>ERZ780075.449-NODE-449-length-19620-cov-2.521952_pt1 | contig 19620 bp, 12 predicted proteins | sample MGYA00511839_ERZ780075 | MGnify/ENA primary metagenome ERZ780075 (study PRJEB29588, sample SAMEA2155953) | human gut metagenome | biome: human gut; feature: human-associated habitat; material: faeces | place: Denmark | collected 2008/2010 ...
CCCTTAAACCGTACTCAGAAAAGTGGTTTTGCCCATTTCGGTGACTATCGTACTACCATCGTATATCCATCGTACTTTGGGGGGTTGGCAATGTTGTATCTTTGCATCGTGATTCAGAAACACTTCGCGGATCGGGCCCTTCCGCCGGCACTCTGTCTCATAGCGCAGCGCTTAACAGAAACGCAACAACAACCAAAACCTTTAATGCCTTATGATCGAGTACGATTTAAAGAAAAACAACAACAAGAAGAACGAGAAGGCTTACGGCAAGTATTATGCCAAGCCTCACGTTATTGAGACGATTGACCTGGAAGCTCTGGCAGAACAGATGCACACCTTCAATTCGCCTTTCTCTGCCGGCACCATTCAGGGCATCCTGACTGATGCCGTGGTACACATCAAGGAGCTTCTGCTCGCTGGTAAGAACGTGAAACTGGACAACCTCGCCATTTTCTACATTGGCATCAAGAACAAGGAGGGTGCAGCTACTGAGGATGATTTCTCGGTGCTCAAGAATGTTCTGGGCGTGAGAATGAGAGCACGTGCTACCGGCAACTTCCGCTTCGTGAATCTGAACTTGGATGCCAACCTGAAAAGGCATACACCCAAGAAGAAGAAAAATGCCTCTGATGATGGTGGTGGCGATACTACTACCGATCCGAACGGTTCGCAGGGAGGATCGGGAGGTTCCGACACCCCTCAGCAGGGCAGCTCGCAAACGGGGTCGCAGGAACCTGGTAAGGATACTGGCGGCTCCGAATCTGGTGATAACGTAAGTCTCTAGATTTACTAACTGATTGATTGAATGAATCTTAAAAAACTCTAAACGATGGTAACTGAAAAATTTCCTATGACCATTGGTGATGAGGAGGTGCTCAATGAGCACCTTCTCCTTGCCTACAACGAAGACGGCAAAATGATGGATTCTCCCCAGAGTGTCCGTTTTCTGGTGATTCACTGCAGTGCAACGAAATGCAACCGCAACTATACGGAGAAGCAGCTTCTCCGTGACCACAAGGCTCGTGGTTTCCGCACCGTGGGGTATCACTTCTACTGCAGAAAGGATGGCAGCCTGACGCAGTTCAGAAAACTGCTGGAGGTGGGTGCTCATGCCAGACCTTACAACAGATGTTCTATCGGTATCTGCTACGAGGGTGGCTTGGATGAGGAGGGTCGCCCTGCCAACACGCTGACGCATGCTCAGTACAGGGTGATTCGTCATCTGCTGCTACAGTTGAAGATTCTGTTTCCTCAGGCTGAAATCGTTGGGCATAGGGATTTGCCGGGTGCCACTCCTAAGGAGTGTCCGTGCTTTAATGCGGCTGAATTGTTTCCTTTCTGATTACTTTATGATTCTTAATGATGAATGATTATTTTCCTATAAATCTGATTGTGCCTATGAAAAAAGAAACTCTTAAAAAGATTATCAATTTGATTATTACAGTTTTAACTGCAATTGCTTCTGCAGTTTGTGTCCAATCCTGCGGAGGATAAAAAGAAGAGGGTGTGTCATAAGTCTATGGCGCACCCTTTTTTACTTTTTCAAGAACGCAAATCCGCCGGGGTTACGTTCTTTGAGGCACCTAGGTACTTGGGGGCTTTTAGCCCGTCCTCGGCTGCCATTTTTACTCCAATCGCGAGAGGCGGTGGAGATCGGTGCCTACATAATCGTACATCTGCCACTTCAGGAGCTGACGACAGCGCTTCTGAACTCGCTCTCCATACTGCCCCTTCAGGCTGAAGAGGTTGCGCTGGAACTTGATGCCCTGAGACTTCAAAGCCTCGTAATCCTCTTTCTTCATATACAGATAGCGCTCGGGATGAGCAAGAATCGGGGTATAGCCTTTATTCTTGATGCGCTCCAACAAGCCTCGGAAATTCATCGGTGGGGCGAATATACTAGTCTCTACCAAGAGATACTTTTCGGCTAACGGAAGAAGATCGTTCGCCTTTAATCTACGCTCGAAAAGAGCATCCAACATATTCTCGGCAGCCAAATGCAATTGCAACGGCTCTGCATCGGTCGCAGAAGATTGCTTCTCTCCTTCTGCCTGATATCCCGGATGTCGCTGGGCAAAATCCTGAAGATACTTCTCCTTGAAATCTTCGAAGATACGGCGGAGATCAGCGGTCTCGTTCGGCACATCCTCCATGATATGAGGGGTGAACCACACTTCCTTCATGCCGCTCTCCTCATAGATTCTCAACTGCTCCAGACTCTTTTCCGGGTCCTGGAAGCCATCATCCACGCCAGGGAGGATGTGGCAATGAAAATCAATGCCACCAGGGAGAAGCTCTCGCTCCCCTGATGGCATACTCTGATTAAATATTTTTTGGAAGAATTTAAACATTTGTTTCTATTATTCTATAATCCAATTATTTAAGATTTTGCCCCCCCATTCTTTTCCTTATTATAGTTATAGCCATAACCATAGCCGTAACCGTAACCGTAGTGACTGCCATATCTGCCGCCATGCGCCTTGGTTCCGTTCAGAATCAATGTCATGTTCTTGAACTTCTTCTCCTTGTAGAGGGCATTCACCTCAGGCAACATACTGCGCTCCATGAAGCCGGCACGAACCACGAAGATTGTACGATCGGCAAACTGTTCGTATATTGGGGTATCTGCGACGACCTCGATAGGTGGACAGTCGATGAATACATAATCATACTCCTCGCGCATGGTCTTAATCATCTGCTCAAGCAATGGAGTGAAGAGAAGCTCGGTTGGGTTGGGAGGAATGGTTCCAATAGGAATCACATCAAAATTCTTAACCAATCCGTTTTCTTCACCCTTATAGAGGATGTCGTGGATGTCGGCGATTCTACCATTCAGGTAATCGCTCAATCCCTCGCCCGGACTATGAATCAACATAGAGGTTGAACCATGGCGGAGGTCACCATCTATCAACAAAACTTTCTTTTTCTTGATAGCGAGCGACATCGCCATATTGGCAGCAATATGACTCTTACCAGAACCTGGATTAAATGAAGTGAACACAATGACATTCTGCTCCGGATGGGTTCCGATGGTGAACTCGAAGTTAGTACGCAATACGCGGCAAGCCTCGTTGACGATATCGCGCTTGCCTGCCTTCACCACAATCATACGAACCTCTTTAGGTTTCTTCCAGAACTTGATGCGCTGCTCGAGAGTTGGACGGTTCTTGCGGCTGATAGAGAATGGAATCTCGCCGAGGAATGGTACGTTGACCTTCTTGAGATCCTTACGGCCACGAACGGTGGTATTTGCCTTCTCACGGATATAGATGACTACCATTGGAATAAGGAAGCCCAATACCAAAGCGATGAGCAAGATCTTGCGACGAACCGGCTCCACAGGGGTGTTGTCTCCTGTTGGAGGGGTGATGATACGGGTATTGTATGCGGTAAACGCCTTAGACAACTCGTTCTCCTCACGCTTCTGGAGAAGGAAGAGATACAACGCCTCCTTAACTTTTTGCTGACGGCCAACAGTCTGCAGGTACTTCGCCTGGTTAGGATTGCTGGCAATCTGAGAAGTAGTAGCAGCCTCGTTAGCCTGGAGGGTGCCCAACTGAGTCTTCAGGGTTACCACGAAGTTATCGAGACTAGCAGAGATGCTCTTGCGCATAGAGGTAAGGCTTTGATCATAATCTGCTACCAATGGGTTCTGCTCGCTGGAGTTGGCGACGATATTGTTGCGCTCCAACTGACTCTTATTGTACTCGGTAATCTGCTGTTCGATACCAGGGCTCTCGATACCGGTATTAGTTGGAAGAAGCTGGTTCTTGCCAACCTTACCAGTAAGATAATTTCGGATATACTGAGCGATGGCGAGACGGGAATTGAGATCCATAATCTGCTTATCAACCTCGGTGCTCTTCTGCATATACTGCTGTGCGGCAGCCTCTACATCAGGCAGCAGGTTGCTGCTCTTGAAGGTTGAAATATTCTTATCCACATCGCCCAACTCACGCTCGATGACGCCCAATCGCTCAGTGATGAAGTGAGAGGTGGAGATGGTCATCTGGTTCTTATCCTCCAACCAGTTCTTGCGGTAAACGATGATGATGTTGTTGATGACATCTTCTGCACGCTTAGCAAGCACATCCTTATAAGTAAGGTCGATGACGGTAGATTTCACATCGCTCAGACTAGCAGAGAGTGAACCCTTGATGCGGTCGGTCATTGCATAAACATTGGAACGTGATACATAGAGTACCGGTTCGTCTTCACCAGAAACAAACTGTGTGAAGGCAGGAGCCTTATCCACCTTAATCTTACCCAATGGAGTGCGAATGATCTGTCCGATTCTACCGGTGATTTCATCACTGTCATCTACTGGGAGATTATCACGGGTAACTCCCTTGAGCTTACTGATAACATAAGAGCCATCGCCCTTGAGCTGGAGCTTAAAGCTTCCGCTCTGCTCATCGGTGAATCCTACGAAATCTACTGTGACTGGGAGATCTGCGCCATAGAGTGCCTCCTTATGGAAACGTCCATCGATGGCATAATCCACATCAAGTTTCAATCTCTTACCGGTCTCGAGGAGAACGGCTGGTGACTGAATGGCAATGAGTTCATTGTTTACATTGCTCTTCATGTTTCCCATACCCATATCGGAGAACATGGAAGCTACATCGCCGCCAATGCCCTGCGCCTTGCTCTCATCCTTGATCATCAGGGATGCAGTACGCTGATATACATTAGGGGTGGTGAGGTTGTAATAAATGGCGATGCCGCAGGTTACAACCAGTGAGAGGATGAACCAACGCCACTGTGTCAGACAGAGATAGAGGAGATCCTGAATACGGATGAAATCCTCTTCCTGGTTAGGTCGAGCCATCGGATTTGGCTGTGCTGGCTGATTCGCCGGAGTTGTATTCTGTATCATTTTTTGTTGATATTAATTAACTTTCAAGAATGTGAGAATGGTAACGATGAGAGATGAGATGCTCATCCAGAATCCCGTAGATTGCACAGTATTTCCATTGAGAGTAGAGCTTCTCTTCTTGGTATCGTTAGGTGTTACATATACCACATCGTTCTGCTGGAGATAGTAAGCAGGAGAACTGAAGATATCCTTGCCGGAGCAGAGGTCGATTTTGTAAACTTTCTGGTGGCCGTTTTCCTGACGGAGTACCATCACATCGTTTCTGCGTCCCTGAATGGTGAGATCACCTGCCTTACTGATAGCATCGAGGATGGTTACCTTTTCTTCATCAATGGCATACTGACCTGGCTTTGCCACTTCGCCCATCATGGAATAATGGAGGTTGCTGAGACTTACAGTCACTGTTGGGTCTTTGACGAGACTTGCGTCGAGGAGTGACTTCTTTACCTTTTCGGCAATCTGCTCACGAGTTAATCCTGCAACCTGAATAGTTCCTACTACCGGGAAATCAATATTACCCTTGCTATCTACTGTATAGTAATAGGCATCCTGCGACATATTGTAAGTACCACTGCTGTTTGTACCGCCTGTAAGATTGAAGAGCTGTGAGATCATCGGATCCTTGCTCTTGACACCAATATAGATCTTATCGGTAGGCTTTACTGTAATAACTCTGTTCTGCAGGGTGATAACGGTATCAGGATTGCTGTTTAAATCCTGAAAGTAGGCTACATTCTTCGGTGTACCGCATGATGTAGCGGTTAAGAGCGCTACCCCTAGGGCTCCTAACAGCATGAATTTACTAAATTTCATTTTTTTATCTAGATAATGCATTTTTTTTATAAATCTATTTTTTTATCAGCAAATGATAGTATTTTTTTTTCGAATCCCTCCGTCTCCCTTTAGACAAAGGGAGCTCCACCTCTAAGGCGGATGCCCCTATTCTGAGCGAGTTTGCGGCCAGAGTAGAGTTTTTCCGCTGCAAAATTAATGGTTTTTATTGATAATAAAGAATATATCGCTTTACAAAGGTGTTTTTTAACAAAAAAAAACAAATACCTTAGAAAATAAAGAAAACAGTGGGAATACCATATTATAATATGATTATGGAGGGGGAATGACTGGAGGAATTTGCGAGGAAAAAAGATGGGGAAAAGTTTGGGGAATTCAGTTTTTATTGCTAACTTTGCGGTCGAATTTACGAGGAATTTATATTCTTCTAAGAAGAGAAACCGAAAAATTTAAATTACATATAACGTCTTATGGAAAAAAACATCTATAAAGGTAACGTACTGATTAGAAGGTTGGTGGTTTTCGCTGACTTCATCATCCTCAATAGCTTACTATTGGGCTTTATCAACTTCGAGTTCCTTCATGTTCCCGACTACCTAGATCAGAAAACAAAGATTACATTCTTTATAGCAAACATTGCTCTCGCCATTGGCGAATACAACTACAGTACTATCATTCATATAAGACGAATCGGTTTGCAGCAAGTACTTAAACGTACGCTCTTTCTGACGCTTTGTACTACCGTCTGTTTCATGGTCTTCCTGAAATTCTTCAGTCATGAGGGAGAAATATTTACGTTCGGAATCTACTTCGGCATCTCTTTCTATCTTGCTCTGATCATCAGTCGAATCATCGAGCTCAAGGTTCTGAAATATCACCGTGCCAGAGGTAGAAACAGCCGGACCGTGATCTTCGTGGGTAGCGATCCTGCCGTAAGAGAAATGTACATTACTATGACCGAAGACCCTTCTGCGGGTTATATCGTAAAAGGCTATTATGCCGATGATGACATCGCTGGAGCGCCTCAGAAACTGAAAAAACTGGGTACTATGCAGGATCTTAACAGAATTTTAGAGTACAAGCTGAACAATACCATCAACGGCTCAGCTTATGGCCTGGATGAGGCATTCTGCTGCTTGTCGCATAAGGAATCTGACCAGATTGTGAAGATCATGCGTTTCTGTGACAAGAACGTGATACACTTCTATTATCTGCCTCGTCTGTTCGGCGAATATAAGTTGCATCTGGATTCCAAGAACTTTATGGGTAAGACGGTTTACACGAACCATCGTGAGCCGCTGTCTTCTCTCTCAAACCGTATTCTCAAGCGTGCTTTCGATATCGCCGTGAGTGGTGTAATCTGTCTCTGTTTCTTGCCTTTCATTCCAATCATTGCGCTGATTATCAAGATTCAGAGTCCGGGCCCTATCTTCTTCCGTCAGGCTAGAACGGGTCTGAATGGTGATACATTCATGTGTCTGAAGTTCCGTTCGATGCATGTGAACAAGGATTCTGATAAGGCTCAGGCGACGAAGAATGACCCAAGAAAGTTTGCTTTCGGCAACTTCATGAGAAAGACGAATATTGATGAGTTCCCTCAATTTATCAATGTATTGAAGGGCGACATGAGTATCGTGGGTCCTAGACCTCACATGTTGTATCACACTGAGGTTTATGGCAGTTTGATTGATAAGTATATGGTTCGCCACTTCTCGAAACCAGGAATTACCGGTTGGGCCCAGGTAACGGGTTTCCGTGGTGAGACGAAGGAGCTCTGGCAGATGGAGGAGCGCATCAAGCGTGATATCTGGTATATCGAGAACTGGTCGTTCTGGCTTGACATCCGTATTATCCTCCTGACTGCCAAGAGTATTATCTGCCCGGATAAAAACGCTTATTAAAAATCTGGGGGACATCATTTACTCCTCTAATGCCTTGATCTGCTTTTTGGGAGTTACTCCCAGATTCTTCAGGCTCTCCACCCTGCGCATCACGTTGCCGGTACCATCATAAAGCTGCTTTTTCGCTTTATCATAGGTGCCGGAGAGGCGGGTTATCAGATCACCGATTCCTGTAAAGGTATCTTCGAAGCCAGCCACCTTATCATACAGATCAGCAGCCGTCTTCACGATTTTCTCCACATTCTTGTTCTGCCGGTCATACTGCCAGAGATTATAGGCAAGCTGGAGTGCCATGAGCAGATTGCTTGGTGAGATGATGATAATCTTCTTCTGATAAGCATAACGGCTGAGATCAGGCTGCTGCTTCATCGCTGCGATATAGCTGGTCTCGTTAGGAATGAACATCAGTACAAAGCCGATGGCATCATCCACCAGTTTGGAATAGTCTTTGGCTGCCAGTTCATCGATGTGCTTTCGTACGCTCAGCGCATGTGCCTTCATCAGGCGTTCCTGTTCAGCCTCATCTTCAGCTGCCAGAGCATCGGAATAGGCGGTAAGCGAAACCTTGGAATCGATGACCACACTTCTGCCTTCCGGGAATCTGACGATGACATCCGGACGATAGTTCTTTCCCTCTTCATCTTTCGTATTCTCCTGAATGAAGAATTCCTCATCTTTACGAAGTCCACTGTTCTCCAGGATGGTTTCCAGCACCATCTCGCCCCAGTCGCCCTGCATCTTGCTGTCGCCCTTCAATGCCTTGGTCAGGTTGGCAGCATCAGAGCCAATCTTCTCGGTCTGCTCCTTCAGGTTCAGTACAGCCTGCTGCTGTTCCTGCTGGAAGAGTTTCATCGTTGCCTCGAAGGTGTTCTGCAGTTCCTTCTTGTTCACCTCGTTCTGGGTTTTGCTCTCCTCTACCGATTTCTTGAAATCAGCAAACTGTTCCTTGATAGGTTTCAGGAGTTCATCCATCTGCAGACGGTTGTTTTCCTGCAGAGCCGACTGCTTGGCAGCCAACTGCTCAGCCGCCACCTTCTGCTGTTCTATCGTCATTCGCTGCATTTCCTGCTTCAGGCTCTCGAGTTTCTGTGCCCACTGCTGGTCGCTTTCCGCCCTGAGTTTTGCCGCATACAGCCGCTCGTTCTCCATCTGCGCTTTCAAGGATTGAACCTCAGAAGCATGAGATTGTTTCAAGGATTGAACCTCAGAAGCATGATGCAGATTACTCTGTTCGATGTTAGCCTGCAGCACCTGAGCCTTCGCTATAAGCTGCGTTTTCTCTTCTCCCGCCTTTTTTCCTTCCATCAGCTTGCCCACGAAGAATCCGATGGCAAGTCCTAGGATGATTCCAATTACTATTTCCATTATCGTATTAAAAGATATTCTGTAAATCTGCAATAATTATGTTTTGCAAAAGTAATATTTTCAAAACACAATACCAAGCATCATGGGAGATTCTTGTACATATTTAACTATTCAGAAAAAAACTTGAGGAAAGAGAAGGTTATTTGAAAGAAATATCGTATTTTTGCATCATATTAAATATAAAGATATAGACTATGATCAAAAGATTATTATCCTTTCTAGACGCATCGCCAGTGAATTTCCTGGCAGTAAAGAATATCTCCGAGGAATTGGAGAAGAACGGGTTCCGCCGTATGAACCCACAGGAGCCTTTGGGCAAGATTGAAGCGGGTGAAAAGTTCTTCGTTACCAAGAACGACTCTTCCATCTACGCCTTCCAAATCGGAAAGAAGCCTTTGGCAGATGCCGGTTTCCACATGATCTGCGCCCACTGCGACTCGCCTACCTTCCGCATCAAGCCAAATGCTGAGATGCTTTGCGAGGGCGGTATCGTAAAACTGAATACCGAGGTTTATGGTGGTCCTATCATGTCAACCTGGTTCGACCGTCCGCTCACTTTGGCTGGTAGAGTTATCGTGAAGGGCGAGAATGCGATGAATCCCCAGACGCTCCTTCTTCATGTGAAGCGCCCATTGCTGCAGATCAGCAATCTCGCTATCCACTTCAACCGTCAGGTGAATGATGGTGTGAAGTTGAACAAGCAGAAGGATGTACTCCCTATCCTCGGCATCATCAATGATGAACTGGAGAAGGGTAACCTCCTGATGAATGTGATAACCGGAGAACTGAATATCCAGAAAGAGGATGTTCTTGATTTCGATCTTTATCTGGCTGATGCCACTCCTGCCTGCACCTTCGGTGTACACGATGAGTTTATCTCTTCAGGAAGACTCGACGATTTATCGATGTGCTGGGCTGGTGTAGAGGCGATGATTGCAGCAGATGCCAATGATACCACCCAGGTTCTCGCTATCTTCGATAATGAAGAAACGGGGTCTCAGACCAAACAGGGAGCCGGGAGTCCATTCCTTTCATATATGCTCCAGCGCATCGCTCTGGCACAGAGCCATACAGAAGAGGCTTATTATCAGGCAGTAGAGCGTGCCTTCATGATTTCAGCCGATAATGCGCATGCCTGGCATCCTAACTACAGCGAGAAATTCGACCCTACGAATCATCCTAAGTTGGGCGGTGGTCCGGTCATCAAGTTCAATGCAGCCCAGAAGTATGCGAGCGATGCTGTATCAGCAGCCATCTTCGCCAACATCTGCAATGCTGCCAGTGTACCATGCCAGCGTTTCGTAAACCACAGCGATGTGGCAGGTGGCAGCACACTGGGCAATATCCTCGCCTCTTCCATCCCATTGAAGGGTGTGGATATGGGCAATGCCATCCTCGCTATGCACAGTTGCCGCGAAACCGGTAGCGTTATCGACCACGAATATTGCGTGAAGGCTTTCACCAAGTTCTATCAGTTGTAATAAAAAACAAAGAGGGTGTGTCTGTATTTATGACACACCCTCTTTGATTTTATATATTAACCTTTTCCTTTTATCGTTCCTAATTCTTTCACATTTTTCTCAAATTCATTTCTTTCACCAATAGCTCCATTGCGCAGTTTTGCCCGATAATTATATATCGTATTAACTGCATAATGCAGGAATTCTGCTATCTTCGTACTGTCATCAATACCCAGTCTTATCAAGGCGAATACCCTCACCATTGCCGGTAACTTTGTTGCATCGGTAAGATGGATTTGTGCCTCCGGCTTCAGAAGGCTATTGAGGTCTTCCACGAAATCAGGGAACAGATGCAGGAAGACCTTATCGAAATTTGCATAGAGTTCTCCCAACTCGTGTTCCTTCAGTTCACTGCTTCTCGTCATTGAATAAAGTTCCTGATATTCACGGTTCTTTACCATCTTATTGACATGGAGACGCAACTTATCCAGTTTGTCTATATAATGAGAACATGCTCCCAGGAACTGGCCTATATATTCTTCCTTCACACCATTTGACTCATTCAGTTTATCATTCGAAGTCTTCAACATTTCGTTGGTAGCAGAAAGTTTCTTATTCAGTTCCTCCAATTGTTCATTCGTTTTCTTCAGTTCATTTCTCGCTATGGTAACATATTTCTTCTGCTTATTGACATAGAAAGCCAGAACACCTAAAGAAAGAACCAGAAGACTGACACAGATGATGGCAAAGACAAGACGCTGGTTTGCCTTCTTGAGCTGTGCCTGATAATTATGATCGATGGTACCAAGCACTGGCGAAATCTGCCAACTGCGAATACGCGTACTAAAACTCTTATTGGCATTCCAAGAGAAGTTGATATATTTATAGGAACGCTCAACATCTCCCTCCTGACTCAGAATATCGGCAAGCATCCAGAGCGAAGCCTGATCATTGATAGCACACTTCACATCACAAATGGCAGATTTTAGCAACCAATATTTCTTCATTTCTTCGTTTTTCAGAGAACGGTAAATCAGATAGCGATAGTAGGCTACGATGCCGTATTCATGACTCCCCTCCTTACATAAATTCAACCGTTCATCATTCACCTTCAATGCTTCATCCCATTTATTCTGACTGGTAAGCATCACCTCTTTACGCATGAGATAATCTTCGCTATGATGTGGAAGGATAGCAAACAAAGTATCCCGATATGCATTCTGACGACTAAAGAATTTCTGACTTAAATCAGTATCTACATGAATATTAGAAAAGCCCAACTCACCATAGACATGGTAATAGGCGATGAAATAATCTTTCCGGTTCGATTCATCCAATGTCTTTTTATCTATATGATTGAGCACCTCCAAAGCCTCAGCAAAAGCTCCGGCTGTAGAATACTGTAAAGCTAACTGACTTTTCAATCCAGCAACTTCAGCCGGCAGTCCTTCCTTCTGAGCCAATACAATGGCTTTCTGAATATAAGCCACAGCAGAATCGCTCTGGTAGGACTTATATTCAGAATAAATCTTGCGATAAGTATTGATGAGCAATTTCGGATTGTTCTCCTGATGAATCAATTCCTTCAACTGAGCGATGCTACTTTCTTTCAGTTTGGTATAGTGCTGGGATTGCTCTATAGCCCGATCAAGTTGGACATACAGTTCACTGATGCTTTCCTTTTGAGCAAAGCATGATGTAAGTGTAGCGAAACACCAGATATACAATATAGATAATAATCTTTCTGTCATTAGTTGATAATAATTTGATGTATAGGTAATCATTGAATCCAGCCCTTACTGCTGTATAGGACATTCAAGAGACAAAGGTATAGCTTTTTGGGTACATTTCCAAATTTTCAAGCATTTTTTTGATATTCTTTTTTATTTTTGTTGTTCTTACATCCTTGCACCTCTCAAAAAAAAGGCTGCCCCAAAAAGTTTGGAGCAGCCTTAAACAAAGCTTTATACCTAAATTATCAAACTAAAACCTAAAATGCTTATGAATGATTATAAACCTACAACTTATTTCTTTTCTACTTTGAGAACAGCCTTGTCTACACCGGCAGTCAAGTCAACTGTAAGAACGTATGTCTCGCCATCCTTCAGTTCTACTCCATCTTTCAGATAAACATTGCCGTTGTCGTGACCGTTACCGTCACCGATGCCGAATACCTCGCTCTCAGTTGAGATGAGATGGCTGTTATCCTTACCCTTGAACTCAATACCCCAGTTTGCCTGACCGAAGAACTTGAAGTTTACGTCAGTAGCTCTGAGCTGCTTACCAACGGTGAGTGTAACCTGATATACCTTATCCTTGATTGGAGTGAGGCAGACGTCAGAGTCAACACCTGTCCACCAGCCATGATTTACAGCGTCCCAAGTTGGCTTGTTGACACCTTCATTACCGATGATCCAGAGTGCACCAGTACCATCGCCATTCAGTGACATAGGCTCACTTCCATTCATTGTCCAGATACGGAATGACTTATGGGTGAAGTCTGCCAAAATAGTATATCTGCCGGTAATAGCCTTGAAAGTATAGCTTCCATCATCTTCTTTCTGGAACCAGTCGCTGTCATAATACCAGTCATCTGGTAGATTATTGCCGTTGATAGTAAGGTTACAGGTAGCACCTTGCTTGATATCACCCACCCAAGTCTTGCCTGCATCAGAATCGGCAAAATCGAGGACAGTAACCGGCAATACATCGGTAGGACCAGCCGTATAGTTCTTGGCATCGAAAGTGACAACTACATCGCTCATATTCCCAGAAGTGAAGTTGAAGTTGCCTGTTTCTCCCAAACTGATATCCTTACCTGTGCTGGAACCGAAGACAAACTTTCCATCCTTCGTTGCAAAATATCCCTTGAAGGTCTTCTTGCTGCTAGGAAGAACAGCCTGATAAACAAAGTCGCTTTTCTCTGTCATGTCATATTTAACACCATCAGCACTCACAAACTGCAGATTGTTGAAGTGAGGGCGCTTGATATCAAACGACAAGGTCTCTGTATTCGATTTGGTTGATACATTCTGCAGAGTAAGTTGAATATCCACCTTTCCATCAGGAACATTCTGTGCATAAGGCACTTTCAGTTTGACTGTATATTCACCAGCCTCCTTGGTACGGATGGTAGTTTCATCTACACTCTGCCCACTAAACAGGAGGTTTGCTTTCAAGGTAGAGAGAGCCACGCCTCCCTCATCCTTGCAGTTTACTTTCACCTCCACTTCATCGCCCATCCATACAGCTGTAGCAGGAGCCGTACAGCTCATCACAGGATTACCGGCAGGAGTAGGCGCACTGTAATCATCATCGCCGCAAGATGCCATCAGTGGCAGGGCGAGCAACGCCATGATATAATATTTGATATGTTTCATAATGATCGTATCTTTAATGAATCATTTACTATAGTTTATGGATTACTTATTCCACTTGCAAGAAATCACACCATTAGCAGGAACATTGCAGGTAAAATTATGAGTTCCATCACTGAGGTTGATTGACTTAGCCTCATCTCCCTCGTTGATAATGACAGCAGCATAACTACCATCAGGATTAACAAACTCAGCATGTGTAATCTTACTGTCATTAACGGTTCGGGATGTATTACCAATGCGAACCGCACCAGGAGCAACGACACTAGACATGTGGTTGATGATGTAATAATGAGAATTGTAGCTCAACTGGTTGTAACCATTCTGATTGATATCAATAGCACCATAGCAGGTCTGGCATCCACCATCCAGATTAGGTCCCATCTTATTGTCAAGCATCAGATTCCATACAAGCACAGCCTTGCAATTCTGGTTTACCGTAGCGAGCGCCACATTCTTCATATCCGCCATCAGTCGTTTACTCAAGTCACGTCCGTTATTCCAGGTTCCGATACTGGTTTCCGAGAATATCAGTTCCTTGTCAGGACGCTGGTTGTGGATATCAGTCAACTCGCTGTTGTTGCCGCCATAATCATGATAAGCAGCACCTACAACCAGTTCTGAGCCCTCAAAGTTATCACCGATAGCATTGTAGAGTTTCACAGGATAATCTTCCTGATCGGCAATATTGTCATAGTTGTAGTTGTGATCGAAGACATAAATCTTGGTCTGCAGATTATTCTTCTTAAACTGTGCGGCCAACTCCTTCACGAAAGGAGCCTCTTCCTGCCAAGGCATATAGAGTGAAGCACAGTTTGCTTTGTTCAATGGCTCATTCTGAGGACTAACAGCATAGATATTGATACCTTTCTCCTTCATCACATTAATAAACTTCACGAAGTACTTGGCATAAGCCTCGCGATAATCCGGATTGAGATGACCATCTGTCCATGAATCCTTAGGATTCTTGGTATTAAGGTCTGTCACCTTCATCCATTTTGGACAAGTCCAAGGAGCTGCGATAATCTTCAGATTTGGGTTGATGGCAAGAATCTCCTTCAATACCGGAATCACATAATCGTTCTCATCGCTATAGAGCGCGAAGTTGCTGATAGGGTCAGATTCGCTGCCCTTCTTGTCGCAATAGGTATACTCAGTACTTGAAAAGTCGTTGCATCCCAAAGAGATACGGGCATAACTTACGCCATAACCCTCTGTGGTAGAGTAAATACGCTTCAAGAGAGCCAGACGCGCCTCTGGGTTCATCTGCATCAGATTATAGCAGGATGAATAAGTGATGGCATAACCGAATCCATCAATCGTCTGATACTTCTTATTTAAATCGAGTTCGATGGTGGTTGGTGCCATAGATACTCCATTATACAACTTTACCTCACCCTGTGCCAATGAATAGACTCCATCGGCTGGGGTAATGAAAGTTTTGGCTGTTCCTTGTGCCGGTACCGGATTTGGTGCCTCACTAGGAGTATCAAAGTCTACAGGATCTGAGAATGAGTTACTGCTGCTGCAAGCTGTCACAGAGAAAGCTGTTGCGCAGACCAGCATCATCAGTTTATTGCTATAGTATTTCATATTCGTTTCTTCTATTATTTGTTAATAACGGTTTAAGTTGAAAGCTATCCAGGTTAGCTTAGTAACCTGGATTCTGCTCTAGATTGGTATTCTGGTCAAGAGCGGTCTGTGGAATTGGCAACAGGTATGAGTTGCCGTCAAACTGTCTTACCTGTCTGATGCGTCCGCTGTCACGGTTGTCTATTCCGTTGAGATATTGCTCCACCTTGTTGTTGCGGCAGAGGTCGAACCAGCGTTCTCCCTCAAAGGCAAGTTCCAGACGGCGCTCATGGAGAACAGCCTCTATCATAGATTCCTTGCTGCCAGTCTTGTCGGATGTCAGTTCCTTCAGTTTGGCACGCTTGCGAATCTGGTTCACGAGTTTCGCACTCTCGGCAAGATTGCCCTTATAGGCTTCTGCCTCAGCCTTCATCAGGATAATATCAGCTAAGCGAACCCAGTAAATATTATTGTATGAAGAGCGTAACTTATACATGAACGGATAGTTGGAAGCCGGATAATAGTTGCTCCAGGTACAGGCATAATATACGATAGCCTGATTCTTACGTACCTCATCACCCTCCTTGTCAAAGTCATTGATGATGTCTCGTGAAGGAGTAATCCACTTTGCCCAGGTAAAGTAATAATCCCAGTTGTCTAACTGACGGCCGTACATCCAGGTTTCCCAGTTTCCGCTACCGGTTGTCCAATGCACCTCCAGAATACCTTCTTTGGTATTGCGTTTCATGCAGTCTTTCGCGGTCTCATCATAGCCCCAGAGGGTTTCATAACTGTCTTCCAGCTCTACACCGGTTGTCTTCATCACCTTGTCGGCATAAGCGATTACCTTGTCATAATCCTGCACTTCCTTTTCGGCATAAACCTTGGCAAGCATAGCCTGAGCTACGGTCTTGGTCATCTTGGTGCGGTCGGAATTGTCATTATCCGGTGCATACTGCTCAGCATCCGTCAAGTCGGCAATAATCTGCTCATAACATTCCTTCGGCGTCTTGCGAGGAGGATAATAGGTAGGATATACCTCATTGATATTCTCGGATGTAATGGTCTTGGCGATGGTCGTGATGACAGGGAAAGAACCCCACAGACGAGCCATTCGGAACATCATCAGGGCACGGAAGATTTCGCCCTGTGCCTTATAGGAATGATATTCTGCTTCTGATATCTGACCATTCTCCTTCAATTGCTCAACACCATTGATCAGCACATTTGCCTGGGCGATATCCTCCAGATAGCGGTTCCAGTCACGGCTCAATACCGAGTTGCTGGCATCGATAGAGTTGGTTTCATAAGGTACCACCTCTGCACCGGTAGTTCCGGCATAAGCATTGTCGCTATGTGAATCGCCTATCAGAAGATAGTCGAGATGGGTATGCTCCTGACGGTTGCGGAACAACTCATAGAGCGATTTGAGCTGTGCATCAGCAGCAGCCTTGTCCTTCAAAACGGCTGTTGAGGTCTCTGTCTGACCGCCCTGTGTTATTTCTGATGGCTCTGATAATGGCTCGTAGTCGAGAGAGCAACTTGCCAAAGAGAACATTGCGATGCCACCGAGCGCCAATGTCTTGATTGTATGATATGTTTTCATTGTTGTCGATGTTTAGAATTCTACTTTTACACCTAATACTACACTCTTATTGAGTGGATATGTACCCCAGTCGATGCCCTGCACACTACCACTGTTGCCATACTGGTTAACTTCCGGATCCATACCTGAATAGTCGGTCAGGGTAAGCAGGTTGGTTGCCGATACGTATGGTTGCAGACGGGTCAGACCGAAGCGTGAAATCAGTTTGCGAGGCACATCGTAAGAGAGAGAAATATCCTTTACACGGAGATAACTGCCATCTTCTACGAAGTAGGTTGAGTTGCGGATATCCCACTTAGCCTTTGGCACATCGGTAATCTGACCAGGAACTCTCCAGCGAGCAAGCACCTTGGTGCTTTGGTTCTTACCATCATACATTCCTTCGGTTTCCATACGTGAAACGTTGTAGATATCGTTGCCATAGCTTCCCTGGATAAGAATACTGAGATTCAAACCTTTATAAGAGAAGGTATTGGTCAAACCGAAGGTGAAGTCTGGGTTCGGATCACCGATATAAGTACGGTCACTGGCTGATACCAGACCATCACCGGTCACGTCCTTATACTTCATATCACCGGTCTCGGGATCCACACCTTCTGCTACATATCCCCAGAAACTGCCCAATGGCTTACCAGGCGTATTGCGAACCACCTGTTCGTTGACGAAATCGGTAGTCGTGGCTTCATAATATACCTGAGTCAGAGACAGGCTCTCCAACTTATTCTTGTTGAATGAGATGTTGAAATCTGTATTCCACTTCAAGGCACCTGTCAGATTCTGTGAAGAGATAGCAAACTCCCAGCCTTTGTTGATCATCGAACCGCCATTATAGGTCAGGTTGCTTGCAGCAGCACTACCTGCCGGCAAGGTGATGTTCATCAACATATCCTTGGTCTTCTTATAATAGTAATCAGCATAGAAGGTGAGGCGGTTGCCCAGTACGGTCAAGTCGAGACCTATATTGGTCTGGGTTGTTGTTTCCCAAGTCAGTTCAGGGTTGCTCAGATTGCCCTGTGAGAAAGTAGGAGTAGAATTGGCATCATTTCCTTCGCCAAACCACTGCACACGATTGATATTGTATCTTGCCAGATAGCTGTAATCGCCCAATCCGCTCTGGTTACCGGTCTGTCCCCAGCCTCCACGAATCTTCAAGTCGTCAATCCACTTGATATCCTTCATGAATTTCTCATTGCTTACGCGCCAGGCACCAGAGAATGATGGGAAGTAGCCCCAACGGTGATGCGGTGCCAACTTGGAAGAACCATCGGCACGCATATTAGCGGTTACCATATAGGTATCATTCCAGTTGTACTGCAAACGGGCGAAAGTAGAGAGAATAGCCCAATCAGAAGCTGACGAACCGGTTCCTGTCCAGGAAATCTTGTTGGCTGCATTCAAGGTTGGGAACAGATCGTTGGCATAGTTGCTACCATTGATATAGTTCTGGCTCCACTTGCTCTGTGTCCAGGAACTACCAGCCATCGCATCCAGACTGTGCTTTCCGAATGCCTTCTTATAGTTTAATACATTGTCCCATACGATAACGCTGCTGATGTTTCTACCATCATATCCTGTACCGAATTCCTGACGGCCGATGGTGGTAGATATCGGGTCAAGGAAGTTGGTTGTTGTTCCTTGTGTACGGTCGAACGAGAGAGATGTGTTATAAGTCAGTTCAGGCATAAAGGTGACAGTAGCCTTTCCGGTTGCCAGCAATCGGTTGTAAGCAGACTTATTATTCTGAGTACGGGCGATATTCTCTGCTGGCGAGGTAATGTTCACGCCATAGAAGTTGTTGTAGAACTGGCTAGGATTCTCCGGATTCCATACCGGTGCATAGGTTGGCGTATTGACGATAGCGGTTACTACGCCGCCTCGGTTAGAACCGGCACCCGAAATGATACCTGTACCCTTGTTGGTATAATCAGAATAAGTTACACTGGCATTGAGTCGCAACCACTTACGTATATCGTTTTCTACAGATGCTCGGAAGTTGTAACGCTGATAGCTTGACTTCTTGATAACACCATTTTCGCCTGTATAGCCACCCGAGATAAAGTATCTCAGTTTATCGGTACCATTGGTGATAGAGAGCTGGTAGTCCTGTACATTACCCGTACGGAACACCTCGTCTTTCCAGTCGGTCTGGTCTTTCAAGCCTTCAGGCAGTTTCACCAGACCGATTTCATCCATCAGCTCCTTATACTGAGCCGCATTAAGAGATTCCTGGTTGTCACGTACAGTATTAAATGCATAATGTGCATTCAGAGATACCTTGGCTACGCCAGCCTTACCCTGCTTTGTACCGATAATGATGACACCATTGGCTGCACGTGATCCATAGATTGCAGCAGAAGAGGCATCCTTCAACACCTGGATATTATCAATATCATCTGCTGCCAGGAAGTCGATATTGGTCATTGGCACACCATCTACTACATAGAGCGGATCATTGCTACCATTTAAAGAGGTGGTACCACGCACACGGATGGTTGGTGAAGCACCTGGCTGACCGTTGGCTTGCGAAATCTGCAAACCGGCTGCCTTTCCCTGCATACCTGCTGCGGCAGATACGATAGGACGGGTATCAAGGTCTTTGGCTGACACACTGGATACGGCAGGAGTCACACCCCTTCCCCTGTCAGAACCATAAAAGATAGCCACCACC
>ERZ780075.451-NODE-451-length-19531-cov-4.258985_pt1 | contig 19531 bp, 10 predicted proteins | sample MGYA00511839_ERZ780075 | MGnify/ENA primary metagenome ERZ780075 (study PRJEB29588, sample SAMEA2155953) | human gut metagenome | biome: human gut; feature: human-associated habitat; material: faeces | place: Denmark | collected 2008/2010 ...
TTCTTTCCCTACTTCGTCATCGTGTCTCCCCAAAAAATTTTCGTCGAAAAGTTTAGCTATTTTATGATGCCTTGCCATCAGCATAGTTTGTGTATAAGCTCCTTGTTCAGCGACAGTGTGCTTTTCCCCTCCATCGCCTATTCCGCATGGATTTCACGGAAAGGCGCTACACGTCTAATCGCATACGGGGAGATCGAGGATGTGGCGCACAACGTCGGTGGCTTCGCGCACGGTCTTGATGCCGTCGATGCGCATCGACCTGCGGTTGTTGTGCTCATTGAGGTTGGCTATGCGCACATTCTGCTGCAAATAAGTCAGGATGCGTCCGAAAGCCGGCGACTGATAGTAGGCCGCATTTTCCGACGATACGAAAAACATTGTCATGTGCCCCTGCTTCAACACGATTTTCTCAATGCCAAGACGGCGGGCAAGCCTGCGCAACGTGACCACAAGAATCAACTCGCGCGCCTGGTCGGGAATCGCTCCGAAACGGTCTTCAAGCCGCTTGCAGAAGGCGTCGACATCCTCCTGCCGCTCCATGTTGTCGAGTTCCTGGTACAGGAGTATGCGCTCGCTCTCCTGAGGCACGTAGGATGCCGGAAAGAGGATTTCGAGGTCGCTCTCGATGGTGCAGTCGTTGGCATATTCGGTGTTGGCGGAGTCTTGATGCTCGTCGGCGAAGGTGTCGGCAAATTCCTCCGTCTTCAATTCAAGCACCGCCTCTTTGAGAATTTTCTGATACGTCTCATAGCCGAGGTCGGCGATAAAGCCGCTCTGCTCTGCGCCGAGCAGGTTTCCGGCGCCGCGGATGTCGAGGTCCTGCATGGCGATATGTATGCCGCTGCCGAGGTCGGAGAAGCTCTCGATGGCTTGCAGACGGCGACGCGCCACCGGTGTGAGCGCGGCTTCAGGCGGCACAAGCAGATAGCAGAACGCCTTGCGGTTGCTGCGTCCCACCCGTCCACGCAACTGATGCAGTTCCGACAAACCGAAATTCTGCGCATTGTTGATTATGATGGTGTTGACATTCGGCATATCGATGCCGCTCTCAATGATTGTGGTGGCAAGCAGCACGTCGTACTGATGCGCGGCGAAGTCGATGATTGTCTGCTCCAGCTTGTCGGACGCCATCTGCCCATGCCCCACCACCGTGCGGGCGTCGGGCACCAGACGGCGCACCCGGCTCTCAAGGTCGAACAGCTGCTCGATGCGGTTGTTTACAATAAACACCTGTCCGCCCCGCGCCAGCTCAAAATTGATTGCCTCGCGCAGTATTTCGTCATCGAGGGCAGTGACATTGGTTATAATCGGATAGCGGTTGCGCGGCGGCGTGTTGATGGCGCTGAGGTCGCGTGCGCCCATCAATGAGAACTGCAGCGTGCGCGGAATCGGCGTAGCCGACATTGTAAGCGTGTCCACGTTCACCTTCAGCTGTTTCAGTTTTTCCTTCACGCCGACGCCGAATTTCTGTTCCTCATCAACCACGAGCAGTCCCAAGTCTTTGAACTGCACCGTTTTTCCTATAAGTTTGTGAGTGCCTATGATTATGTCTATTTTGCCTTCCTTCAATTCCTCAAGGATGCGCTTCACGTCTTTCGGCTTACGCGCACGGCTGAGATAGTCGACACGCACGGGAAAGTCCTTCAAGCGTTCTGAGAACGTAGTGAAATGCTGATAAGCCAGCACCGTGGTGGGCACAAGCACAGCGGTCTGCTTGCCGTCGGTGGCAGCCTTAAACGCTGCGCGTATCGCCACTTCCGTCTTGCCGAATCCCACATCGCCACACACCAGGCGGTCCATCGGGCGTTCGCTCTCCATGTCGGCCTTCACCGCCTCCGTCGCCTTCAGCTGGTCGGGCGTGTCCTCATAGATAAACGAAGCCTCAAGCTCATGCTGCAGATATCCGTCGGGCGAATATGCGAATCCCTTCTCCTTGCGGCGTGCGGCATAAAGCTGGATAAGGTCGCGCGCGATGTCTTTGAGTTTCGACTTCGTGCGCTCCTTCACCCTGTTCCACGCCCCCGACCCAAGTTTGTTGAGCTTCGGAGGCACACCCTCCTTGCCGCGGTATTTTGCCAGTTTGTGGAGCGAATGAATCGACACAAAAATCTTATCATCGTTGAGATACGTGAGTTTTATCATCTCCTGCATCTTTCCGTTGACGGCAGTGCGCACCAACCCGCCAAAGCGTCCCACTCCATGGTCGACATGCACAATAAAGTCGCCCACCTCTATCTGCGACAACTCCTTCAGCGACAGCGCCAACTTGCCCGAACGCACACGGTCGCTCTTGAGCGTGTACTTATGGAAGCGTTCAAAAATCTGATGGTCGGTAAACGCGCAAATCTTACGCTCGTTGTCGACAAATCCCTCATGAAGCGTGCGCAGCACCGGCGTGAAGCGGATATCGTCCTTTCGGTCGTCGAAGATAGAGCGCAGACGTTCAAACTGAGGCTCGCTGTCGGAAAGTATGTATATTTTGTAGCCGTCCGACTCAAACTGACGGAACGTAGAACTGATGATGTCGAAATTTTTGTGGAACACGCCCTGCAACGATGTGTCAAAAGTCAGCGCCGCATCATAGTCGCCACGATTGTTAACCGCATAGTCGGCATAGCGGTGGCTGTCGATGTCGCAGCAGAACTGCTCAGCGTCGACCACATTGTCCATAGCATGCTTGTCGCCCTCTTCGGCTATCAACGCACTCTCCGACAACGTTTCCTCCGCCACGGCACGCACACGCTGCCGCAACCATTCGCGGTCGTGAATCAGCAACACCGTGTCGGCTCCTGCAAACCGCAGCAACGACTCGCCGCCGCCTGCTCCGGTAGACAAATTATTGACCACCGTAATCTCATCGACCGACCGCTCCGACAACTGCGTTTCTATATTGAACGTGCGAATGCTTTCGATGTCGTCGCCAAAAAAGTCGATACGGTAGGGCTGCTCATTGGTGAATGAAAAAATATCAAGGATGGAGCCACGCACGGCAAACTGCCCCGGCTCGTAAACGTAATCGACCGTCACAAAGCCAAAGTCGCGCAGACGCTGCGCCGTCGCCGTCAAGTCGGCTGTGCCGCCACGACGGAACGACAATGTGCTGTCGATCAATTGCTGACGCATAGCCACCTTTTCAGCAAGCGCCTCAGGATATGTGACCACAACGCGCAACTGAGGGTCATCCCATCGGCTAAGCACCTCCGCACGCAGAATCTGCGACGGAGCGTCCTCCTGACCATATTTGATGTCACGTTTATAGCCCGACGGGAAAAGCAAAGCCGCCTGTTCACCTAAAATCTGGCACAGGTCACTATATAAATATCCCGCCTCATCCATATCGTTGGCAACTGCAAGATAAGGCTGCTTCAATCGAGGCAACTGCGAGAACACGACTGATGGAGCCGAACCAACAAGCCCGTCAAGTTTGATTCTCTTTATCTTTTTATCTTTAAAGCATTTACCCAATGCCACAACGCGGGCTGCCGGCATCAGCAGTCCGCAAAGTTCGGATATTTCCATATCTCAATATTTTTCAAGGACAAAGATAGTGCAAGGTAAGAGAAGAGCAAAACAAATTTATTTGATTTTGCTCTTCCGAACCGCTGCCTATATTATCAAAAGATAGTGCAAGGTAAGAGAAGAGCAAAACAAATTTATTTGATTTTGCCCTTCCGAACCGCAGCCTATATTATCAAATATTGCTGTCCGGTAAAACTTCCGTAACATCAGTACCTGTCTAATTTCTCCATAATTGGAAATATACCACCAAAAGATGAGTTTTTCGGATTTTTATTCATACTTTTGCCATGCCTGATGAGGTTTTGTTTAATTATTTTTGCAACACTAAGTTAAGTGAATCCTCTGGCACAGCAAAATCCTGGATAAGTTTTTATTGCTCAAGATGTTATAAAAGTTAGAATTCATAGAGTTGCGGAATTAAGGTTCAAGAACGCAGCCCTCGACCCTTTCAAAGACGGCAATGGGGCGGTCGCCGAGATTGCAGCACCCGATGCAGCAGCCGAATGGTTCGACCTGCAGGGCAGGAAGGTCAACAACCCAGAAAAAGGCATTTACATCCGCAAGCAAGGCGCCGACACACAGAAGGTAGTGCTTCGGTAAGCAGCGTCATATGGAGCGTCTGCGCCATGAGCCTCGGCGCATGTACGCCCCGCAAAAGGCAAACATCAGCGACCCGTAGACAATCTCCGCCGTCCATGCCCACATCACGTCGACACGCATGATGTAGACAACCCATGTGTTATATATCATATAGAACACCAGCGCAGCCATCTCAAGCCAGAATGCCATACGGGTGTCGCCGGTGCCCGACACACTGCTGAACAGCACGTTTGCAGGCACCAGCACCGTATAGGCGGAACACATCACCCACACCGTAGGCACCGCAGCGTCGATAAGTTGCGGAATGTCGGTGTAGATGCGTATAAACATTTGAGGGAAAGCCGCCACAACCAGCAGCAACGGCACCACGCAAAGATATGCGAGCCATATATGGCGGCGTATGGCAAGCGCCACCTTGTCGGTCTGACCAGCCCCTATCATATTGCTGACAATCGAGCTTGCCGCCGAGGCAAACGCTATCACCATCATAAACGGAAGTCCGCTGATGTTGCGTGCAAGGTTGGCTATGGCAAGCGACTCCTCGCCAAGATGCTCGATATAGACAAAGAAGATAAACCACGTGGACAGCGATACGAAACTCTGCACCATCACCCACATCGACACGCTGAGAATCGAGCGCTGACGCTTGATGTCGAGAGCCGGGAAACGCGACAATCCGAAATGACGGCAATCGATTTTCGCACGCGTATAGCAGACAAAAAACACCAGCGACACAAGTTCGGCAAGCGACGAGCCTATCGCCGCGCCGGCGATTCCGAGCGCGGGCAAGCCGCATTTGCCAAACACGAGCACATAGTTGAACACCACATTCGACAGCACCATTACAATGGAGTTGAGCGTGAGAGTCTTTGTCTGCGTCGTGCCCACATAAAACGACCTGAACATACCGCCGGCAAAGGCAAAGAAGAAGCCATAGACACGCCAATGGATATAGTCCTCCGCCTTGGCAAGGATATTGGGCGAGGAAATCATCATCGACAGAATTTCATCGGCATACATCTGGCATACGACAAACAACACCGCGGCAAGCGCCATCAAGAAATACAGCCCCTGGTAGAACACCTGCCCTACCTCACCGTAACGCCGTTCGCCATTGCGTCGCGCAATCAGAATCTGCGTACCCACGCAGAATCCGTGGCCAGCCATAAAGATAACCATATAGAACACTCCAGCGATAGCCGCTGCGCCAAGTTCAACCTCGCCGACACGTCCCATGAAAGCCGTGTCGGTAAGCACTATCATCTGTTCCATCAAAAGGCTTACCAAAATAGGATAAGCCACTCGCCAAATCTGTTTATAACTATAATCGACCGTTGTTGCCATAGGGCGGCAAAGTTACTACAATTCGGCGAGAATCGGGCAATTCCGTTATAGAGAAATCACACAGTCGTTAACCGGGGCTTCATTGCATACTAAAAAAGCGATGGAACGCGTCATCACATCCGCATTCCATCGCCACTTCTCTTTTTTTACCTATTGTCTAATTGTTCTTGTTGGCGCGCTTGCGTTCAAGCTCGTCAAGAATGATTTTGCGCATACGCATGTGGTTAGGTGTAACCTCGACATACTCGTCAGCCTTAATGTATTCAAGCGCCTCCTCGAGGCTGAACACAACCGGCGGGATGATGCGCGCCTTGTCGTCGGCACCCGACGCACGCATATTCGTAAGCTTCTTCGACTTGGTGACGTTCACCACGATATCGTTGTCCTTGGCATTCTCGCCAACCACCTGTCCGGCATACACCTCCTCCTGCGGGAAGATGAAGAAACGTCCGCGATCCTGCAACTTGTCGATGGCATAAGCATAGGCAGTGCCCGACTCCATTGCGATGAGCGAACCGTTGGTGCGGCGTTCGATTTCGCCCTTCCACGGCTGATATTCCAAGAACTGGTGGCTCATGATAGCCTCGCCCGCCGATGCCGTCAGCACGTTTGTGCGCAGACCGATGATGCCACGCGACGGGATGTGGAATTCCATCTGCAGGCGGTCGTTCTGCGTGGTCATCGACACGAGCTCGCCACGACGGCGTGTCACCATATCAATAATCTTGCTTGAGTACTCTTCAGGCACGTTGACAGTCATCAACTCCACCGGCTCGCATTTCTGACCGTCGATTTCCTTGATGATAACCTGAGGCTGTCCCACCTGCAGTTCGTAGCCCTCGCGACGCATTGTCTCGATAAGCACAGACAAGTGGAGCACGCCACGGCCAAACACCGTCCATACGTCCTCGTGTGGCTCTTTCTTCACCCGGAGAGCGAGGTTCTTGTCGAGCTCGCGCTCCAAACGCTCGGCAATGTGGCGCGATGTCACAAACTTGCCGTCTTTTCCGAAGAATGGAGAGTCGTTGATAGTGAACACCATCGACATTGTAGGCTCGTCGATTGCGATGCGCTCCAATGGTTCTGGGTTGACCGGATCGGTCACAGTGTCGCCGATTTCAAAGCCTTCGATACCGACAAGCGCACAGATGTCGCCACTCTTCACGCTTTCCACCTTGCGGCGTCCCATACCCTCGAATGTGTGAAGCTCCTTGATGCGCTGGCGCACCACCGAGCCGTCCTTCTTGCAAAGGCCAATCTCCATGCCCTCGCGCAGTTCGCCGCGATGCACACGACCAATTGCGATACGTCCTACATACGACGAGTAGTCGAGCGACGTGATGAGCATTTGCGGAGTGCCCTCGAGCACTTGAGGTCCTGGAATATATTTGATGATGGCGTCGAGCAGCGGGATGATGTTGTCGGTCGGTTTTTTCCAATCGTCGCTCATCCAGTTCTGCTTTGCAGAGCCATAGATTGTCGGGAAGTCGAGTTGTTCTTCGGTTGCATTGAGGTTGAACATCAAGTCAAACACCATCTCGTTGACCTCGTCAGGACGGCAGTTCGGCTTGTCAACCTTATTGATTACGACAATCGGTTTCAGCCCCATCTGGATGGCTTTCTGAAGCACGAAACGCGTCTGCGGCATCGGACCCTCGAAAGCGTCGACGAGCAGCAAGCATCCGTCAGCCATATTGAGCACGCGCTCCACCTCACCACCGAAGTCGGAGTGTCCCGGAGTGTCGATAATATTGATTTTGTAACCGTTGTAGTTGATTGAAACGTTTTTCGAGAGGATTGTGATGCCGCGCTCGCGTTCAAGGTCGTTGTTGTCGAGCATCAATTCTCCTGTGTTCTGATTGTCGCGGAAAAGGTTTCCCGCAAGCAGCATTTTGTCCACCAATGTCGTCTTTCCGTGGTCCACGTGAGCGATGATGGCAATGTTTCTGATATTCTGCATATAAACTATACCTATTTTGAGCGCAAAATTACGATATTTTTAGCATTCTCCATTATTATTGTCATATTATTTTCGCCAACAACGCCAAAAAAGATGCTTAACAACATATTTACTGCCTTCTCCTGTATGCTCTTATGCACAATTAACCTAAAAGAAATTTAAAATTGAATTAATATAAACAGTAATCGAACGTCGCTGGCCTTGATATACACAAAGATAGCTTTTACCTTTGTACTTCGTGCTTAAATAGGTGGCAGTTCGGCATAGTCAAATCTGAGAACTATGTCTTCGGTTTGACTATGCTCTTATCTTTCGCTATATATGGCGCATTATCCAATGCCCAAGATATGAGATTGTTTAGTATAGGCATCAGACTTTTACCAAGCTCGGTTAAGGAATACTCCACCTTTGGCGGTATCTCGGCATACAGCTTTCTTTTAACCAATCCGTCTGCTTCAAGATTTCTCAATGTTTCGGTAAGGACTTTCGGGGAAATATCTGGAATCGCCTTACTTATAGTATTGAAACGTGTAGCTTCATTTTCAGAAAGCACACATAATATGAGCATAGCCCATTTACTGGAGAATCGAGATAGGACATTCCGGATAGGGCAATTTTCAATACGAGTATATTTTTTCAGATTTTCTTGCACCTGTAAGCTGTTCATTTCCAATAACAATTACTTTAAAGTAAGTGGATTACATTTTTGTAACCTCTTGTTTATCAATATATAAAAGAGTATTTTGCACTATCTAAATGATAGTAAGTTTAGAATGCAAAGTTAATCAAATTTTAAAAAGCAGGAAACATGAGCAACATTAAAATCATGAACAAGTGCGAAAAATACGCTCACGCAACAGTTGGTTGCATCAAGGGTTTTGAGGGTAAAGAATTTGTGAAGGAAGCAACGGAAGCAACTTCATGTGAAATCTCATTTGGTTCATTACCATCAGGGGTGTCAGTTCCTTTCTTTCACAGCCACAAGGCAAATGAGGAAAACTACATTATTCTGTCAGGAGCAGGTAAATTCCAGGTGAACGATGAGGTTTTCGAGATTGGAGAAGGCTCAGTCATTCGTGTATCACCTGGATGTGACCGCAACTTAAAATGTACTTCAGCTGAACCGATGACTTATATCTGCATTCAGGCAAAAGATGGAAGTCTGGAAGGCTATACAATGACGGATGCTGAAATAACAGAACGTGAGAGTCTGTTGTAAATAATGACAACCTCATAAATTGGAATCCCTGACAATGACGGAATAAATATAGTATCATTGTCAGGGAATCTTATCTGTCTTCGATGTATGTCAGTCCCTTTCAGGGTGCACTAAAATATTTCAGATATATAGCTCACATTTTTTTTCTTACGCTACAAGCCCTCTTCAGCACTTAACAACATATTTTCAACAAGAACGTTCCGTCCTTCCCGCCAACAGCGCCTCACACAACGGCACACCTTTCCTCACGACCACTTGCCTAAACACTCCGAATTTTGGCGAATTTGGAGGTTTTTGCTACCTTTGGATTCCCCTTAAATTGCAAAGGTTATGAAACGATTGAATTTATCGACCAAGATGAAGGCTGCCGTGGGATATGCGGCGGTGATAGCGTTGTTTTTGGCGGCGGTGTGGCTGATTGTAGGCGTTCTCGACTCGCTGACACGCTCCGACGGTGCCGAACGCACCATCAACAACCGGCAACGCGCCACAAACGACGTTGTGAGCCAGCTGTATCAGGCGGAGGTGATTGGACAGGCGTTGAGCGCCGGGCAGACCGACCTGTTTCAGTCTTATGTCGATGCTATGATGCTGACAGCACAGGCAGTCGATTCGCTGCGCGCCATCGTCAACGACCGCGCACAGGTGGCGAGACTCGACTCTGTGAAAATGCTGCTCGGCAGAAAGGTTGACAACATGGACAACCTGCTCGACGCAATGGAGGCCGACAACTCCGACGAACTTTACCAACAATATATCAGCGACCTCATAGCGAACCAGAACCGCGAGATAGCGGCGCCGAAAGTGCAGCATTCGCAAACGGTGCGCACAAGCGAATATGTGGTTCACAAAAAACGGAAAAACTTTTTCGGACGTCTGCGCGATGCTTTCTCAAAGGAAGACAACAATCCGCAGCACGTGAGCGAGACGGTCACAGAGCATCACACCGACACGCTCGCCAACACCATCAACCCCGCCGACACGGTGGTGAAAATGCTTTCCGGTGTGCGCAAGCGGGTCGACGGACACCGTATCGGACAAATCGCACAGCTGAAGCGGCAGACGGCGGAACTGCGCATCAACGGACAGATGCTGAGCCGCAAGGTGAGCGAGCTGCTTGCCGTGATTGTCGACGAGAGCTCGCGCACGGCAGAGACAAAGCATCTGCAAGCCGAATCGGTGCGACGCCATGCCGCCCGTGAGATTGCCGCAATAGCATTTGCCGCAGTGGTTCTGGCAATGGCGTTCCTGTTTATGATATGGCGCGACATCACCCGCAGCAACCATTACCGCCACGAGCTGGAAAAAGCCAAGAAACGCGCCGAGGACCTGCTCGACGTGCGCCAAAGGCTGATGCTCACCATCACCCACGACATCAAGGCTCCTGTCGGCTCGATAATCGGCTATGCCGATTTGCTCGACAAGACAGCCGACGGAAAGAAACGCGCGGCATACCTCGGCAATATGCAGACGTCGGCGAAACATCTGCTTGACCTTGTCAACTCGCTGCTCGACTACCACCGTCTGGACGCCGACAAGATGGACATCAACACCGCGGCGTTCAACCCGCAGCAACTGCTCAACGCCGTTGCCGACAGCTACCGTCCGGCAGCAGCCGCAAAGGGTCTGCGCCTTGAATACGACTGCGACAGCGCGCTCGACGGCTATTTCTCAGGCGATCCTTTCCGCATCCGACAGATTGTCGAGAATCTGATGTCGAATGCAATGAAATTCACCAAGGAAGGCTCTGTGTCAATGTCTGCAAAACTCGACAACGGACGGCTAAGCATCAGCGTAGCCGACACCGGATGCGGAATGACCGAAGACGAGCAGAAACGGATATTCCAGGAGTTTACCCGTCTGAAAAGCGCGCAGGGACAGGAAGGTTTCGGACTCGGACTGTCGATAACACAGAAACTCGTGGCTCTGCTCAGAGGCACGATGAGCGTAAGCAGCAAACCAGGAGAAGGCAGCCGGTTCGGCGTCGAGCTGCCGATGCCTAAAGCCGATGCCGACACAACATCTGCCAACGAACGCCACGCAGCAAACGCCCGGTTCAGCCAGCCGTGGAGCCTGCTGCTCATCGACGACGACAATCTGCAACTGCAGCTCACGGAAGCCATGCTGCGCAATCTTGGTGCCAACGTCACCGTATGCCGGCAGCCACAGGAACTGTTTGTCAAAATCGCAGAATGCCACCACGACGCCGTGCTTACCGACATCCAGATGCCAGCTATGAACGGCTTCGACCTGCTGCGCAACCTCCGCGCCCTCGGATGCGACGAGGCAGCGTCGATTCCCGTAATAGCCGTGACCGCACGCAGCGACATTGACGTAGACTCGCTGCGCGGCGAAGGCTTTACTGGATGTCTGCACAAGCCGTTCCGCCAGCAAGAAATTGTCGACGTGGTTGAGGCTGCCATGGCAAATAACGAGACCGACACATTCGACTTCTCCGCACTGACAGCATTCAGCGCCGACGACGCCGACGCCTCGCGCGAGATTATGCTCACGTTTGCCGAAGAAACGCGGAAAAACATCCAGCGCATGGAGCGCGCCATAGCCGACGGCAACCTGAAAGAAATGGCTGAGACCGCCCACAAGATGCTGCCGTTGTTCACCATGATAGGCGCCAAACGCGCCGTTGCGCCACTCTCCTTCCTCAACGACAAGCGTGCAGGCGGCGATGCCGGCTCTGCCGACACAGAGATGGCACAAACCATCGTGGATGTAGCTAAAAATGTGGTAAACGAAATAGCGAAAGCGAATCAGGATTAAAAAACTTTCAAAACGAAAGTAAAAAGTTTCGTTTTGATTTTGTTATAATAAACAAGAATAGTAATTTTGCGCCACTATATATAGTTATGCAACAATCGGCTAAAACAAAAGAGCGTTTCTCGGAAACCAACGAAAGTTTCACCATGCTCGAGGCTATCAACGAGGCAAAGCGATGCCTTCACTGCAAGGCACCGCAATGCAGCAAGGGCTGCCCGATCAGTCAGGACATTCCCGACTGGATTCACGAACTGTCGATGGGCAATCTCGGAAACGCCATGCACATAATCAACGGCAAGAGCAACCTGCCTGCCGTGTGCGGACGCGTATGCCCTCACGAGCGTCAGTGCGAGGGGCATTGCGTGCTCGGAAAGAAGGGACGCCCTGTGGCTATAGGCAAACTGGAACGCTTCGTTGCCGACTTCGACGGCGACATGCAGCTCATCCGCGAGCGACTGCCGCAGAAGACGCGTGGACGCGTGGCGGTGATTGGCAGCGGACCTGCCGGACTTGCCGTCGCCGGCGACCTTGCGCGAAAAGGCTTCGCGGTGGAGGTCTTCGAGATGGAGCCGGAACCGGGAGGCGTGCTGATGTTCGGCATTCCTGAATCTCGACTGCCTAAAGAGGTGGTGCGCCGCGAAATCCGCAAAATCGAAGAACTCGGAGTGGTCTTCCGCTGCAACACGACCATCGGTCAGGACCTGACCGTCGACCAGATGTTCGACCGCGGCTTCGACGCCATCTTCATGGGCACAGGCACAGCCAAGCCCAAGAAACTGCAAATTCCCGGCGGACACCTGCGCGGTGTGCGCCAAGCCATATACTTCCTGCGCCGCGTGAGCCTCTACAACGAGGGCAACCTCGACCGCAACGAAGTGCCTGTGGGTAACGGCGACCGCGTCTTTGTGATAGGATGCGGCAACACGGCTATGGACGCGGCACGCTCGGCAGTGAGACTGGGCGCGGAGAAGGTGACGGTGGTCTACCACCGCACAATCAACGATATGTCGGCGCTGCGCTCCGAATACGACGAGGCGGTTTCCGAAGGAGTGGAGTTTGAATGGCAGTCGAGCATTGTCGACATCCACGACAATGCAGGCGATATAACCGACGTGGTGATTGAGTGCAACGGCGAGCGCCACGAAGAAGACGCCGACGTGGTGATAATGGCTGTCGGCCCACAGCCAGCCAGCCGTATAGTCTCCACAACGGAAGGAATCGACGTTGACGACCGCGGCTATGTGCTGACACGCGACATGCCCTACGGCATGACAACCCGCAAGGGAGTGTTTGCCGGCGGCGACGTGGTCAACCGCCCGTCAACGGTGGTGCTCGCCATGAGCGACGCCAAGAAGGTGGCAGAAGGCATAGCGCAATATGTTGACGCCATCAAACTGCTGGAAGCAATTTCATAGACATAACATATACACAGAGATTGAATTACCATAGTAGCAGACCGCCCCGGATGTCGTGACGACAACCGGGGCGGCAATTTTTCCGCAAGTCAGGATTTATCTTTTTAGAATTTCACTTTCTTCACACCATCCACAATGTATATGCCTGCCGGCAGACTGTCCCAATCAACGTCGAGCTTCACGCCCTGCATGTTGAACGTGCCCCGGCGCGACTCAGGAATATCGGCCGTAATGTCGTGGATGCCGTCGGCATCAGGCCTGATGACAAGTTTTTCAACAGGCTTGCCTTCAAACACCAATGCCCTCATAGCGGAGTCAAACGCCGCGCCCACCGGCTCCGTGATGTGGCAGCCGTCAAGCTGCACGTCACCGATTGCCGGAACCGCGCCCAGCACCGAGGTTATCTCCACGTCAGCCTTGCGCACCACGAGCCGCTCATCGCCGACGTCGGCATCACCAACTATACACTTTGCTCCGGCAACACCCATTTCAGCATTGATGCTCACCTTGGCGCCGTCGATGACAACAGGCGAGGCAACGGTCATAATGCCGTCGTTTTTTGCTTTGATGTTAAGCGTTCCCGGTCCCAATACGGTAAGCGCACCTATCGTGCATATACCCTTATCGCTCGATATGAAATTGTTTTCGCCAATCAGCATAATCTTCAAGTCGGGAATCATACTATTCACAGCCACATTGCCTGTTATAGTCGCGTTCCCTAAGGAGATGGTGTTTGTCGCAGGGTCGAACGACGCCATGCCTTCCACTCCAGGTATCACACTGAGGTCGCCGCAATTCTTGCCCGTCAAAGCCACGCCAGCCACATTTACACCATACGTCACAGGACCAATCACAACCTTGCCTTTCACCAACGCCCCGTCGAGAGCCACGCCACGCAGCGCGGCGTCGAATTTCGCGCCGACCGGCTCTGTGACGCCACAGCCTTCGAGCACGAGAGCGTCGATATTGATTATCGCGCCATTCTCTCCCTCAACACGCACCACAGCATCACGCACCGTCAGCGAGTTATTTTGCGCATCACTGCCGCAGATACACCATTTGCTTTTGACCGCCACTTCACAGTCTTCAATAGTCAATGCGGTACCTCTTATAGACACACAATATACATCGCGGCACGATAGGTCAAGCTTGCCCGTTCCGCTGATTGTTGTAGGCTTGTCCATTACAAGCGCCCCTCCATCAGAAGTAATTCTGTTATTGCCCTCCAGCCATATCGTCAATCCTTCGCACGCACTGTTGATGATGCCCGATCCAAACAATTTATTATTTATAATAGTAGCTCCATCAAGGATAAGAACCTTAGTTTTAGGATTGAACGACACTTTTCCTGTCACGCCATCTATCACACTGAGGTCCTTGCAATTACTCGATGTCACATTCACTTCGTTCACCATAATGCCATATTTTTCGTCAGGGGCAATCACAACATTGGTTTTCACCAAAAAACCATCGACTGCAATGCCCTGCAACACTGGGTCGAATGCAGCATTCTCGGGAGCACTGACGTAGCTGCCATCAAGCACGAGTCCAGAGATTTGACACACTGAGCCGCTTTTCCCGTAAGCCTCCACGTGAGCATTGCGCACTGTAACCACCTGACCGCTTTCGTTTGCCACGCCCTTTATGCCGTAGGTGCCCTCGGCATATACGCTGCAGTTCTCTATCGTCACCGGAGCCTGTTGCAGATGTATGCCGTCCTGCACGTTCGACTTGAGATTGAGTTTGCCGCTTCCGCTTATCGTCGTAGCCTTTTCCGCCCAGATACAAGCGAGAGCGACGCTGATGTTATTTTCGCCAATCACATTAATTGTCAAGTCATTGCAGTCTGCATTAAAGATACCCACAGTGCTTTTTCCAGGCGCAATTGTGGCATTTTCAAGAGTAAGCGTCCTTGTTATGCCGTCATACTTCACTATTCCGCTCACACCGTCAATCACACTGAGGTCGTTGCAGTTGTCCTTCGTGACAGCCACACCAGCCACACTGATGGCATAATTCGGCTTACCAATCACCAATCTGCCCTTCACAATCTCACCGTCAATAGCCAACGACATACATCCTTTATCAAACACCACCCCCTTAGGCTGCACAATTGCACAGTCTTCGAGAACAATTCCTCCGAAATATACAACACAACCATTTTTTGCATTTACATCGACACGGGAATTACGCACAGTGAGCACAGCCTTTTCGCTAATAAAGCCTCCCGATATGCCTGTATTCTCACCATTGATTGTTATCTCACAGTCTTCAATGACAAGAGGAACATATATAAACAGAATAGCTTCTTTTTCCTTTGTTCTAATGTCGAGCGTCCCCGGACCGCAAATAGTGGTAGCACTCCGGAACTCCATTCCCACTCCTTCATTGTTAACAATCCTGTTTGAACCTTTCAGCACAATTCTAAGACCTTCACATTCAGAGCTATAAAGACATCTTTCATCTCCGATTCCCGTTATGGTGGCATTTTCGAGTGTCAGAGTTTTTGTTGCAGGATCGTACTTCACGCTTCCTGTCACGCCCTTGATTCCAGAGAGGTCGTTGCAATTTTTTTCCCATACGCTATAGCCATTGATTCTAATACCATAATCCGCAGCCTGCATTGTGGCAACGGCAAACACAGCAAGCAGAACGACGAGCGCCATGCGCATCCAAATGCAACGTCTCGGCAAGGGAGGACCAGCTTTTTCACTGGAAAGAGAGTCTGTCAGGTTGAATTGTCTCATAATAATTAGTTTTTGGTTTCGGACAGCCACAATATGCCCGATGGATTTGAAAAAAGGTTTAAATTGTAAAAACACTACAAAGCAGCGCAGATGTGGCACTACGCCAAAAAGCAGTCTAATCAATAACTTATGTTTTTCGCAAAGATAAAGGATAAACAACAAAGCAAATAACTAATCTCAAATATTTTTCGACACAATTCTTTCATTTTTGTATTTTTCATACATAAAAAACGTTAATAAGCTACAGAAGGGACAACAGCATCCTCTCTGCCGTCGACATGAAAAAGCGGCGCCGGGTTGCCCCGACGCCGCTCCAAGCGTTGCGTTTCTATGTTGTTTTTATTTTATTGCCACCTTACGGCTGTCGTCGCCGTTCACCACAATGTAGTAACCGGCAGGCAACGCGATTGTAGTCGAGCCGCTGACTGTTGTGCAGCAAGCCTCACGCGCGTCGACAGTATAGACGTGGATGTCGGCCTCGTTTGCCGTTTCCACCACCAATTTGCCGTCACGGCAGTAGGCATCCCATTCAGCATCCGCACCCACAGCAGCCACCGACGACACAAACGCCGTGATTCCAATGTCATCGATGTTAAAACGTCCGCCACTAACTTGGTTCAGGCGTATGCGCACTGGCTGCGAAGCATTGATTGTTGCCGAGCACTCAACAAGCTGACTTTTGTCATCTACGCTGAACTCCTTCACTTTAATCCAATTGCTTCCGCGATCCACAGAGTAGCTTAGCTCCACAACCGGAGCTGCATCCGAGCCATAAGGAGCGGCGAAGAACGACACCTCTCCTGCGCCGTCTACCTTGTCCTCAAGCATCGTCAGCGAGCGCTCCCCTTTCTTTCCAGTGCAAAGAGCCTGCGTACCATGCACTTTATCGCCTTCACGGGCTGCGATGCCGGCATTCACAACGCTCCATTTGCAAGCCGAGCCATTATAGTTAAACGTGTTGTACGGTCCGGCGCCAGGTTTCTCAAAATCCTCAAAGAATGTCACAGGCGCAGTCACCACAGCCTTCACATCCACATCGTCGCCCTCGACGGTTACCGTGCTGGCAGAGAGCGTGCCATCATATGTGCCGGCGGCAGAAGCAGGTATGCGCACATAGATTTCGGCGCCTATTGTCTCAGCCGTTTTAGTGTCGACAGCGAGGCTGCTGCGCCAGTCGCTCTTGTCTGCGCTCACTTGGAAGCCCTTTGTCACACTCACATCGATTTCATTCTCCTCAACGTTTGAAGCGTAGACAGTCACCTTCACAGGAGCAGAGTCGACACCTGGAGCCGCCGACAACACGAGTCCGCCTTCCGGCAGGTCGAAACTGATTTCGCGGTCAAGGTCGACAGTGGTCACGCTGACCAAGTTAGACTTCATGCCCTTGACGTTGCTGAGTTGATATTTATATTCTGTCAGATATTCAAGATCAGTCACGGCATATTGCTGAGCCGCAGCCTTCACCGTTTTCGGGAATCCCGGCACAAGCGTAGTGCCGTCGGCAAGATACACATTCAGCGTATAGTCGCCGCCGTTCTTGTCAACGTCGACCCAACGGGCTGTAAAGCCGTCGGCAGTCACGTTTGATGCAGAAAGAGCGGGAATGCCGTCGACAGCCTGAGCCTTCAGCGTCACTACCGACTTAGCCGAGCCGCTTGTCAGCGTAAGCGTTCCGGTGGCAGATGCCTGCACAGCCGAAGAATAGGTCAGATTTATCGATGTGCCCTTGTTGGCATCTGCGGCAGCGATGCTTGCTGCCGAAGCCTTGAATCCAGCTCCAGCCACGCTGACAACCACATTCTGCGTCAAGCCTTCCGCCTTTACGTTTACAGTATAGGTAAGCGTCGTGTTTACAGCCGTCACACCGAAGTCGACAGTCAAGCCGTTGTAAGGCGACGTAATCTTCGGGTCGACCACACCGCCCGGAGTCCATCCGATGTTCTGCTTGTCGCCCCAGATATACTCCGCGAGCTCAGGATGGTCGATAAACGGGTTTCGGTTGTTCTGATGCTTGTAGACAGCGTTGTTGCGGTCAATCTCCTTCTGGCTCACCGGGTCTTGCTCGTTCCACTTCAAGAGCAGATTTACAGCCCAGGTTGTGTAGCAAGGATAGCTGTTTCCGGCAAGCATAGGACTGCTCCACGAAGCGATTTTGTCGTTGTAGCAAGCCGCCATATAGAAATACGTGCGGGCAAAGTCGCCCTTATACTCGTCAACCGGCTCGAAAACCGTACCCGAGTAGCCCGGGAATGTCGACTTTCCGAGTTTTCCGAGAGCGTCCACACCATTGCACGACGGCAACGTTGTTCCGTTGGCACACTCGCCGTAAGGGAAGCTGCTGCGCTGTCCGTTCACCTTACCGTCGGTAGGATAAATATGGAACGCGTCCGACACCATCGGCTGCCCCTTTTTGAACCAGCTTTTCGGGAACGAGTGCTCGCGGTTGACACAGTCGCCCACATTGCTGTAGTTGCCACACTTCTGCTGCCCCTCGCGGAATTTCGAAGTGGAATACATGTCCCAATAGTAATTCGTGCCAGGGCGAATGTCCGAATCCTTGTACACGTTCCACAACCCGTCGTAGCCCACGTTTTTGTGCGGCCCGACAATTTCACACAGTTGTTTCAACAATTCCTTCTGGCATTTGCCTTCCGCCTTCTTGTAGTACCCCGAAGGCTCCTGCGCATACGCCAAGCCCGAGAATAGGCAAATCAGCAGCGCAACCAATGAGAGTTTTGTCAATTGTCTGTTCATATTGAATAGTGATTTATTTGTTGTCTTTCAGTTTGCGTCCGGCAAGCATCCCGCAAGCCGCCATAATATCCTCTCCGCGCGAACGGCGGATTGTGCAAGTCACGCCGAGCGAGTTCAGCCTGTCGCGGAAAGCCGTCATCCGCCGCTCGTCGCTCGTTTTCAGTTCCGAGCCAGGGATCGCGTGGAAACGGATAAGGTTGACACGCACCTTCTGTCCCTCCAGGAGTTTTGCAAGAGCGTCGGCATGCGCCTCGTCGTCGTTAAGTCCAGCCCACATGATGTATTCCACAGAGAGGCGTCGCTGATGTGCGAAATCGTAGTCGCGCAGCATCGTCATCACCTTCTTTATCGGGAAAGCGTTCTCGACAGGCATCAGGCGTTTGCGCTCCTCATGATAAGGCGAATGCACGCTGATTGCGATATGCACGTCGGTCTGCTCCACAAGCCGTTTCAAATCGCCGAGTTTGCCGATTGACGACACCGTGATGCGCTTCGGGCTCCACGCCAGTCCCCAACGTTCAGTCAGCACGGCGATGGCACGCACCACCTCGATGTAGTTGTCCATCGGCTCGCCCATACCCATAAAAACAATGTTGGTAAGCGTCAGCGACTCAGGAATGCTGAAAATCTGGTTGAGAATCTCCGCCGCCGTCAAATCGCCGTGATAGCCCTGCTTTCCCGTCATGCAGAAACTGCAGTTCATCTTGCATCCAATCTGCGACGACACGCACAGCGTGGCACGGTCGGCGTCAGGGATGTAGACACTCTCTATCATTTTGCCACCGGCAGTGCGGAACAGATATTTCACCGTACCGTCGACACTGCGCATAGCCTCCGCCGGAGCCTCACGCCCCACGCAGTAGCGCGCGCTGAGGCGCGCGCGGTTTGACTTCGACAAGTTGGTCATTTCGTCGACCGTCGTGGCACGCTTCTCATAAAGCCATTGCGCCATCTGCTTCGCCGTGAACCTCGGCATCGCCATCTCAGCCGCCACCGCTTCCAAGTCGGCAAGCGACAATCCTAACAATTTCTTTTTCTCTTCTGCCATATCATCAATAAAGAGGGAACTGCAAAGTTACAAATATCATTTGGAAACAGACTGATTTTTTCTGACATATTAACGAAATGCCTCTTTGATGTCAGGAATCCTACTCTCAACCGGCAACTGCAAAATTATTAATTTGTCGGAAGAAAACAT
>ERZ780075.454-NODE-454-length-19432-cov-4.421789_pt1 | contig 19432 bp, 20 predicted proteins | sample MGYA00511839_ERZ780075 | MGnify/ENA primary metagenome ERZ780075 (study PRJEB29588, sample SAMEA2155953) | human gut metagenome | biome: human gut; feature: human-associated habitat; material: faeces | place: Denmark | collected 2008/2010 ...
AGGCAGTTGCTCTATCCTGCTGAGCTACTGGCGCAAGCAAAGCGTGGAGCGGGTGATGGGAATCGAACCCACGTAACCAGCTTGGAAGGCTGGAATTCTACCATTGAACTACACCCGCAGTTAATTGCCGTTCTGTGACGACGGCAATTATTTTAACAAATAACTTTCGATATGTCAAGTGTTATGGCAAGATTTATTTAAAAAATCATTCACATTTTGTCGGCTCGTATCCGGCATCCTTGACAGCGTTCATTATAACGGCGTTATCGACATCATTTTTGAGCGTAAGCACCGCTTTTTTGTCCTCAAGGCTGACTTCAACGCTCTCAACTCCGTCGAGCGCTTCGAGTGCCTTCTGAACATGCGCAGTGCAGTGGTTGCACATCATACCTTCGATATAAACTGTCTTTTTCATAGCTGTTTCCTCCGTATTTTTTATATTCTCTTCTGCCGGCATGAGTTCAGGGAGCTTGACCGGCGGTTTTGACTTGCCTTTGAACGGGCGATCAGGCTTGAAGAAATTGAGTCTGAGCGCATTGGTGACAACGCAGAAGCTCGAAAGACTCATTGCCGCCGCACCGAGCATGGGATTGAGCGCGATATTGAACACGGGTATCAGCGCGCCTGCAGCGATTGGGATACCGATGCAGTTATAGAAGAACGCCCAGAACAAATTCTCATGAATATTCCTGAGAACCTGGCGCGAAAGGCGTATCGACGCCGCAACATCGCGGACTCTCGACTTCATCAGCACAACATCGGCGGCATCTATCGCAACGTCTGTTCCTGCGCCTATAGCGATGCCTGTATCTGCGGCGGTAAGCGCAGGTGCGTCATTTATGCCGTCGCCTATCATAGCGACCTTACCCTGTGCCTTGAGCGAGCGGATGACCGCCTCTTTTCCGTCGGGGAGAACGCCCGCTATCACCTCGTCAATGCCTGCTTTTTTGGCTACTGCCTTTGCGGTGCGCTCGTTATCGCCTGTCAGCATTATTACCCGTATGCCCATATTTCTGAGCTGTTTTACTGCATCGGGGCTGTCACTCTTTATCGTGTCGGCTACTGCTATCATACCGAGCATACGGTTGTTTTTGCAAAAAAGCAGTGGAGTTTTGCCCTCGCCTGAAAGACGGTCCGCTTCAGACTTTATTCTGTCACCGACAGCGATCTTTGCACCGATGAACTTAAGACTTCCGCCGTAAAGCGTATCACTGCCGATGGTAGCTGTAAGTCCGTTTCCGCTGAGTGCCTTGAAATTATCGACATTCTGTGCCGTTACTTCGTGCTGTGTGCCGTAAACGTTTATCGCTTTTGCAAGCGGGTGTTCGCTCTTTGCTTCAAGCGACAGTGCAAGGCTAAGAAGCTCGTTTTCGGCAACATCTTCCGCAGGGATTATATCCGTTACGACCGGCTCTCCTGCTGTTACGGTGCCTGTTTTATCAAGCACGGCTATCTGAGTTTTTCCTGTCTGCTCAAGCGAAACGGCGGTCTTGAAAAGAATGCCGTTCTTTGCGCCGACTCCGCTGCCGACGGTTATCGCAACGGGCGTTGCAAGCCCCAGGGCGCACGGGCAGCTTATCACGAGCACGCTGATGCCCCTTGCAAGGGCAAAGCCGAAATCTCTGCCCGCAATGAGCCAGCCGATTACCGTGACCACGGCTATCGTAATGACCGACGGCACAAACACCGCCGAAACCTTATCCGCTATCTTAGCGATGGGCGCCTTTGTGGCGGCCGCATCGGCGACCATTTTGATTATCTGTGAAAGAGTTGTATCCTCGCCGACCCTCGAAGCCTCGCACCTGATGAAACCCGAGCGGTTGACCGTGCCCGCCGAGACGAAGCTGCCCTCCTGCTTATCGACGGGCAGGCTCTCGCCTGTCAGTGCGGATTCATCGACGGCGCTCGTGCCCTCAATGACCGTGCCGTCAACGGGTATGCTCTCGCCGGGGCGGACGACGAAGATATCGCCCTTCTGCACCCTCTCGACCGGCACGGACTGCTCCTTGCCGTCCTTGATAATATTCGCCGTCTTGGGCGCAAGCTCCATAAGCCCTTTAAGCGCGTCGGTCGTCTTGCCCTTTGAGCGGGATTCAAGCATCTTTCCGACCGTTATCAGGGTCAGGATCATTGCGGCGGATTCAAAATAATACTCGTGCATATAGCTCATGGCGGTCTGCATATCGCCCGCCGTCTGAGCCTTTATCGCCCCGAAAAGGGCATAGACGCTGTAGGCGAACGCCGCCGTCGAGCCGAGCGCCACGAGGGTATCCATATTCGGCGCTCTGTTGATAAGCCCCTTGAAGCCGCTGATGAAGAATCGCTGATTTATCACCATTATCGCAACCGTCAGCAGCAATTCGACCAGACCCACTGCGGCGTGATCGCCGACAAAATATGAGGGCAGCGACAAGCCGACCATGTGACCCATCGAGAAATACATGAGCACGGCAAGGAACACGACCGAGGCCGCCAAACGCTTTTTCATCTTCGGCGTTTCCTTATCCTTGATCTCTTCTTTTTGAGCCGCTTTTGCCGCAGACGGGGCGTTTTTGAGGCTCGCACCGTAGCCCGCCGCTTCAACGGCGGCAATTATGCTCTCGGGCGAAGCCGTGCCCTCCACTCCCATGGAATTCATCAGGAGATTTACCGAGCACGAGGTCACGCCGTCCACCTTTGAGACCGCTTTCTCGACCCTTGCGCTGCACGCGGCGCAGCTCATTCCGGTCACGTTATATTGTTCCATTACCGTTCTCCTTTCCCGTTGTGCCGCAGCTCCGTGCGCCGTTCTTTTTGCCGCCGTGAGATCATATCATTAGTCGGAGGCGATCGAATGAACGCAAGGAAGCTGTTTTATCTCGGCATTCCCGTAATCTTTATTATTGGAACCGTTTTTCATTTTATTTATGAGCTGACGGGCAGCCTTTTTGCCGTAGGGCATTTTGCGCCCGTCAATGAGAGTATTTTTGAGCATATGAAGCTCGCGCTCGTGCCGACGGCGCTATGGTATATCCCTGCCGCCCTGCTTGCGAAAGAGAAGCCCGAGAGCGGCAAATGGTTCGCCGCCATGCTGATATCTCAGCTCGTCTCGGCGCTGCTCATGCCGCTTATCTTTTACGGCTACACGCAGGCGTTCGGGGTCAAATCAACGCTTGTCGATATCCTGATATACCTCGTCTCGACCGCGGCGGGTCAGCTCCTTGCGACGCACTTTTACCGCTACGGCAAAGCGCCCGACTATAGGTTGAGCCTTGCGCTGTCGCTGCTGCTCATCGCTCTTTTTGCGTTTTTTACCGTCAAGCCGCCGAGGCTGCCGATATTCAGGGACCCCGTCAACGGCACATACGGCATTTATCAGTCAATATAAAATACTCTGCCCTCTTTGCGCTCGGGCGCGGCGGGGTATTCGCCGTCGGCATAGCCGAGGATGCAGTGGCCTATGCCCTCGTAGTCGCCCTCAATGCCTGCCGCTCTGAGCAGTTCCTTACCCTCCTCGGAGTCGAATTCCTCCTTGGCGCGGTGGATCCAGCAGCTTGAAACACCCAGCTCATGGGCGGCGAGCATCAGATTCTGCATCGTAAGGCTGCCGTCATAGACATGTGTGGGGAATGCCTTATCCGCAAGCACGACCAGCACGACGGGAGCGCCGTAAAACGGGTCGCCGTCCCTGCCCATTATCTTTGCGTTGAGGCTCGAGAGCCTGTCGCGCACCTCTTTATTCGTAATTGTAACTATTATCTGCGACTGCCTGTTCATGCCGCTCGGGGCATACAGCCCCGCCTCGATTATCTTATCGAGGATATCCTTCGGCACGGGGTCGGGTCTGAATTTACGCACGCTTCTGCGGGTTTTGATATTTTCAAGCACTTCGCTCATAACTCTGCCTCCGTTATTTTTATTTCGGCATATTTTTGCCGTAGACATGTCTTTTTATCGCTTCAAAGGATTCGTCGCTGATGTCATGCTCTATCTTGCAGGCATCCTCAACGGCGGTCTCCTTATCGACCCCGAGCTTTTCAAGCAGCTCGGAGAGAAGCGTATGGCGCTCGTACATTTTTTCGGCTATTTCTCTGCCGCTGTCGGTGAGAGTGATGTAGCCGCTGCCGTCGACGAGTATGTAGTCGCCGCTCTTGAGCAGACCGACCGCACGGCTGACGCTGGGCTTTGAGAAATTCATATATTCGGCGACGTCGAGCGAGCGCACCGAGCCGATTTTTTTGGATAAAATATAGATGGTTTCGAGGTACATTTCACCGGATTCCTGTAAATGCATGAGACCTCTCCTTTCCGATTACTTATGATGATATTATTCTATCACCGCGGTATAAAAAAATCAAGTTGCTTGCCGCTAACTAAAAAATTTTACATTTGCTTTTATGCGTATAAAGCAAAAGGAGCAGGCTGACCTGCTCCCGTTTTTTATTTTGCAAGGAATCTTGAGAGGAAATCCTTGGTTTTTGCATTCTGCGGGTTGCCGAAGATATCGGCGGGTCTGCCCTCCTCGCAGATAACGCCGTCCGCCATAAAGACCACGTTAGTGGACACGTCTCTTGCGAACGCCATTTCGTGGGTGACGACCATCATCGTCAAGCCCTCCTCGGCGAGGTTGCGCATTACGCCGAGCACTTCGCCGACCATCTGGGGGTCGAGGGCGCTCGTCGGCTCGTCAAAGAGCAGCACTTCAGGCTCCATTGCAAGGGCGCGGGCGATCGCCACTCTCTGCTTCTGACCGCCCGAGAGTTGAGCGGGCTTCGCATTGATGAACGGCTCCATGCCGACCTTGCGGAGATATTTCATCGCCGTCTCCTCCGCCTCGGCGTGGCTGCGCTTGAGGACGGAGACCTGGCCGACGATGCAGTTTTTCAGCGCCGACATATTGTTGAAAAGGTTGAAGCTCTGGAACACCATGCCGACCTTGGCGCGGTATTGCGAGAGGTTGAAATCCCTGTCGGTAATATTCTTGCCGTTGAAGAATATATCGCCGGAGGTGGGAGTCTCGAGCAGGTTGATGCAGCGCAGCATCGTGCTCTTGCCGGAGCCGGAGGCGCCGATTATGCTGAGCACTTCGCCCTTGCTGACGCTCAGGTTGATATCACGCAGCACGAGATGATCGCCGAACTGCTTTTGCAGATGGGCAAGCTCTATCACTCTGTCCGCCATTACTCTGCCTCCTTTTTGATATGTATCTCGGCGTCAACATCCGTCTGAGAGCCGAAGATAGTGTAGTTATCCTTACCGTCGAGCTTCTTCTCGGCGAAGCGCAGCAGCCTCGTTATCGTGAAGGTGAGGATGAAATACAGCACGCAGACCACAAAATAAGTCTGGAATGTTTGGAAATTCGTGCGCTTGATGACGCCGGCGATGGAGTAAAGCTCCGTAACACCGATAACATTCAGCACAGAGGTATCCTTGATGTTGATAACGAATTCATTGCTGACTGAGGGCAGGATATTACGCATTACCTGCGGGATAACGACCTTGAACATGGTCTGCGAATGCTTCATGCCGATCGAGGAGGCGCCCTCGAACTGACCCTTGTCTATCGAGATGATGCCGCCTCTGACGATCTCGGCCATGTAAGCGCCGGTGTTGACGGAAACTATCATAATACCCGAGGGGATCAGCGGGAGAGTCTGGCCTTGCATGGCAAAAGCATAGCCCCAATAAATGACCATTGCCTGCACCATCATGGGGGTGCCTCTGAACACCTCGACATAGACGGCGATGACGGCGTTTATGACTTTATGCAGCGCCTTGAGCACCGGATTCTTTGAAACGGGTGCGGTGCGGATGATGCCGGTCAAAAGGCCGACCGCAAGGCCCGCCACAGTGCCCGTCAGGGCGATAAGCATCGTGTTGCCGATGCCCTGAAGCAGCAGCATATGATACTTGACGAGGATATTCCAAACGTCATTCAAAAAACTCATACTGATTCCCTCTGAAAATTATTTTTTATTTCTTGATGATAACAACAAGATTTGACTCGTAGTAAGGCGTGGTGAAGTCGATCTCCTTGGCTCTCTCGGCGGTCGGGCTCATACCTGCGGCAATGGCGTCAACCGCGCCGGACTGAACGGCGGGGATGAGCGAATCCCACTCCATAGCGTATATCTCGAGCTTCATGCCAAGCTTGTTGGCGATATACTGAGCTATCTGCACGTCGTAGCCGTTGGCATACTGGCCATCCTTGCCCTCGCTGCTGATGGGCACTGCGCCGATGGTCGGGGTGCCGACGTCGGTCCAGTTATAGGGCTTGTAGTTGCACTCCATAGCGACCTTGAGCACGCCGTTGGTGGTTGCGGGAGCCTCGCTGGTAAGCGCAAGGGTCTCAACGGTGCCGCCTGAGGCGAGGGTAGCCATCTGTTCCATGAGCTGGCTCTTCTGCTCCTCAGTGATGCCTGCGATGACCTCGTTTATCTTCTCACGAAGCTCGGAGCCCTTTTTGAGGCCGACTGCGATGCTGGTGTCGCCCTCGGAGGTGGTGAAGCCGGTGTCATTATTCTTAAAGGGCAGGAAGGTGAGGGTGGAGTCGGTCGTGGTAGCGAAGAGAGCGGTCGGCTCCTCCGAGATATAGCCGTCGATCGCGCCGCTCTGGAGAGCGACGAGCAGATCGTCGAACGCGGGGTAGTTGCTGCCCTGGACATCCTCTATCTGGAGGCGGGCGTCGGCGTGGAAGGTGCCGGTCTGAGCCGCTATCTTAGCGCCCTTGAGGTCGGCGATGGTCTTTGCATTTTTGATATCAATAGTGTTAGTGTCGGTCGCGTCCTTGCCGCAAGCAGTGAAGCAAAGCACGCACATAACGGCTGCAAGCAGCACTGCGATTACTCTTCTGGTGTTTTTCATTTTAAGCATCTCCTTAAAAAATGTAATAAAATAAGCCTGCGACCCCGAAAGGGTATCACAGGCTTTTTATTCCAAAAATAATAAAAATACCGTTGATAGCCCTCCACGCATATCTGCGTGACAGTACCGCATCTCTTAAATGCGGCCCCAACAGCAAACCGACGGCAATCGAATTGCAGTTTCGGCGGAATTGCCTTTCGCTTTCGTCCGCTTGCCGGCGTATGACGAGAGCTACTGATCGCTTCCGCAACCTCTATCAATTTTTTCATATTATAACTCGCCGTAGCCGATCTGTCAACCCTTTTTCGCCGCTTCGGCGGTAATTTGACCGATTTTGAGATGTTTTCACAAAGCAGGGGCGTATATTTCATCATTATCGGGCATTTTGCCGTATAAATATGCAAAGCCGCCGCCGAGCAAACGCCCGACAGCGGCAGTTTTATTGATTACTTGGAGTACTTGCCCCTCTTGACATAGTGGGTGTGAAGCACTTCGTGGGCAACATGGCTGCCCGGCTTCTCAAAGAACTCTCTGTAGACGGTCTTGACAGCCTCGCTCTCATGCGACTTTCTGAGCGGGAGGTTTCTGTCCGCTTCATAGAGCGCCTTGCCTCTGATACCCTTGAGGTCGACAAAGTTGCGAACGCTTGCGGGCTGGACGGGCTGACCGCCGCCGTTTACGCAGCCGCCGGGGCAGCCCATGATCTCTATGAAGTGGTAGTCGGCGGTGCCGTTTTTGACCTTCTCCATAATAGTGTTGGCGTTTGCGAGTCCGCTGACTACGCAGACCTTTATCTCCATGCCGTTGACGGTGTAGGACGCTTCCTTTATGCCCTCGGTGCCGCGAACCTCGGTGAAGTCGAGGCTCTTGAGCTCCTCGCCGGAGAGCTTTTCTACGGCGGTTCTCAGCGCCGCTTCCATAACGCCGCCGGTTGCGCCGAAGATGACTGCCGCGCCGGTGGAATCGCCGAGCGGGTTGTCAAACTCCTCGTCGGGCAGGTGCTTGAAGTATATTCCCGCGCTCTCGATCATTCTGCCGAGCTCTCTCGTGGTCAGAGAGTAGTCAACATCCGGATAGCCGGACGCCGCCTGATCGTCGCGCTTTGTCTCGAACTTCTTCGCCGTGCAGGGCATGATGCCGACAACGACGATATCCTTCGGGTCGATTCCCATCTTCTCCGCATACCAGGTCTTGATTATCGCGCCCGACATCTGCTGGGGCGATTTGCAGGTCGAGAGGTGATCGAGCATATCGGGGTAGTAATGCTCGCAGTATTTTATCCATCCGGGCGAGCAGGAGGTTATCATCGGGAGCACGCCGCCGTTCTGGACTCTGCCGAGGAACTCGTTTGCCTCTTCGACAATCGTGAGGTCTGCGCCGAAATCGGTGTCAAAGACCTTGTCGAAGCCGAGGCGTCTGAGCGCCGCGACCATCTTGCCCTGAACATTGGTGCCGATGTGCATTCCGAAGCACTCGCCGAGGGTGACGCGGATAGAGGGCGCGGTGTGAACAACGACGAACTTCTCGGGATCGTTGATAGCCTCGAGAACCTTTGCGGTGTCATCCTTTTCATAGATAGCGCCAGTCGGGCAGTTGACGATGCACTGGCCGCAGGAGACGCACGCCACGGAATCGAGCGGTCTCTCGAACGCCGAGCCGATGTGGGTGTCAAATCCGCGGGCGTTTGCGCCGATAACGGAGATGTGCTGAGCCTGACATGCTGCGACGCAGCGGCGGCAAAGGATGCACTTGCCGTTGTCTCTTATCATATGGATGGCGGAATCATCGTATTCGTGAACGGGATTCGCGCCGTCGAAACGGGTCTCGTCGTCAACGCCGAACTCCTTGCAGAGCTGCTGGAGCTCGCAGGTTCCGCTGCGGACGCACGAGAGACACTTTCTGTCATGCGTCGAAAGAATGAGCTCAAGGGTCATCTTGCGGCTCTTGCGGACGCGCTCGGTGTTTGTGAATATCTCCATACCCTCGTTAACGGGGTATACGCAGGCGGTCACGAGCGAACGCGCGCCCTTGACCTCGACCATGCAGATGCGGCATGCGCCGATTTCGTTTATCTTCTTGAGGTAGCAGAGGGTCGGGATCTCAATGCCGGCCATACGCGCCGCCTCAAGTATGGATATGCCCTTGGGTACGCTCAGGGGCATGTTGTTTATCTTTATGTTTACCATTTCCATGCTGTGTTGACCCTCCTTCCTTAACCTTTGCTGATTGCCTTGGCGCGCTTGCAGTTTTCCATGCAGACGCCGCACTTGATGCACTTCGCCGTGTCGATAGTGTACGACGGCAGCTTGTGACCCTCTGCGACATAGTCGGTCTTGCCGATAGCCGAGACGGGGCAGTTTCTGGCGCAGAGACCGCAGCCGATGCACAGATCCTTGTCAATTTTGAAGCTCAGCAGCGCCTTACATACGCCTGCGGGACACTTCTTGTCGACTATATGCGCTATATACTCATCGCGGAAGAACTTGAGGGTCGCAAGGACGGGGTTGGGAGCCGTCTGACCGAGTCCGCAGAGGGAGTTTTCTTTGATGTAATGGGCGAGCTCTTCGAGCTTGTCCAGATCCTCGAGCGTCGCCTTGCCGGCGATGATCTTTTCGAGTATCTCCTGCATTCTTCTCGTGCCGATACGGCAGGGGGAGCACTTTCCGCAGGACTCGTCAACGGTAAAGTCAAGGAAGAACTTGGCTATATCGACCATGCAGTTGCTGTCGTCCATGACGATAAGTCCGCCCGAACCCATCATGCAGCCGATGGCGGTGAGGTTGTCGTAGTCTATCTCGGTGTCCATGAGGCTCGCGGGGATACATCCGCCGGAAGGTCCGCCGGTCTGAGCCGCCTTGAACTTTCTGCCGTTGGGGATGCCGCCGCCGATGTCCTCGACAATTTCGCGCAGGGTCGTGCCCATGGGGATCTCAACGAGGCCGGTGTGCTTGATGTTGCCGCCGAGCGCAAAGACCTTGGTGCCCTTGGAGCGCTCGGTGCCCATGGAGGCGAAGCTCTCCGCGCCGTGCAGGATTATCTGCGGGATATTTGCGAAGGTCTCGACGTTATTCTCGGTGGTCGGCTTGCCGAACAGACCCTTGACCGCCGGATAAGGCGGGCGGGGACGGGGCTCGCCTCTATTGCCCTCGATGGAGGTCATAAGAGCGGTCTCCTCGCCGCAGACGAACGCGCCTGCGCCCAAACGGATGTGGAGGTCGAAATCAAAGCCGGAGTCAAATATATTTTTGCCGAGCAGGCCGTATTCCCTCGCCTCGTCAATAGCTATCTGCAAGCGCTTGACGGCGATGGGGTACTCCGCGCGGACATAGACATAGCCCTCGGTAGCGCCGGTGGCGTAGCCGCAGATGGTCATTGCCTCGACGATGCAGTGCGGGTCGCCCTCAAGCACGGAACGATCCATGAATGCGCCGGGGTCGCCCTCGTCGGCGTTACAGACGACATACTTCTGATCCGCTGCGTTCGCCGCGGTGAAGCTCCACTTGAGGCCGGTCGGGAATCCGCCGCCGCCTCTGCCTCTGAGGCCGGAATCCTTGACCTCCTGGATGACCTGCTCGGGGGTCATCTCGGTCAGCACCTTGCCTAGAGCGGCATAGCCGTCCATTGCGATATATTCGTCGATATTCTCGGGGTTTATGAGGCCGCAGTTACGCAGCGCAACTCTCTTCTGAGTCTTATAGAAGTTGGTGTCGTTGAGTGAAACGTGCCTCACGGCAGCGTCCTTGACCTCCTCGGCAACATCCTTGTAGACGAGCCTGTCCACAAGGCGGCCTTTAAGCAGGTGCTCCTCGACTATCTCGGCAACGTCCTCTTTCTTGACGTGGCTGTAGAAGGTGCCCTCGGGGTAGACGATGACAACGGGGCCGAGCGCGCAAAGGCCGAAGCAGCCGGTCTGGACTATCTTTATCTCGTCCTCGAGGCCCTGCTTCTTAAGCTCCTCTTCAAAGGTGGACATGAGCACCTTGCTGCCCGATGAGGTACAGCCCGTGCCGCCGCAAATCAAAACATGGGAACGAATCATATTATTTAACCTCCATTATGAGATAGCGTTGCTGATGGTGTATTCGTCAACGATCTGACCGCCCTTGAGGTGCTTCTCAACGACCTCAGCAGCCTTTTCGGGGGTCATCTTAACATAAGTGACCTTATCCTTGCCCGCCTCGAAGATCTCAACTACCGGCTCATACTGGCAAACGCCGATGCAGCCCGTCTGAGAAACGGTGACCTTCTCGCCGAGACCGGCCTCGCTGACCTTCTCGACGAAGGTGTTGAGAACGGGTCTTGCTCCGGCGGCGATGCCGCAGGTCGCCATGCCGACGACTACTCTGATCTCGCCGGTGCCTTCACGCAGGATGACCTTGTCTTTCATCTTTTCTCTGATAGCAGCAAGCTCAGCCAATGATTTCATAATATCTATCCTCTCTTAAATTAGTAACATATTTATATGAGTGAAGCGTACCCCTCTTTGAGATAATCCTCAACCCATTTTATGACCTCGAAGTTGTCGAGCGGCACATCGCCGAGCACTTGGCGAAGCTCCCGTGTGTCCAATTCGACCTTGCCGGCGGGCGTCTCATGGATGAAGCGCCACTCTATCCCCGGCGCGCCCTGAATGAGTGCCGTGACCGTGGATACGATATCGCCGAGCGGTGTAAAGTCAATGTTATTTTTATTGAAATTTGCCGTTACCCTTGTCCCGTGCCGCTGCGGGTCGTCCCTCTCGCTGACGGAGGATATCTCTATCCCCCCGCCCGTCTGCTCTGCGGCGAGCTTCAGCAGCGGAACTCCCAAGCCGACGTTTCTCGTCGTCCTTGTCGTGAAGAACGGGTCGATAACTCCCCTGACCGCCTCGGCGTCCATGCCGCAGCCGTCGTCGGTTATCTCTATCGTCAGCGTATCCGCCGTCTCGGTCAGGCGTATGTCAATGTCCTTTGCGCCCGCCTTGACGGAATTCTGAGCGATATCAAGGATATTCAGTGATAATTCTTTCATGGGTTTCTAAGCCTTTCAAATAATGCGTGCCTTATCTCGGCGTCGTCCGCCCCGCAGTCAAGCTCAAAGTAATTCAGCCTGCCGCTGATATCCCACAGATAGTGGGCGTCGGAGGAAACGACGATCGGCTTGCCCCGAAGGATCGGGTAAGCGCTGCGGAATTCCTCCGTTCTGTCGCCGTCGTGCAGCTCGGCACAGGGGAAAAACGGCTGCTCCGGGAATGTGCCGAGAGTGGCGACTATCCCGTTTGCCTCACGGTCGATATGAGCGGGGTAGCATATCCCGCCGAAGCTCTCGACCATGCCGGGCGCCGAATCAACGCTGATGTCGGTCGCATTCGGCAGCAGATCCTCCTCGGAGCCTATAAGCTCATCATATTCATTCATAATGAGCTGCTCGCCGAAGATATCGGTACGGTTCTTTATGCGGATGCGGTGAGAATCGACCGCAGAGCTGAATTCCATAGCCTGCTCAAGCTCCTCAAACAGGCAGACGAGGTGGATATCCTCGGCAGTCGTCAGCTCCATGCCCGCCACGGGGATTATCCCGTTCTTCTGCGCCGTTTTATAGAAAGCGGGGCAGTTGCGGCAGGAATTGTGGTCGGTGAGCGCCATGATATCGAGCCTTGCGACTACGCCCATGCCCGCAATATTGTTGGGGGTCATGTCGTCGTCGCCGCAGGGTGAAAGGCAGGAGTGCATATGCAGGTCGTAGTAAAACTTCTTCATTTCAACTCTTTGCCGAGCAGCCTTGCAGCCTCGAAAGCGGTAAGCTCGGTCGAGATGACGTTGACGCCCTTGAGACCGGCGGTCTGCGCGACCGACCTGTCAAGCGTAACTCCCTCGGCGAGGATGATGCAGGCCACATCGGCGAGCGAAGCGACGGCAACTATGTTGATATTGGACATGATGGTTATCCATGCGTCACCCGCCTTGGCTCTGCCCATGACCCAGCTCAGCAAATCGCCGATATAAACTCCGCTTATCTCTCTGTCGCCCTCGGGCAACGAAACGGCGTTGAACCCTTTGACAGCAGCAAGCTCATTTACCGTCACTCTTATCACCTCCGGCATAATTCTCTATGTATTTTTTGATCAGTTCCTTATAGGCGATTATGCAATCGTTCTGATCCGCGTTGCCCATGACGATATCCTCGGCAAAGGCGCGGCAGCTCGGGGCGCCGCAGGAGCCGCAGTCGATGCCCGGCAGTTCACGGCGAAGCGCCTGAATGCGTGACATGAGCCGCATGGACTCGCCTATATTGTCGCTCAGACGGTTGAGCGGATGATAATCCGGGAAGTCGGTGAAGAACCGCTTCTCGGGGATATAGCTCTCGCCCTGCTCCATACCGTTGAGCGATACGGGCATATACCTTCTGAGCGTGTGCAGCCTGTTTTTGGCCACATAGGGATTCTCTATCGTAAGCACGCCGCCGACGCAGCCGCCGGGGCAGGCGTTCAGCTCGACGAAATCGACGGGCGGGATATTGCCGTCCTCTATCTGGTCAAGCACCGATATTACGTTGTTGATGCCGTCCGCCGCGATTATCTTATCGTTCAGCAGCGCCGAGCCCTCGCCGCCGCAGATAGCCCAGCTAAGGCCGATTTTGCCTGCCTGAGAGGTCACGGTCGGCTCGCCGTCGTGCTTCATCACGTTTATCAGCTTCAGGTAGACCTCGCTCATAGAGACCGCGAGATCGACCTCGCTCCTGTAACTGCCGAAGCCGTTTTTGATGTAGCTGACCTTGGCGGGGCAGGGAGAGATGAAGCAAACGCCGATATCCTCCCTTGTAAGCTCGGGGTGCTTTTTCTTTGCCTCCTCGACCGCCATCGACGCCGCGACCTCCATCGGGGGCAGCAGCGGGATGAGGTTATCCTTGAGGAAGGGGAAGCGCAGAACGATAAGCCTCGTTATGACGGGGCACGCCGTGCTGATGACGGGCTTCTTGATGCCGTCCGCCTCAAGATAAACTCTCGTGTAGGCCGAGACGGTCTCCGCAGCCCGCGAGACCTCAAACACATCGTCGAAGCCGATATCCAGCAGCCCCTGCAGGACTATGTCGATATCGTCGAGATTGTCAAACTGAGCGAACAGCGACGGTGCGGGCAGCGCAATTTTATACTTGAAGCGGTTCATCTCCTCAAGCGAATTGAAGCTGCTCTTTTTTGCGCCGTGGGTACATTTCCTGATGCATTCGCCGCAGTCGATGCAGCGCTCGGAGTCGATCTCGGCGCAGCCGCCGCGTACTCGGATGGCCTCGGTGGGGCAATGCTTCATGCAGGTCGTGCAGCCGGTGCATTTATTAGGGTCGAGCGATACGGAATGGATATATGTATTCATTAAAATACAATCCCCCTCGGTCAATAATCGACCGCCATGGTTATCGTAGTGCCTACGCCGACGGCGGAATCTATCTCCATACGGTCGGTGTAGCGTTTCATATTAGGCAGACCCATGCCTGCGCCGAAGCCGAGCGAGCGGATATTGTCGGGCGCCGTTGAGAAGCCCTCCTGCATCGCCTGCTCGATATTCGCAATGCCGGGTCCGGTATCTTTAAGGATTATTGTAATACTGCTGTCGCTGACTATGACCTCCGCCTCGCCGCCGCCCGCGTGGATGACCATATTGATCTCTCCCTCATACATGGCTATCGAGACTCTGCGGATGGTCTCCGGGTCGATGCCGAGCTGGCGCAGATTTTTCTTCACCTGCACCGAAGCCTGACCCGCCGAGGTGAAATTGCCGCCGTCAACGTCGTAGCGGAATACCAAAGGCTCAGTCATTTGTTTCACCGTTTCCTTTAAGCCCGCTCATATAGAGCTTGCCGCACGCCTCATACATACGCAGCGGGGTGGTGAGCACGGCTATGCCGCTCTCGCGTGCCAGCTCCAGCATATCCTGAGACGGGCGTTTTGACCTGACAAAGACTATGCAGATCATATCCATCATCTCGGCAGTGCGGATGACCTGAGCGTTGACAAGCCCGGTAAGGAGCACCGCCTGATTCTTAACGTATGCGAGCACATCGCTCATCATGTCGCTTCCGCAGGCGGAATGGACCTCCATATCCAGCCTTTCGCTCCCGCAGAGCACTTCGGCGCCGAGCAGCTCTCTAATATCATTGATAGTCATAAGCATTGACTCCTCATCAACAGCAGAATTTGTTAACAAGCAGAATTATTCGTATTTAGCGAGTATATCCTTGACCTCTTCGGGGGTGACCCTGCCGTAAACATCGTCGTTGACGGTGAAAACGGGAGCAAGGCCGCAGGCGCCTATGCAGCGGCAGGCCTCGATCGAGAATTTGAGATCGGAGGTGCATTCACCGGGCTCAACGCCGAGAACCTTGCATATCTCGTCGAGCAGCTCCTGGGAGCCCTTAACGTAGCAAGCCGTGCCGAGGCAGACGGAGACGTTGTATTTACCCTTGGGCGAGAGTGCGAACTGAGCATAGAATGTGGAGACGCCGTAGACCTTCTGAAGGGGAACGTCCATTCCCTCCGCGATCATGGTCTGCACCTCGATGGGCAGATAATCGTAGATCTCCTGTGCCTTCTGCATAACGTGCATCAGCAGACTTTTGTCACCCTTGCACTCGGCGATAACAGCCTTGAGCGCAGCCTCCTGCTCGGGAGTGCCGTTGAAGGGTATGTTGCTTATTTTCTTGAGCATTAAGCCATTCCTCCTGAATGATTTTTTATGGGATATAACTCAGCGTGACTCTACGGGTCGCAATTGACCGCATTATCACATTATACGGTATTATAACATACTAACTTTTGAATTGCTACTTTTTTTACGCAAATTTTTTAAAAAATATACAGTTAAAATGTCCCCCGAACGGCAACTTTTACTCATAAGGGCATTCGCCCGCCGTTTCGGTTGACATAACGGAGCCTTTTGTGCTATATTTAATTATTGAAATGTTTACCTATGAAAGGGATATCGCATGAAAACAAAACGCAGCTTCCCTATAGTGACCGTCACGCCCAAGGCGGAGACGGCTATCAAAAAGGGCCACCCGTGGGTCTATGACGCCGAGATAACCGATTCCTTCGGCGACACGGCCAACGGCTGCCTTGTAGATGTGCTCTCGCGCAAGGGCTCATACCTCGGCACGGGTCTGCTCAGCCTTGAGAGCAAAATTCGCGTTAGGATCCTGTCCTCCAACGCCAACGAGAGCTTCACCCCCGCATTTTGGGAGCGCAGGCTCAGATACGCAATAGACTACCGTCGCACCGTCATGGGCGGCGACTTCTCCTGCTGCCGCCTTGTATTCGGCGAGGCGGACGGCCTGCCCGGGCTGACGGTGGACAGATTCTCCGACCTGCTGTCGGTGCAGATAGCCTCCTACGGCATGGATAAGCTCAAGGATACCCTCTATCCGCTGCTGATAAAGATACTCGCCGAGGGCGGCGACACGATAAACGGCATATACGAGCGCAACGACATTGCCCTGCGCTCAAGAGAGGGGCTTGAGGAATACAAAGGCTGGTATGAGAAGCTGCCGCACCCCGATTCGCCCGTCACCGAGATAACCGAGAACGGCATAAAATATCTTGTTGATGTTGAGAACGGGCAAAAGACGGGATTTTTCCTCGATCAGAAATACAATCGCCTTGCCGTCGCAAGCATCTCAAAGGGCAAGCGTGTGCTCGACTGCTTCACTCACACAGGCTCGTTTGCGCTGAACGCCGCAATGGGCGGGGCTGAGCACGTCACCGCCGTCGACGTCTCCGAGACTGCGGTCGAGATGGCTCGCCGCAACGCCGAGCGCAACGGCCTTGACGGGCGCATGGATTTCCTCGCCGCCGACGTATTCGACCTGCTGCCCGAGCTTGAGAAGAACGGAAAAAAGCCCTATGATTTCATTATCCTCGACCCGCCCGCCTTCACCAAGAGCCGCCGCACCGTCGGCTCCGCCGAGAGGGGCTACAAGGAGATAAACTACAGGGCGATGAAGCTGCTGCCCCGCGGCGGATACCTCGCGACCTGCTCCTGCTCGCACTTCATGCCGAGCGAATTATTCACCAAAATGCTGCTCAGCGCCGCAGCCGACGCGGGCGTGCAGTTAAAGCAGATAGAGGCTCGTCAGCAGTGCAGGGATCATCCCGTGCTGCTCAGCGTGCCCGAGACCGATTACCTCAAATTCTATATTTTTCAGGTGGTGTGACAATGTTTTACGAGAACTGGATGTCCTATATCAAAGACGACGCAAAACTCACCAATATCGCCATACCCGGCTCGCACAATGCGGGCACGAGGGGCATGGTCGCCCTCGCCCGCTGCCAGAACGGCACCCTGCCCGAGCAGTATTGCTACGGAGTGCGTAAATTCGGCATCAGGATCAAAGCAGGCAGAAACGGCAAGCTCTATATCGCCCACGGCCTCGCCAAGGGAATAACCGCCGATGAGGCCTTCCGTGAGCTGGGCAGCATAGTCGATAAATACGACGACTTCATGATCCTCGATATCCGCACCTACCCCGGCCAGGGCATAGGCCCCTTCCGCTTTGAATACAGCTCCGACCCCAAGGAGATAGACGCTCTCATCGCAAAATACCTGAAGCCCGAGAAATACGCCCTGACCGACTTTGACGATATCAAAAACGTCACCCTCGGCGATATCAGGCGCGAGGGCAAAAAATACATAATCCTCAGCTCAAAGAAGGAGTATGAATACTCCTGCGACTGCCAGCTCCTCGAGCCGTGGGACCCCAAGATCTTCGGCTCAAAGCCCGAGGTTTTCGCCAAGGAATGCGTAAACTACCTCAGAGAGCTTGAGACCGAGGGCTTCTTCTGGCTCCAGACGCAGCAGACGCCGAATTTCGGCACGGATGTCGGTCTTTCCACACCGAAGAAGCTCGACGAGCTGAGCCGCCTTTATTTCCCGTCGATAATGGAGGAGATAGCCGCCGACCCCGTGCTCATAGAGAAGCTGAATATCGTGGCGGGCGACTTTATGACGAGAGATCACATGAAGGCAAACGAAATTCTCTATTTCAACCTGCTCAAGGGCGTCGTCAAGGACGAACTCATCGACGAATACGCCGCGGCGATAGGCAAGTAAGGAGCGAGACATGGAACTGACCGTTTTAGGCAAATACGGCCCCTACCCGAAGGCGGGCACGGGCGCGGCGAGCGGATATCTCGTCAGCGACGGCGGGGTAAATCTCGCCCTCGACATGGGCAGCGGCACTCTCGCCCGCTTGCAGCAGATGACGGATATCTCAAGGCTCGACGGCATATTCATCTCGCATCTTCACTACGATCACACGAGCGACCTGCTCCCCTTGCGCTACCTGCTGGAGGATCTTGACCGCACGCTGACTGTATACACCGCCTATGAGGACAGCGAATGGTATAAGCTCCTCTTTGGCCACCCGAATCTCAAGGTGGTGAACGTGGACTCCTCGAGCGTTATCAGGCTCGGCTCGCTCACGCTGCGCTTTTACGATATGCTCCACACCGTCCCCTGCCTCGCGGTTAGGATAGAGGGCAGCAAAACGCTCGTCTACACGGGCGACACGATGTATAACGACAATATCCTCGCCGCCCTCGTCGGCGCGGACTGCGCCCTCGCGGACTGCTCAAAGCCCGACGGCTTCAACGGCCCGCATATGACGGTGAGTATTGCGAAAAAGCTCAACACCGAGACGGGCGTTCGTATAATTTCGACCCATCTCAGCCCGGATTATTCACCCGAAGAAGAATACAAAGGATTCCCCGGCATATCCGTCGCCGAGGAATTGAAAACCTACAAAATTTAAGGAGTAAAAGGTATGGCAAAATACAGCTCTGCTATAATCGGTCACGCAACTCTCGACACCAACACCGACCATCTCGGCAACACCGTCAAGATAGTCGGCGGGGCGGTCATATATTCCTCCGCGTCGGCATACGCCCTCGGTCACAGAGTGGCTGCGGTCACAAAGATAGCCGACAAGGATATGGACAGGCTCGAACAATTCACCATCCCGAAGGAGGATATCTACTGCCTACCGAGCGAGCGCTCGACCGACATGGTGAATATCTATCACACCGCCGACAAGGAGCGCCGCACCTGCTCCTGCCTCTCAAAGGGCGATCCGTTCTGCGCCGAGGAGCTGCCCGACCTTGACGCCTCGATATATCACCTTGCGGGGCTTGTTTTCGGCGATTTCAACGGCGAAATGATCCGCACCCTCGCAAAGAAAGCGCCCGTGGCGGTGGATGTGCAGGCTATGCTGCGTCACGTCAACGACGATGGCTCGATGTTCTTCGCCGACTGGGCGGATAAAAAAGAATGCCTGCCCTATATCGACTTTCTCAAGACGGACGCAGCCGAGGCGGAGATAATGACCGGCTGCACCGACCGCAAGGAGGCGGCAAAGCATCTCTACTCATGGGGCGCAAAGGAGATACTCATAACCCACAACACCAAGGTGCTCGCCTATGACGGCAATGAATTCCACACCTGCCCGATAAGGGCGCGCAACCTCAGCGGCAGGACGGGCAGGGGCGACACGACCTTCGCCGCCTATATCAACGAGAGGCTCTCACACTCTGTGACCGAGGCGCTGCACACGGCGACCGACCCCC
>ERZ780075.490-NODE-490-length-18322-cov-4.932775_pt1 | contig 18322 bp, 12 predicted proteins | sample MGYA00511839_ERZ780075 | MGnify/ENA primary metagenome ERZ780075 (study PRJEB29588, sample SAMEA2155953) | human gut metagenome | biome: human gut; feature: human-associated habitat; material: faeces | place: Denmark | collected 2008/2010 ...
GCGCATCCGCTGCTGCGGCAGGGTGTTCCTCTCCCAAAATACGCCGTCGCTGTAGCCCTGCACGGAGCTGTCGCTCTCGGCACGCTCAAGCCTGAGCTGCGCCCACACGCAATACTGCGGATTCAGCTCAACGCCTATGAACCGCCTGCCGAGCTTCTTTGCCGTCACGCAGGTCGAGCCTGAGCCGGCAAACGGGTCGAGCACCATATCGCCCTCGTTCGAGCCGGCGAGTATAAGCTTCGCGAGCAGCTTCTCGGGCTTCTGAGTGGGGTGCGCCGTATTCTCCGCCATAGACCAATAGGGCACGGAGATATCGTCCCAGAAGTTGGACGGGCAGGTGTTGCGGAACTTGCCGTCCGCCGTCTCCTCCCAATCCTTCGGCGCGCCGTCACGCTTATAAGGGGCGACAACGCGGCGGCGCAGCTTGACCGCGTCCACGTTGAAGGTGTATTTGTCCGAGACGGTGGCGAACCATATATCTTCGCAGCCGTTCTTCCAATTTTTGCTCGCTCCCCTGCCTTTTTCACGCTGCCAGGTGATGCGGTTGCGTATCTTGAAGTATCTGCCGAGCACGGCGCTGACCGCCCCGCTCGACTGCCAGTCGCAGCAGACATAGACCGTGGCGGTATCCTTGAGCAGCGGGAGCACGGCTCTGACCCATTTATCGGTGTATTCGAGATAGTCGCTGTCATTCATGTGCCTGAACTTGCTGCCGCCGAAATCCTTGTCGAGGTTATACGGCGGGTCGGCTATCAGCAGGTCGACCGATTTCTCGGGCAGAGCCTTCAGCGCCTCAAAGCAGTCGCCGAGGATGATGCAGTTCTCGCCGCTCTCGCCCGATCGCAGGCAGCGGTCGAGGTATTCGCCGCCCTGCTCAACGGTCAGATCTATCGTCTTGTTTTTATCGGATCTCATTATTATCCTCTCAGTTGAATTTGTGGACTCCGGGGCCTATCTCGGCAGTTTTGCCGCCGAGGATAACGCTTGCGGTGCAGCCCTCGGGCACGGTAAAGGTATACTCGGTCACGCCGTTCTCCGTATGCCATTCCGAGCCGATAACGCCGTAGCGGCTCTCGATGGAGGCCTTGACATAGCTCAGCCTGCCGTCGGTCAGCGGAGCGAAGATTATGTGCTTAAAGCCGGGGGCTCTCTCGCCGGTCTTGAGGCCGGCCGCGTCGCCGAAAAGCCAGTCGGCAACGCTGCCGTAGGCGTAGTGGTTAAAGGAATTCATGCCTATGCTCCACATTGAGCCGTCCGCCCGCAGGCTGTCCCAATGCTCCCAAATGGTTGTTGCGCCCATCTTGACCGAGAAGAGCCACGAGGGGTATTCCTCACGGAGCACAAGGCTGTAGGCGGTCTCGGCGTAGCCGTTGTCGCTGAGCACATGGAGCAGGTACGGCGTGCCGACGAAGCCCGTCTTGAGGTGGCCGCAGGCGGTGACAAGGGCGTTGAGCTGCGCTGCCGTCTCGGCAACGTCGGGGCTGATGCCGAAGTGCGACGCCAGCACGCAGGCGGTCTGGGTCTCATACTCGGGGCGGATTTTGCCGCCGACCATATATTCCCTGCGGAACGCCTCGATCGAGCGCTGCCTGTTTGCCTTATATGTCTCGGCGTCTCCGCCGCAAAGCTCGATGGATTTGATAAGTAATTCACTTGAATAGATATAAAATGCCGTGGCGATAAGATCCTTGTCAACGCCGACATCACAGGGTCCGTTGCTGTCATGCTCAAGGTTGAGCCAGTCGCCGAAATGCCTGCCGCCTCTCCAGATGCCGTCACGGATAAACATATCAATATAGCCGATCCATCTCTTCATGGAGTCGAGAGATTTCTCTATTATCTCACTGCCGCCGTAGGTCAGGTGCATCTGCCACGGGCAAACGGTGACGGCGTCCGCCCACGCCGCTGAGCTGAACATATCGGGGTCAAACACGTCGGGTATTACATGAGGCACGCCTCCCCAGGGCCTCTGCGCCGTGCGGAGATCCGCGAGCCACTTCTCAAAAAAGCGCTCAACGTCAAAATTGTATGAAGCCGTCTTAACAAATACCTGAGCGTCGCCCGTCCAGCCGAGACGCTCGTCACGCTGCGGACAGTCGGTCGGCACATCGAGGAAATTGCCCTTCTGACCCCAGATAATATTGCCGAAGAGCTTGTTTACCCGCTCGTCGGAGCACTCAAAATATCCCGTGCGCCTAAGCTCGGAGTGAACGACCACGGCGGTGAAATTCTCGGGCTTTATCTCGTCGCTCCAGCCAGTGAGCCTCGCATAGCGGAAGCCGAAGAAGGTGTGCTCGGGGGTCATAAGGCGCTCCTCACCGTCGCAGACAAATTCCGCCCTCGCCTTGGCGGAGCGCAGGTTGTCGCGGTAAAAATTGCCGTCCTTATCGAGCACCTCGCCGTGCTCTATCAGGGCTCTCTCGCCCTTTTTGCCCTTTATCCTGAATTCGATAAAGCCTGTCATATTCTGACCGAAGTCAAGCACGGTCTCACCCTTGGGGGTGATGATGATTTCTTTAACAGGCAGGCGCTCGTGCGCCGTTATCCTCTCGCCGATGCGGTCGACAAGAGTATCCTTGGTGTGAAATATCTCCTGAGCCGGGAGCGGCTCGGGGTCGGTGAAATTCGCGTCGTAGACATAGCCGTCATAGATGCCCGATTCGAGATATTTGCTTCTCTCGGCGAGCCATGAGCTGCCGCTCGTGAATACCTGCTCGCTGCCGTCGGTAAATTCTACAGTCAAAGCAAATATCGCCGCCGCCTCGCAGGCACCCAGTGAGGGCGAAACGGGCTTCGCCTTGATATTGCCCGCCCAAGCGGGCGACATCCCGCATTTCCAGCCGGGGGCAAGCTCGATCTCGACCGTGTCTCTCCCAGTGAGCATCGCCGTCACGTCGCAGGTCTCGACCTGTATCCTCTCGGCGTACTCCGTCCAGCCCGGTGCAAGGTATGCGTCGCCGACCTTTTTGCCGTTGATATACGCCGCATAAACTCCGAGCGCCGAAGCCTCGAGATAAGCCTTTTTGATATCTTTATCAAACGAAATTTCTCTTGAGAAAGTGGTAACGCTGCCGAGGAAATTCCTCGGAGATCTGATCCATGACGCTTCTTTAATATGCTTCATGCCGCCGCTCCTTTGTTTCATTTATATTGTAATGATAACTGATTCCGTGAAAAAATGCAACGGTATTAAAAAATTAATATTTATTCTATTGAACATTGAGCCGTTAACTGATACAATAAGCACGGAGATGATGTGATGAAAAAGTTAATTTCTGTTTTGCTCGCCGCGGCGGCTCTGCTCTCGCTCTGCTCCTGCTCGGGCAAATCAATAAAATTCGGCGACGATATCACCCAGACGACCGAGGCGATACCCGGGCTGCCGAGCGTTGAAACAACTCAGGACAAGCGTGAATTCAAGGACGAAAGCGGCAGGACTGTCTGCCTCGTGACAGGCGAGATACCCCAGCTCAGCGGCGGCGCGGGCTACCCGACCGATAAGATAAATTCGGCGCTCAAGCTGATGTTTGTCCATAAATCGGACGAAGCGAAAAACAACATCAAAAATGCCGCGGAATTTATGGACTCCCAAAGCTCCGAGCAGCCGTGGTCGACCAAGCTGACATACGAGCTGAAATACATGGACGAAAGCATCGTGAGCTTCCTGTGCAACATTTATTTCTCATACTTCGGTCCGGACACTCTCGTCCCGTCTCACACCGCCGTCGGAGTCTGCGTCGATATGAAAACGGGCGAGATACTGAACCTGCTCTCCTTTGCGGGCGACGAAAAGGACGCCGCAAGGCAGCAGCTCATTGAGATAGTGCAAAAGAAATCAGTGACCGGATTCTATGCGGGCAATACGCTCACCGAGGAGCAGCTGCAGCTCATAGCCGACACCTTTGACGAGAGCAATTTCTGGTATAAGGACGGCGTATTCAGCTACTTCTTTGACCGTGCGACGATAGCCCAAAACGACAGCGGCTATTATGTATGCGAGCTGAAGCCGTCGGATTACAGCGGAATTCTCAGCCTCGAAAGATAACTGGATAAGCAAAAAGCCGAACCGTTCTCACGGTTCGGCTTGATTTTTATCCTTTTGTTACCAGACAACGCTGACGGTCAGCCCGTCGACGGTGTAGGTCGCGTCACGGCGGTAATGATTCTTTATCGCGTTGCAGAACGCCCTGACCATCGCCTCGTCCTTCATGACTATGGAGAATTCCATTCTGAGGCTTGCGGGGATATAAATGGTATCGCTCATCTTGAAGCCGTTGAGCCACCAGTGAACCTGCGGGCCTCTGTGAAGCAGCAGCTCGTCGCCGTGGTAGATATCCATCGTCATCTCCATCATCTGCTCGTCATTGGCGCAGTTATAATAGCTGCCGACGCTGCCGGGCTTGCGGTTATACAAGCCGACCTCTCCGCCGTTGGAGATGAGATAATTGCCCTTCCAGATCTGTATCATCCACTCAAGGCCGTCATAATCGAATTTATAGCGGCGGGTGTGATAGTTGAAGAACGGGGTGGAATAGCTGAAAAAATCATAGAACAGGCAGAAGCCGAAGTTACGCATCCAGATATTGACGGGCGAATATGCGACAAGCTCCTTGACGGAGAAGTCATAGCCGAGGCCGAGCATTCCCGTGCCGTATCTGCCGTAGACCGCGCCTGTCTCGGGGTTAAAGAATATCGCCGAATAGAGCGTGTCGGAGCCACCGTCCTTATAAGTGACCCTGACGACGACCTCATAGAGGTTATCCTCGCCCTCGACGGGTATGCCCTGCACCTGGCACTTGTCAATGACGCTCAGCCAAACGCCGAACCACCTGACAATATAGGACTGCGCCTTTTTGCCCTCGTTCGCAAGCTCGGCGCTGCGCTCAACGGACTGCTTACGCATCTCCTCGGTGTCGATGTCAAACGCCTTGACTATAAGCTGTGAATACTGATTTGTCTCGGGCAGCGAGCTGAGAATAAGGTCAAGGTCGAAGCCCGTCTCCTCAAAGACATAATCAACGCTGCCGGCGAACATCTCGTCAAGCGTGAACTGGAAATTCTTCTGCGGGATGAGTATCTGACCGGTGAGCAGCCTTGTCACGAAGTTGAAGGCGTTGATTATCTTCATGAACTGCTCGGTGGACATTGCGGGGTAGCCGTTCTCTATCAGAGAATCTCTGTAGTCGCTGATGCTCTGAACCTCAACGCATCTCTCATTTGCCGCGAATGCGGGAGTGACCGCCCCGAAGCAGAGCACAAGCGCCATGAAAAGCGCCGCTATCCTGTTCCTGAATTTCATATTTACCCTCCTGCTTGTTGATTAATATTATTATGCACAGCAAGGGTAATTTTATCATATTATGAAATTATATGCAATATACAAAACAGCGTATTTGTATAAAAACCGTGCCGCCCTTTCGGACGGCACGGAGATATGCTTTATCGGGTTATCTTACTACGCTCCAGACAAGCTGCATTACCTTATTGATAACGCCGAAGAACACGTTGGTGAACTTCCAGGTTATCTTGATATTCAGCTTGGAGAGTATGGAGGTGATGAAGTTGTCGATAGCGTTCGACTTGTCGGAGACGGAGTCGGTCGGCGCCTTATCGTCGAGCTTCTCTATGGCGAAGTAGTCTGCCCTCACCGCTTTGCCGTCGACCACCTTGTAGGCATTGTAATAGAGCCTGTCGCCGTCGACGGTTATCGAGGAGAACATCGGATGGCTGCTGTTGACTATCGCCTCCGCTCTCGGGAAGAGCTTGTCGGTAGCCTCGACATCCTTTGTGGCGTAGACCTTGACGCCCGAGGTGCCGCAGATTGAGTAGATCGTGCCGCAGGGGTCGTGCTTCATCCTGTAAATAAAGCCGTTGTAGTCAACTGTGCTGCTCTTGACGGGAACCACCGCGTTCGCCTTCATTGCGTCTGTTCTCAGATAAACATGGTCGTGGCCCTGAAGCACAAGGTCAACGCCGAGGTACGGCAGCAGAGCGCTGAGCTGGCTTCTCATGCCGACGACTTCCTTATCGTCATAGTGAGAGCCGTTGGAGTAAAGAGCCTTGTGAAGGACGACTATCTTCCACTTTGCGTCGCTGCCCTTGATATCGGAGGTGAGCCATGCCAGCTGAGCGTCGCTGAGCTTGTTATCAACGATATCGTTTGTGTTGAGCACGGTGAAGTGAACGCCGTTATAATCATATGAATAATAGGTGCCGCTGTCCTCATCCTGCTCGGGCACGTTGGGCAGGGTGAAGTTGCTCTTCAGAACCGAGCCGCTCTTCTCATGGTTGCCCGTGGTGGGCATGAACGGCATATTCATGAATTCATCAGTTGAATTGAAGAAGTAATTCCAATGCTTGGAGTTGGTGCCGAGATCGACCTGATCGCCGGCGGAGACCACAAATTTACCGTCGGGATACATATCCCTTGCAGCCTTTACGACCTCGTTGTAGGTCTCGTAATGGCTTGCCCTCTGAGCCTGAGGATCGCTCAGGTAGAAGAAGGTAAAGGGATCGTTGCCGCCGCTTGCAGTTTCAATAACGCCCGCTTCGCTCCACCAGCCCTTTTCGGCGTCGCCGACACGGTAGCTGTACTTCGTGCCCGGCTCAAGACCGCTGAGTTTGACGGTGTGCAGGACGTAATCGGTCTCATACGGAAGCAGACCGAAGATGCCGAGGTCTGCGCCGGGGTAGCTTCTGGTAACCGCTTCGCTTGAAGCGTTCACTCGGCTGTCGGTTGTGGGTCTGCCCGTGAATCTGGGCGAACTGCTGTAGGGCAGCAGCTCGATATCGGAGTCGGTGAGGCTGTATTTGGTGAGCCATGTCACGGTGACCTCGGTTGCGGAGTCCTCGCCGAGATTCATCACGACATTTGAGGGCAGCCTGAAGTCCTCCTTGGTCGCCTCGACCTTGACGGGGCCGGTGTAGGTGAACACTACGTTGTTGTCGCTCTTCTCTTCGGGCTTATCGTCGCTGATAAGCGAGCCGACCATCCATGCGATGGTGCCGCCCCACGACTCAAACTGGCTGAAGGTCAGATATTCGTCGACCACAAGGGTGTCGATTATCTCGTCTATCGAGCCGTAGCCGTCGGGAACGACGGGGAGGGAGAGAATGCTGTCGATAAGGTTTGCAAAGCTGTTGTCGCCGCCGAGCAGAGTCTCGGTGATGCTCTGAAGCAGCCTGCCGAATACATAGAAGAGGGTGTTCTTCGGGAAAAGTGCGCCGGGGTTAAAGTCGAGGTTTGCAAGCAGCTCATCCTCGACAAGATCGTTCACAACGACTTTACGGAGCAGGTTAAAGAATTTCTCTGCGGTAACGCCGCTGTCAAAGCCCTCAAGGGTATCCTTGACGAAGGGCAGCCCGCTGATATCCTCGTCGCCCGCATAATAGGTGAGCAGCACGGTGGTCGCAAACTGACCGAGAGTGCAGCCGCCCTCGTATTTGTAATTGTCGCCGAGGAGCCGGGCGTTGTAGGTGTTGGGGTATTTGCTGACCTCGAAGTTAAGCAGCTGCTCGATAAGAGCCTGAGCCTTCTCAAGGGTAAGGTCGGGCTGGTTGATATAGACCTCGTCGACCTGAGCGCCGAGATTGTTGATGAACGACATCACGTTGCCGCTGACGGTAAAGATATCTGCCTTGCCTATCGCAAGACCGTTGGTGCCCAGAGCGTCAACGATTATCTTCTCAATGTCGATATTCTTGGATGCAAGATACTTGATAAGTCCGCCCTCGGCCTGTATATCGTCAAAGAGATTCTTTATCATCGGGCCTATCATATTCATTATTAGGCCCTCAACGCCGCCCTCGCCGAAGGTTCTCTCGAACGAATAGGTGAACTTGAAGGGCTTCTCATACACCTCGCCGTAGTCGGAGATGACGGGCTGATATTCGTCGATGTCGTGGGTCGCCATCTTCATCGTGGTATTTTTGCCGTCGGTGGAGAAATCGACCGTCCTGAAGGTGTTGGGGTAGCCGGTGAGCGTCGGAGTGAGGATATCGTAAACGACCTCCCCGTTGTCGGAGATGTGGTCAACCACGTCGGTGGAGTGGAGATGACCGGTAAACACATGATGAATGCCTGCGTCGGCGTAGGTGTCGGCTATTCTCTGCCAGTCGTCAACGACAAAAGCAAAGAAGGTGGCGTCCTCTATGTCCATGTGAGGAATGAGGTTATGGTGCTGCATGGCGATTATCTCTCTGCCGTCCGCCTTGGCCTTGGCAGCCTCATCGACTATCCATGCAAGCAGGTCATCGCCTATTCTGCCGTCGGTCAGGTGCTCGTCGCCGCTCGAGCCGTTGTCCTTGCTGTAGATACAGCTGTCAACGACTATGAGCCTGTAGGCGTCGCCGAGATTTGCGGCGTAGGAGAGCATGCCGCCCTTGTTGCCGGGCTTCGGGGTGAAGAAGCTGTCCGCCTTGTCAAAGCCGAGATTCTTATAGATCTCTCTGAACTGCTCGGGCGAGGTCTTGTCGGCAGGCTCCTTAACACCGTTCTCAAAGGTGCAGGCGTCGGAGTTGTTGACATCGTGATTGCCGTTGGTGACGAATACGGGTATGCCCGTCTCCGCCTGGAACCTCTCGAGCCTTGCGGCAAGCGCCTTGTGCGCCTCAAGCTCACCGTCCTTGGTCAGGTCGCCGGGGATAAGCAGGTAATCCTGCCCGTTCTTGACCGCATTGTGGAGCACGCCGTCAAGAGCGTTGTCGAGCAGCGAATTGTTGACGTCATATTCCTTCTGTCTCTCAAAAAGGAACTGCTGCCATGCCTCGCCCCTGTCGCCCTTGAGCGAATCGGCGTAGTAGTGGACGTCGGAGAATACTCCGAGGCGGATGGACGCTTCGTCTGCACTGGCGAGCATCGGGACGCAGGCAACAAGCATGGCAAGCGCCAATATAACGCTTATCGCCTTGAGAGAAAACTTTTTGAAATTCATTTTCCTTTCTTTCCTCCGTTTTTAAATATTTTTCAAAAGGGGACCTATTCCCTTTATCGCCTTGGGAACGCACTTGAGGATGGCTCTCACGCCGCCCTTCTCGCCGTTGAGGATCTTAAGCAGACCCGCCGCCATATCCTCGCTGAATACACCGCCGCTCATGCTGATGAAGTCGCGGAACGGGGTCTGGAGCGCAATCGCCTGAGCAAATCCCTCGGGGACGAGCTTCTTGAGGGTGTTATAGAGCTTTGCGCCGTTCTTGGTGTGGGCGGCATTCTCGAAGTTGTCGGTCACGTCAATGGGGATATCCTTCCTCTTGACGGTCGGGGGCAGAGGCCTGCCGAGCACGGCTTCAAACTGCGCCGCGGGCACATTCTGCACGTCGCCGGTGTAGTAGTCGGGAGCGGTCTTTGAATAATCGGGCATCTCGACCTCGGGGGCGTTGACCTTGACGCAGGCGCTGAGCCTGATATCGGCGCTCGATGAGCCGACGAGGATATCGAATTCGCCGCTCTCAACACACCAGTCGTTTATTTTAACATTATAGAATGCAAACGCACGCCTGCAAAGCTCGACGGTGACTTCCTTCTCCTCACCCGGCTCGAGCCAGACCTTCTTGAAGCCTTTAAGCTCCTTGACAGGTCTGTAGATGGTGCTGACCTTATCCGAAACATAGACCTGAGCGATCTCCGCACCGGCAACGCTGCCGGTATTCTTGACCTTGAACGAGACCTTGAGAGTGTCGGTATCGGCCATCTCGGATTTGTCGAGCTTTATGTCGGAATACCCAAAGGTGGTGTAGGAGAGACCGAAGCCAAACGGGTAACGGACCGCCTTATTTGCCTTTTCGTAATATCTGTAGCCTATGTAGACGCTCTCTCTGTACTCGACCGTAGCGGGGTTGCCGGGGAAGTTGTTGACAGCGGGAGTGTCGCTGTAATAGACGGGGTAAGTCTCCGCCAGCTTGCCGCTGGGGTTGACCTTGCTGGAGATTATGTCGGCGACCGCGCCTGCGCCCGCCTGACCGCCGAGATAGGAGTTGAGAACGGCTCTCACGCTGTCGTTCCACGGCAGCTCAACGGGCGAGCCGCCCGCAAGCACGACGATGACGTTCTTGTTGACCCTGACTATCTCCTCAACGAGCTTGTTGTGAGCCTCGGGAAGGGTCATATGAGTTCTGTCGAAGCCCTCGGATTCGTAATCATCGGTAAGACCGACGAAAACTATCGCGGCGTCGCATTTAGCGGCGAGGGCGGCGGCAGCGTCGATATGGGCGGCGTTCTTGGCGGCTTTCTTTGCCGAACGCTCGTAGCCCTGAACAAACTCAACGTCATAGCCGAGCTCTTTCAGCTCGTCATAAGCGTTATCCATCTTGGTGGGGTTTATCTGAGAGGAGCCTGCGCCCTGATGCCTCGGGAACTTCGCAAAGTCGCCGATGACCGCGATCTTGCCCTCTTTCTTGAGCGGCAGGATGCCGTCGTTCTTGAGCAGCACCATGGACTGACCCGCGATCTTCCTCGCAAGGGGCTGATCGTCGGCGTCGTTGTATTCGTAGCCGGGCTTTGCGCCGTCGGCAGCTTTCTTTATAAGATTCAGCACGTTGAGCGCTCTCTCGTTGACCACGGCTTCATCAAGCTCGCCGTTCTTGACAGCCTCGACTATCTTCTTTGCGCCCGAGCCTGCGGAGGAGGGCATCTCGAGATCGTTGCCGTTCTTGAGGCCGAGCACTCTGTTGTTGACCGCGCCCCAGTCGCTGACTACAACGCCGTCGAAGCCCCACTCGTCACGGAGGATCTCTATCTGAGTGTGCTTATTCTCGGAGCCGTGAGCGCCGTTTATCTTGTTGTATGAATTCATCACCGTCCAGGGCTTAGCCTTTTTAACGGCTATCTCGAACGCGGTGAGGTATATCTCCCTGAGCGCTCTCTCATCCACCACGGAGTCGCAGGTCATCCTGCGGGTCTCCTGGCTGTTGGCGCAGAAATGCTTGATGGAGGTGCCCACGCCCATTGACTGCACGCCCTCGATAAAACCCGCGGCAAGCTCGCCCGCGAGGACGGGATCCTCTGAGAAATACTCGAAGTTCCTGCCGCAGAGCGGAGATCTCTTCATGTTGACGCCGGGGCCGAGGAGCACGCCGACCTCCTCTTTAAGGCACTTTTTGCCCAGAGCAACGCCCATCTCGTGAAGCAGGTCGGGGTCCCATGAGCAGGCGGTGGTGACTGCGGTGGGGAAGCATATCGACGGCACGCTGCAGGAGAGGCTCGAGCCGGTCTTGTTGTAGTCCTTTTTACGCAGTCCGTGAGGGCCGTCGCAAACCATTATTGACGGAATGCCATACTTTTCCATTCCCTTGAGATGCCAGAAATCCGCTCCGTCGCAGAGAGCTGCCTTATCCTCAAGAGTCATTTGAGCGAGAATTTCCTTTGGGTTTTTCATTGAAGTTCCTCCTTCATGTATCTGAATTATCTTCTTCCAAGCCTAATATATCCGCCGCGCTTGAGCCGTCCAGTTCCCCGGCCTTGCCGAGCTTCTTGCGGATTATCTCGTTGCGCTTATCCGCCTCGTCGAGCGACTTGCCCGCCTCATCTATCTTTTGCCTTGCCTTACGCAACACCACGCCGAATTTGTCATACTGCACTCTGGCGGCGGCGAGCAGCAGGCGGACTTCGTTTGCCTTCTCGTTTATCGCAACGGCTCTGAAGCCGAGCGAGAGTGAATTGAGCAGCGCCGTTATCGTGGACGGGCCCGCTATCATCACATTGAACTCGCTGCGCAGCTTCTCCGGCACACCCGAGCGGGACGACGCTATCTCGGCGTAAAGCCCCTCGGTGGCGAGATACATTATCGCGAACGGTGTGGTCAGCGGGACGTTTATGTATTTGGATATCGTGCGCGCTTCGTTGACTACCCTGCTCTCAAGAGCCTTCCTTGCGGCCGCAAGAGCCTCGGCGTCCGCGGAATCGGCAGCGGTGCAAAGGCGCACATAATCCTCCATCGGGAATTTTGAATCTATCGGCAGATAGGTCGTCTGCTCGCCGTCGCCCGAGGGTATCCTCACGGCGAATTCGACCTTCTCTTTTGAATTCGGCACACAGGTGAAATTCGTCTCATACATACCCGGTATGGTCTGGTCGAGGATCGAGCCGAGCTGTATCTCCGCCCAAGTGCCCCTCGCCTTGACATTGGTGAGCACTCGGTTGAGGGTCGTGACGTTCGCAGTCACGCCGTTTGAGAGCTCCTTCATCTCGCCGAGCGATTTATAGACGCTCTCAAGCCGGTCGGACACGGTCTTGAACGAGCTGTCGAGCCTCTGCGAGAGGGTCGAGGTCAGCTTCTCGTCGACGGTGACGCGCATCTGCTCGAGCTTTTTCTCATTGCTCTCGCGCATCTTGTCGACCGCCTCGGTCAGCGCCCTGCTCTGCTTCTCATTCTGCTCGATATTGTTGAGCTGCATTGCGCTGAGCGACTCGGCAAGCGACTTCTCTATCCTGCCCTGCCAGCCCGTATTCTCAAGCCTCAGCTTTTCGAGCTTCTCGCTCATCTCGCCGAGCGATTTCGCCGTCTCGGCACGCATATCGCGCTGAGCTTCGCTGCTCTCGCGCCTGCTGCGTTCGAACTCCGCACCGAGAGTCGAGGCAAGGTTATCTATCTTTTCCTCAGCCTTGCCGCTGCCCGCCTTGCCCTGCTTTATAAGCAACACTATCAGCAGCACGATAGCCACGGCGAGCATGGCCGCAATAATATACTCCATATCATACCTCTGTTACTTTGTTTATATAGACTTATTCATAATACCACATACTGATGAAATTAGCAACAGCTTTTTCAGCGAATTTGACCGAAATATTTACGAAATTATGAAATGATTAAGAAAAACCTAAGACAAACCTAAGACTTGCGAAAGGTCGATTAAGAAGTGATTAAACCCCTTGACCCGAGGCGGCGGGCGGGCTATAATCGGGGCAACGAAGCCGATAACGGCACGAAACGGAGGGAAAAGGAAGACAACGGCAACCGATTTTTTGAGGAGTTTGTAAGCAAAAACAAAAAGAAGAAAAGAGGAATTCACCATGAAAAAACTTATCACGATCCTGCTTGCGGCAGCCACCCTTGCGGCGGCAAGCGTACCCGCCTTTGCGGAGAATGAGGAAGTCACGCCCGCAGAGCAAAACGTCGTTCAACAGGTCGAGCCTGTCAAAGAAAAAGAGGAGAAAACAGAGGTCGAAACGCCCGCCCCCGCAGAGGAAAAAGCGGAGGAAACCTTGCCTGTCGAGGAAGCGCCCGTTGAACAGCCCGCCGAGCCTGTCGAGCAGGAAGAAACGATCCCCGCCGAGCAGCCAGAAACGCCCGAGATAAGCGCCGAGGATATCAAGAAGATTCTCGGCTCCGACGAGGTAAAATCCGCTCTAAGGGAAGCGGGGCTTGACGAGGACGAGATCGAGGACGTGACCGAGAATCCCGAATCCGAAATAATCTATATTTCGCAGGAGGAATATGAGCAGATGCGCCGCGACTACGCCAAAACCGCTTTCTCCGGCGCGGCCGACGTTTTCCTTACCGGCGCAAAATATATCCTGCTGATCCCCGCAACGCCGATAATGTTCTTCATTCCGTTCGCCGGCCCGCTCATGTGCGGCGTTATCCTGGCGTCGCCCATCGCACTGATCGGCGGTCTCGGCGCCCTCATCGCGTCGCCCGTCGTCGCACTTGTGCTTTACAACAGCTTTAAGCTCGAGCCGCCGTATGAGCTTGAGAAATAAGGCAAAGGAGGCTTTTATTATGAAGAAATTTATCGCAATTCTGCTCGCTGCGGCAACCCTTGCGGCAACAAGCATACCCGCCTTTGCGGAGAATGAGGAAGTCACGCCTGCGGAGCAAAACGTCGTTCAACAGGTCGAGCCTGTCGAAGAAAAAGAGGAGAAAACAGAGATCGAAACACCCGCCCCCTCAGAGGAAAAAGCGGAGGAAACCTTGCCTGTCGAGGAAGCGCCGGTTGAGCAGCCCGCCGAGCCTGCCGAGCAGGAAGAAATGATCCCCGACGAGCAGCCCGAAGCCCCCGAGATAAGCTCCGAGGAAATCAAAAATTTCCTTGCGTCGGACGAGGTAAAATCCGCTCTCAGAGAAGCGGGGCTTGACGAGGATGAAATAGAGGACATGACCGAGAACCCCGAGCCGAGAATAAAATATATCACGCGAGCGGAATACGAGCGGATGCGCATTGATGACGCCATGATAGGCTTCATGTACGGTGTCGAGGAGTTTTCGATAGCTCTTGAAGGCGTTCTCGGGATTTTGGTGTCAACCCCATTATTCCTTGCCTTTCCCATTGCAGGACCTTTTTTGATGATTATTTTCATTGCCGGCGTGATCCCCATTACGGTCGGAGCTTTTGCCGCAGGCGTCGGTCTCACCGTCGCTTCGCCTGTCATAGTTCTCGTTCGTTATATAAAGTTCGAGCTGCCCGATAATTATGTGGTGGTGAAATAAAGTATAATTTTGGAGGGTGTTTGTTTTGAAAAAATTTATTGCCATTCTTCTTTGCTTCACAACGGCTTTTTCTCTTGCCGCCTGCGGGAGCAAGCCGGATGCCGAGCCGTCCGTTCCGACCGAAGCCGTTGCCGAGAGCACAGGCGAGGTCACGCAGACCGCAGCCAATCCCGAATATATCCAAGCGACCTTTGAGGACATTCAGGATCTTGTTGATCTTTCGGTCAGCATACTGTTTAATTGCCCGCACTCAGACGATTTCGGCTATGACAGCTCCTCCGGCACCGCTCCGGCAGACGCTATGTATATAATCCAGAACAACTCCGGCGGTCTTTATTATGAAAATATCGTTTTACGTTCCGAAGGCTTCAATAGGTATGAGGATACCTACCCCGCCGATCCGCTGAAGAAATTTGTCGATTCGTTCGGTTACTATAAAGTAAATGCGGACGATGCGGATTGGATTCTTGAGAATGTGCTATGCATTAAACCGGACAGAACCAAGACCTCCGACGATTTTGACAAAACAGCCAAGGACTACTACGGCTGCTTCAACTACTACTATTATGACGGCTACTACTACGAGTATGAGGAAGGCGGCGGAGGCTGGGGACCGATGTCTCTCACCGATTGCAGCAGGCAGCCCGACGGCAGCTATCTGATAAAGATGTCCACCATCTACAGCGAAAGAATCGAATCGGAGCTTGAACGCGGTAAATACGAATACTCCGACTATGTCACCTCGGCGGCATTGAAGTATGTGGACGGTCAAAAAGTGTGGTCGGTATCCTATACCAAGAAGACGGGCGACAGAATAATCGCTCTCTGACGATTTCGGAGCCCGATCCGTTCCCCCTCCGTGTTGATATTTTCGGATATTTATGTTAGAATGTTCCGAGAATTCACACGGAGGTTTTTATTATGATAGGAATTATCGGCGCAATGCACATTGAGGTCGAGACGGTCAAATCGCTTATGGAGAATAAGGTCTCCAAGACCGTCAGCGGCATGGAATTCGTCAGCGGCACTCTGTTCGGCAGAAAAATTGTCGTCGCCGTATGCGGCATAGGCAAGGTCGCCGCTGCAATGTGCGCCCAGACGATGATACTCAAATATTCGCCCGAATGTATCATAAACACAGGCGTCGGCGGCAGCCTTGACCCCGAGCTGCGTATCTGCGACGTGGTCATTGCCGAGAGCCTTGTGCAGCACGATATGGATACCTCGCCCCTCGGCGACCCCGTGGGTCTGATATCGGGCATCAATATTGTAAACATACCCTGCGACGGCAGGGTAACGGCGGCTCTGCTCAAGGCCGCGGAGGCTCTTGACGGAGTTCACACCCCCGGGGGAGTTATCGCCTCGGGCGGCCAGTTCATCGCCTCGGCCGAGGCGAAGAAACGCATAGTCGACCGCTTCGGCGCAAGGGTGTGCGAAATGGAGGGAGCCGCGATAGCGCAGGTCTGCTATATCAATTCCGTGCCGTTTGCGATAGTTCGCGCCGTCTCCGACTGCGCCGACGGCAGCTCGCACATGGCTTATGAGGAATTCCTGCCGAACGCCGCCGCGACCGCCGCCCGCCTGATAGAGGGCTTCGTAAGGATATATTGATTTTATTAAAAACGAACGCTCAGCCTTTTTACTGTATTTTTTTGGATTCGGGCACGATTATTTGTTGACATTGACAGATGTTTCTGTTAAAATGAAGTGAATATATAATGCGGGAGTACACTTTCGCATAACTACAAGGAGGAAATCAAAATGATTGATCAGAAAACCCTGGCGTACATCAATCTTTACGCCGTTCTCGGCACCCTCGAGAATCTTTGCGAGCTTGCTCCCGAAGCGAGCAGCCTGCTGACCAACAAAAAGCCCATTTCGATAGGCTTCGAGGTCAAGGGCGGCCCGAGCGCGACCATCACCTTCGCAAACGGCAGATGCAGAATGGAGCAGGGCTGCACCAAGTGCGACGTTAAGCTCCCGTTCGCTTCCTGCGAAAAATTCAACGGCCTCATCGACGGCACCGTTACCCCCATCCCCTCAAAGGGCTTCCTTCACATAGGCTTCCTGCTCAAGGATTTCACCGCCCTTACCGACCTGCTCAATAAGTACATGAGACCCGAGCCGGCGGATCTTGAGGATCCCGATTTCTTCAGGATCAGCACCACTCTTATGCTCGACACCATAACCGTCGCCATCGCTCAGATAGGCAACAACGACGAAATAGGCAAGTTCTCCGCAGATCACATGGTCGACGGCGAGATCTCCTTCTCCATCAAGGACGGCCCCGCAACCACCATCAGAGTCAAGAACCACAGACTTCTCGGCATCAAAAAGCGCTGCGAGAATCCCAGAGCCATCATGGAGTTTGAGTCCATCGAGCTTGCGAGAGACCTCTTTGACGGCAAGGTCAATGCGGTCGCCTGCATCGGCACCGGCGATATCGTCATGAAGGGCATGATCTCAATGCTCGACAACCTTAACAGGATCCTTGACAGAGTAGCTGTCTATTTAGCATAAGGAGGTTTGCGAAATGAGTTTCAAAATAAATAAATATGATAAAAGCACCGAGCTCTTTCAGAGAGCCGCTAAGGTAATCCCCTCCGGTCTTTACGGCCATCAGGGCCCCGCTGAGGGCTGCTGCATCCCCGTATCGGCATATCCTCTCTTCAGCCAGAAGGCTAAGGGCTCCTACTTCTGGGATGTCGACGGCAACAAATTCATCGACTATATGTGCGCTTACGGCCCCAACGTGCTCGGCTACAATGACCCCGATGTTGACGCCGCAGCTCTTGCACAGGCTAAGATAGAGAACTGCGTCACCGCACCCTCGACCAAGATCATCGAGTTCGCGGAGTGCCTTGTCGACACCGTCGCTTCGGCTGACTGGGCTTTCTTCGCAAAGAACGGCGGCGACACCACCACCGCAGCTATCATGACCGCCAGAGCAGCCACCCACAGGAAGAAGATAATCTTCGTCAACGGCTTCTATCACGGCGTCGCTCCCTGGTGCCAGAAGGTCGACTACCCCGGCGTTCTTCCCGAGGATGTCGCCAACAACCTCTATGTTGACTGGAACGATTTTGAAGGCCTCAAGAGAGTAGTTGAGGAGAACGAGGGCGAGATCGCAGCGTTCATCTCCACTCCCTACCTTCACGGCAATTTCATAGACAACGTCCTCCCCGCAGAGGGCTATTGGCAGAAGGTCCGCAAGCTCTGCACCGAGAAGGGCATCGTCCTTATCATCGACGACGTCAGAGCGGGCTTCCGTCTTGATATCGCAGGCTCCGACCACTTCTACGGCTTCGAGGCCGACCTTATCTGCTTCTGCAAGGCTCTTGCAAACGGCTGGAACGTCTCCGCACTCTGCGGTAAAGAGTGGCTCAAGAGCGCTATCAGCGGCCTTTCCTACACCGGCAGCTATTGGATGAGCGCGATCCCCTTCGCGGCAGGTCTCGCCTGTATCGAGAAGATGAAGAAGCTCGACACTCCCAAGATGTTCCGTGAGAACGGCCTCAAGCTGACTAACGGCCTCAAGGCTGCCGCCGAGAATAACGGTTTCCATCTCTCCGTATCCGGCGAGCCCGCCCTTTTCTACCTCATGCTCAAGGACGACGACTCCCTCATGCTCCATCAGGAGTGGATAGCCGAGATAGTCAAGAGAGGCGTATTCATGACCAACCATCACAACCACTTCATGAACGCATCCCTCACCGACGAGGATATCAAGCAGACCATAGACATTGCGGAGGAAGCCTTCCACGTTCTTCGCAAAAATCACCCCGAGCTCGGTTAATCAACCACGGAATACGGCGGCTCGACCGCTTAATGAAATATAAGCAAGGAGGAACATCATATGGCATTCTTCGATAATCTCGGTAAAAAGATCTCTGTTGTGG
>ERZ780075.501-NODE-501-length-18222-cov-3.733253_pt1 | contig 18222 bp, 13 predicted proteins | sample MGYA00511839_ERZ780075 | MGnify/ENA primary metagenome ERZ780075 (study PRJEB29588, sample SAMEA2155953) | human gut metagenome | biome: human gut; feature: human-associated habitat; material: faeces | place: Denmark | collected 2008/2010 ...
CAAGTACCCTCTGTTTTTGTGCCCTCTCGTTTGAGTGCTTGTCTATTATATCACGGAAAACGACATTTGTCAACGTTTTTTTCAAAGTAAATTTACATAAAACTTACTCGTCAAATCCTGTTTTTAAAGGCACTTTACACAATCAGCCGTAAAAAGCTGTCTATATATTCTATTTACTGCATTTTTCTGCTATTTAATGTATTTTATCAGCTTTTTACCGCCGTCTTTTTCGGATACTTTCCGGTAAGGATTCTCTCCCTTATGTATACCAGCGTATCCTCCTCGCCGTATCTTTTCAGCATTATCAGCATCTTTCCAAGAAGTTCCATAGTTTCCGGGTGCATCATATAGTGTTTTCTGTTCTTGTTGAAATATTCAAACGGCATACTGTCGTTATAATTCTCTTTATAATATGTCTTACAAGCCGCCACTCTGTCGCAGAACATCTCCACAACATACTTTACAGGCATCTTCGTTCCCTGCATCGCAGAACCCGGCTCCTGTCCGTAATCTATCCAGTATTCAAAGTGATGCCTGTTCCTTCCCTTATGGTGAAGCCACGCCTCGCTTTTTCCCGTCACACGTCTTTCGGTCGTATTCGGGCTTTTATCCCCCGTGTAAAATACCACACCGCTTATGAATTCCTTCGGCGAGTATTTTGACAGATCGTGCATAAGCCCCTGCTTATAAAGACCGACCTTGAAGCACAGCCTCATTACTTCCATCTTGTGATGATTGATAGTGCTTAAATGCCCCTTGAAGTTTTCCTTAATGTCCATGCTTATCCTTCTTTCGTTCTTTCGAGATACTTTCTCCAGTTATCAATATATCTTGTTTTAAAGCTGACGCTTGTTATTTCTTTGTATGGAATTTTGGTTTCTTCCTGCCACTTTCCGTCTGCGTCAAACTCTCTCATCGTCAGTTTATTCTTCCCCGCCTTTAAGATTATCCCTATATGGAATATCTCTTCATTTTCATTCTCGACTATCGCCCATTCACCGCACTCACGGAGCGAATTGAATATGCTCTGCCACGAGCTTATATCAATTCCGGGAGCTTTGATTTGCCCTGCAACCCCGTTCAGTCTGTTTATCTCTTCGCATATATCATTCTTGATTTCTGCTTTTTGCAGTTCGTCAATTTTACGGATTGTATACCCGTTAAGTTCAAAGTCGTTTTCTTCCTGCCCGAGTACAAATTTGTCGTTGAAATCATTGATATAGTAATACCAATAGCTTTTGTCATATTCGTAAAAGCACCTGCATATATGCTTGTTCCGAGCGCACTCTCTAAGCACCGATATTTTCTTACTGCGTTTCATATTTTTCCTCACTAAAAAGCAACTGCCGCATATATAACACGGCAGTTTCATATTTACAAAAGCCGTCAGCCTTATTCTATCACAGCCGACCTTTAATTTCAAGCCCGAAAGTCATTATCGTTGTTCCGTCAATTGTTACACGCTCACCTTCTCCCCCTCTTTTTCATCGCATTCTTTATTCTCCGCCGCTTTATCCGGCTTTTTATCCGGCTCATCACCGCCGTGCTTATCCTTTTTCTTCTTTTCTTCTATATGCGACTGGTCGCTGACAACAAGAATATCGCCCTGCTTTATTACAGTGCTTCCGTTAGGTACGACCATATCGCCGTTTCTCTTTATCATTATAATAAGAAGCGTAGTCGGCAGGTCAAGCTCCTTTATAGTCTTTCCCTTCCATAAATGCTTTGGCCCTATCTCATATTCCTTGAGCAATATATTTCCGCTGTCCCTGTATGACGGAATACTGAGTATAACATCATCTCCTGCATTTATCACCGTATCGCCTTTCGGAACGATAGTGCTGTCGCCGTGTTTTATCATAAGCACGAGCGAATCGTCCGGGAAATCTATCTCGCTTATCTTGTGTCCGTTCCAGGTGTGAGTATCCGATACGAATATACGCATCATATTGAACTGCGGAGTTTCGTCCTGATAGTCGTTGAATGTCTTTAATACACTGCTTTCGTTATCAATGAGTTTAAGCCCTGTTGCGACCTTCGGCAGTAACGTTCCCTGAAATGCAACGGAGATAAGGCAGACGCACACTACTATATTGAACAGATTGCTGTCCGTGTACACATCGCTCACCGTAGCCATTATCGCAAAAACGATGGACGATGCGCCTCTCAGACCCGACCACGCTATAAACAGCCTGTCAGCCCATGTATACCCCTTTGAGCATATCGCAAACACCGCAGCAGGACGTGATATAAAGGTCATCACCGCAAATATTGCAAGTGCCGGAAGTATTATGCCCGGAAGCTGTGAAGGATTCGACAGCAATCCCAGCAGGAAGAACAGCATTATCTGGCTCAGCCCCGTTATTCCGTCGAAGAAATGTACAAGCTGCGCCTTATTCTCTCCTATGTTGCTGTTACCGATGATGATACCTGCTATGTATACGCTGAGGTATCCGTTGCCGCCGAGCAGTATAGGTGCGGAATATGCCGCAAATATCATCGCCATCATGAAAATTATGTCAAAGCTGTTTTTCGACAGCTTCACCTTTTTCATTACAAACACTGCGGCAAAACCCATCGCAAAGCCGAATGCAACACCGAGGACTATCTGCAGCACCGCAAGAACACCAAGCTGTGAAATATCATCACCTGCCATTATCGCAAGCGCAATGACCGTCAGCATATAAGAAAACGGGTCGTTAGAACCGCTCTCGATTTCCAGCAGTGAAGCCAGACCGCCACGCAGGTTCAACTGCTTTGAACGAAGTATCGAGAACACCGATGCCGCATCGGTAGACGAAATAACCGCACCGATAAGAAAGCTCTCTTTTATATCAAATCCTATCAGGAAATGACAGCCTGCCGTAGTAATAAGCGCCGTAACTATCGTACCGAGCGAGGATAAAAGTCCCGCACGCAAAGCAACAGGTTTTGCCGCTTTCCAGTTGGCAGAAAAACCGCCGCAGAACATTATAAATATAAGACATACCGTACACACCTGCTCGCTGAGCTGATAGTTGTCAAACGGTATCTTCAGAATACCGTCCGAGCCGCATATCATACCAAGTGCCAGAAATATAAGCAGGCTCGGTACGCCTATCCTTGCCGACAGCTTATTGCCTACAATGCAGACAATTATGATTGCCGAAAAAAAGAGCATTACAAATTCCATCGTTCACCGTTCCTTCTGTTCAAATATTTTCTCTGTTTAACTGTTTTAAAAAAATAAGCTGCCAATGTGATTTGAAAGTCACCATTGACAGCCGATTTTTTTACTATTCTTAAAGGCGTCAGCCGCTGAATGCGACGTCTTTATTTGCCTGCAAGCTTAGCGATTATTTCAGCCGCCTCATCAATACCGCAGGTAGCCGTATTGATGCACAGATCGTAATTCAGCGATTCGCCCCAGTTACGTTCCGTATAATACTTGTAGTGTCTGCGCCTTGCCTTATCCTTCTGTCTGATAATCGAAAGCGCCTCGTCCTTGCTTATATTGTCATGCTCGCAGATACGTCCGCATCTGAAATCATCCGTAGAATGCACGAAAACATCAAATGTACTGTACTGCTCCCTCAGCACATAGTCCGCACAGCGGCCGACTATAACGCACGGACCTTTATCCGCAAGAGCCTTGATAACTCTGCACTCCGCCGAGAAAAGCTGGTCGGTAAGCGGCTGTGTGTACATACCGTTTATCGCAAGATTGTAAAGAAAACTGGTCGTTGTCGTCTGCTCCGCACGTTCTATGTATTTGGGATCAAATCCGCTTTCCTTTGCGGTAACATCAATTATCGTCCTGTCGTAATACGGGATCGAAAGTGCTTTTGCGACCTTTCTGCCGATCTCGCTTCCTCCGCTTCCGTACTGTCTTGAAATAGTGATTATTTTTCCCATAATCATTCCTCCGTTTGTGCTTTATTCTTATGCCTGCTGTACCTGTGCCGAGGATTCATCCTGTTTGTCATACATTTTCGATATGACATTCTTATAGATCCTGCGCATAAGGAGTATCGCAACAATAAGTCCTAACAAATCGCTTACAGGGAGCGACCACCATATGCAGTCAACCCCTCCGATAATGCCGAACAGCCACGCAAAAGGCAGTGTCGGCACAATAAGCCTTACTATAAATACTATCATACTGTAAAAGCCGTTTCCGAGCGCCTGGAAGCCCGAGCTTAACACTATCGACACTCCGGCAAATACAAACGATACGCTGAATATTCTGAGCGCCGTTTCACCGAGCCTTATCATATCGTCCGTCGGAGCGAACATTCCCAGTAACTGCACCGGTATAAGCTGGAACAGCAGCAGTCCGACTGTCATTATCGCAACCGAGCAGATAACACCGAGCTTCAGCGTATCCGTTATACGCTTCGGCTTTCCTGCCCCGTAGTTATAGGCTATGATAGGAACTATTCCGTTATTCATACCGAACACAGGCATATACACGAAGCTCTGCAGCTTGAAGTATACGCCGAATACCGTAGCCGCCGCAGGCTCATACGCTTTCAGTATTATATTCATACCGAACGTCAGCACCGAAACCAGCGCACTCATTATAATAGAAGGTATTCCGACGGCATATATCGTCTTTATCGTACCAAGATTCAGTCTGAATTTTCTGAATACAAGCCTTAATTCTTTATTGTGGAAGTGGTGCAGTAAAAATCCTACCGCCGCCGCTATTATCTGACCTGTTACAGTGGCGATTGCCGCACCCGTAACTCCCATTGCAGGTATTCCGAGAAAATCAACACCGAAAATAAACACAGGATCAAGCACTATGTTTATGACCGCACCGAGTATCTGCGACACCATCGAAAGCAGTGTCTTGCCTGTCGCCTGCAATATACGCTCGCCGTATATCTGGAAGAATAATCCGAGCGAGCCGCAGCATACGATTGACAGATATTCAACACCGTATCCCGCTATGATTTCGGAATGTGTCTGTATCGAAAAAAATGCAGGTATCGCCGTAAGCCCTACTATTAAAAATATAACATAGTTCAAAGCGGTAAGAATAAGCGCATGAGTTGCCGCAAGACCTGCCTCATAAGGCTTCTTCTGTCCGAGATAGCGTGATACAAGCGCATTCATTCCGACGCCAAGACCCGTCTGAAACGCTATCATAAGGCTCTGCATCGGAAACGCCATACCTACAGCGGTCAGTGCGTCCGGGTTTATCTGTGCCACAAATACGCTGTCAACAAGGTTATACATTGCCTGGATAAGCATTGATATAACTATAGGAAGCGACATTGTAACAAGCAGCTTATTTACAGGCATTACGCCCATCTTGTTTTCTTTTGTCTGTTCCAATTTTCTTTTCTTTCCTTTATTCTTCTCTGTATTTCTTTTAATTCAGTATACCATAAATCTACGCATTTTGCAAGCCGCATACACGAAAATCGTCCGTAAAATCTTATTGACCCCACCGCCTTATTGTGATACAATAGCAGTATATAAGCTTAGAAAGGAGTAGAATATGGACGATATAAAAGCAGTGCTGTTCGACCTTGACGGCACTCTGCTCGACTCGATGTACGTCTGGCAGTACGTTGACGAGGAATTTCTGCGCAGACGTGACATAACTCCGCCCGATGATTACGGCAGGCAATGCAGCCACCGCTCTTTTTACGAAACAGCATTGTACACAATAGATCTTTTCAGTCTTCCCGAAACGCCCGAACAGCTTATGCAGGAATGGACAGATCTCGCCATAGACGAATACCGACACAACGTAAAACTAAAACCCTTCGCTCGTGAAACGGTTGAGCTTGCTCTGAAAAGCGGCTACAAGACCGCCGTATGCACCTCGCAGACCCCCGAGCTTTACACCCCCGTGCTTCATCACACAGGACTGTGGGGAATGTTTGAAACGATAAGCTCCGCCGCCGTTTTCGGCAAAGGCAAACAGTACCCCGACATATATCTCGATACCGCAAAAACGCTCGGCGTACCGCCCGAAAACTGCATTATGCTCGATGACGTATCCGCTTCTCTCAAAGCCGCAAGGCAGGCAGGTATGATGACGATCGGCATAATCGAGCCTCTTAGCTCACAAAGCCCCGAAGAAATGGAGCTTTACAGCGATAAGCTTGTGAAAGAGCTTGATAAAGACATATTCACATTCTGACGGAGGCAAAAATGAACACAAACATAATCAGAAAGCACTTTTTCTTCAAAGGCAGAGTTCAGGGTGTCGGCTTTCGCTACCGGGCGCAGAATGCCGCCTCGCTCTACAGCGTAACAGGCTGGGTAAAAAATCTCTACGACGGCTCGGTCGAAATGGAGGCTCAAGGCACTGAGGAAGAAAGTCAAAAAGTATTACCGCCCCTTCAGCCCAGCCGCTACATCGTGATAAACGATATGTACGTTGCCGACCGTCAGCCCGACCCCCACGAAACCTTATTCCGCATAAAAGACGAATACTGACAAAACGATCCCTCCTGCGTAATAATGCAGGAGGGATCAGTTATATATTGTTGCCTGTTTTAAGAAATTCAGTTTTCGTCATCGTCCGGGTCGTCATCCTCATATTCGGGTTCTTCCCCGTTTTCAGCGTTTTCCTCTTCCTCAGACGGTTCTTCATCCTCTGCCGCATCCTCACGGGCAACAAGTTCCTTGTCGATCGTAAAGCCGCATACCATCTCGTCAAGCAGATTTGCCTGTACCGAAAGTTCCTGTGCAGAAGCCGCACATTCCTCGCTTGTAGCGGAATTTGTCTGTACTACCGAAGAGATCTGATCAACGCCGACATTGATCTGCTCTATAGCCTCAGCCTGCTCTGCACAAGCCATTGAGATTTCGCCTACCAGCTTTGTTGTGGCAGTTGTCGTATTGACGATTTCGGTCAGCGTCTGTGCCGTCTTGTTTGCGATCATCGTTCCGTTTTCAACGGCCTTCATCGAGTTCTTGATAAGCTCTGTCGTTGTGCTTGCCGCCTCAGCAACCTTGCCCGCAAGATTTCTTACCTCGTCCGCAACTACGGCAAAGCCCTTTACCACAACAACACCAACCCCCTTCCCGGCCCCCCCCCCTCTGCCCGCCTCTACCGCCGCATTAAGCGCAAGTATATTCGTCTGGAACGAAATATCGTCTATCGCTCTTATTATCTTTTCGATCTCGCCGGATGTTTCTCCGATTTCCTGCATAGCCCCAAGCAGACCGTTCATCTGTTCGTTGCCCGATTCAACAAGCTTTGTAGCCTGAGCCGAATTCTCAGCGGCGTTTTCCGCTCTCACTGCGTTACGGTTGACCTTTTCCGCAACCTCGGTAAGCGATGCCGAAAGCTCCTCGACCGATGCCGCCTGCTTTGCCGCACCGCCCGAAAGACTGCCTGCCGCAGATGCCACCTGCTCAGAGCCTGTAGCAACACGCTGACCTGCCTTGCTTATTTTGTCCATCGTCTTATTAAGTGAGATCATTATAGATTCGTATGACTGCCTGATAGGCGCAAAGTCACCGAGATAAACATCAGCCGGCTTATATGTAAGATCGCCGTTTCCGAGCGTTCTTAGCATAGTGTCGATGTCGGATATGATTTCATTTATATTCTTGCTGATAAGGTTCGTGCTTTCGCTCAGCTGAGATATTTCCTTGTCAATTTTCTTGCCGAAGTCAAGTTCCTGCTGGTGAAGATCGCCGTGCGATAACGTAACGATTCTGTCCGAACACTGCTTTACGGGCGAAATTATCTTTTTCACTATCGTTATTATAAGCAGTACCGACAGCGCAAAGCATACGACCGCTACAATAGTGCCGATAACAACAGAATTATAAATGCTCTGCGTATGCTCAGACGGTGTCGCAACCATTATACAGCTCCAGCCTTCCGCATTGCTTATAGGCGCATAGCTGACATATTTTGAAACGCCGTCAAGCTTAACCTCGCCGAATCCCGATTCACCCGCAATTGCCGATGAAACGCAATCAGCCATAGCCTGATATGAGCCGTCCTGCGAAGCAAGACTGATATAATTCATCTGCTGCGGTATCAGTTCCGAGTCCGGATGTGCGATTATATTTCCCTTAGCGTCAACCACCATCGCATAGCCGGTATCCCCGATCGAGATCTGACCGATAACATTCGAGAATACATTCACGTCAACGGTTATACGAAGCACCGCTCTCAGTAGCTTATTTATATCGTTTGAAATTATAGGCACGGTAACGTCCATAACGACCTTACCCGTCTTTTCATAGTAATAAGGCTCACCGACAACCGCTTTATTGGTTTCTATTACCTCACGATATGCAGGATCGTCCGACCAGTTTAGAGAGTCGTCGTTAAGTCCCTTACCGTCCCTGTCCGTCATATCGACCTTGACATACATAGAATTATCTCTTGCAACAGAAATACACTTCGAGCGTATCGCAGATACATCTGCAACGTCAGAAAAATCGGCGTCGGCAGAAATCTGCGTTATTGCGTTTACAACAGATTCAAGCTGATTTGAAATAGTATTCGATGCGGTATGCACTACCTCGTCCATCTCATTCACAAGCGCCTGCTTAAGATATGTATAGCTCAGCAGTATATTGATTATGCAGACAAGCATAAGCGAACCGCCGACAGCAAGACACATCCACCTGAATATTCTGCCGGTAAGAGATTTCCCTTTCTTATTTGTATTTTCAACGTTCTCCGGAACCATTTCAGCCCCGTCATATACATTCTTGTTCTTCTTCATTCCGCTACCTCACACAAAGGATAAACAATACGGTTTTTGACCGTCTTTATATAGGTTTATCTTATCACATTGTGTAACTAAAGTCAAATTTAAATCACGTTTTCACATCATTTTCAACAAAACCGACAAATAATTATAGAATTTTTTGTGGAAATAAATAAATACAAAGTAAATATATATACCGATTTTACGATATTGTCATTCCGCCGTCCCACCACCCACAGCCATCTCAAAAGCACCGCCACCCTTGCGCCCGGACCAACCCTCCCAAAACCGCACTATCCCTCGTGCTTCTTCCGTTGAATCGTAGTTATTGATTTTTTCAGCTATTTATGTTTTGTGAGGGCAAGCACGGCAAGGACAACTTAAGCGTGTGCATCCAACGCTTTGTACATATGCAATGACAAGTATATTGATTCGAATAGCGAACCCGAGAAGTGCTGTCCTATGAAAAGAACTATCGGTAGCTTACGATCGTATCTCACTTTTCGTTCCATTTCTGTGTCCTCACTTTCATTTTTTGTGTTTATTTTTCTGAAGATAGTCATCAAATTAAAGGGTCTTAGGGAAACGGAGCGTCCCTAACAAGCTGATGAACTGCGAACGAAGTGCGACGATTTATGTTAGCCGTTCGTTTTTACCTTATTTTCCCCCTCACCTTATATGCAAAAAATCAGCAAAACGCACCCTGTTTTTAGCAGAATTTACAGAATGTTCATAAGTATTTTTGTGAAATGTTGATATAGCAGTACAGACAAATTTTTCAAAACTCATCTTAAAAGTCTTGTAAGGCTTTCGATAATGTGGTATAATAAAAAATATATTGAAACTTGATTAAATAAAAATTTTGCGGAGGATAATATGGCTAATAAAAGCAAAGTACAATCTGTTGAACCGGATATAGCTGACTTGGTAAACGGCTGGCTGAAAAGCTATGGCCTTGACTATAAACTTGAACAAGCATCACTTAATTCGGAAATAGATAAGGCTCTTGATGAATATCATTCAAAGAGTGGTGGCAAAGGTGGTAACAGACCTGATGCTAAACTGTTGTTGAAAGATAAGTATGGGACTTTTTATCCTGTTCTTATTGAATATAAAGGTTACAAAGATAAACTCGTAAAGTTGGATACTGACGGAATCGTAGATAACAAAAAAGATAAAAATGAACCAAACTATACGAATATTAAGTCGTATGCTGTAAATGGTGCGATACATTATGCGAATGCGATTTTACACTACACAAGCTATACAAGAATCATTGCAATAGGTGTAACCGGATACAAAGATGAGTTTGGAAAACTTCAGCACGAGATTGGTGTTTATTATGTTTCAGCTGACAAAAATAATCTTGGCTTTGGTCAAAGAGTTGGAGATTATACAGACCTTTCCTTTTTAAAGCCGTCACATTTTGATGAGTTTGTAGAAAAGCTTAATGAACTCAGTCTTACTCAGGCAGAGATTGATAAACTCAAAGAAAAGCGTGAAAAAGAAATCAATATCAGTCTTGTTAAACTTAACAATGACATCTACAAAGAAGAAACAGGATTGGGAGAAAACGATAGAATATATCTTGTTGCAGCTACTATCATTGCAACGCTTGGTGCAGAGGGCGTTAAACCTCTTGAAAAATCTGATTTGGGATCTTCTACCGAAAGCGGTGAAACTGACGGAGATAAAATCATCAGAAAAATTACATCTTTCTTGAAGAAAAAACAGTTACCACAACAAAAGCAAGATTTGATTATCAGAACACTTTCAAACACTTTAGTTGATGAAAACAGAAACAAACCGGAAAACGGAGAAAGCCAAATAAAAAGAGTATTCTCGAAAATTGTTGATGACTTGGGTATCTACTATAAGATAGGTATTACAACAGATTTTACAGGTATGCTCTTCAATGAAATGTATAACTGGCTTGGATTTACTCAGGATAAATTGAATGACGTTGTTCTTACACCTTCATACGTTGCAAGGTTACTTGTAAAGCTTGCAAGAGTTGACAAAGATTCTTATGTATGGGACTTTGCAACAGGTTCGGCAGGACTTCTTGTTGCTGCAATGAATGAAATGATTGATGATGCAAAGGAAAAAATATCATCACCTGAGGAATATCAGAAAAAAGTCACAAAAATTAAAACAACTCAGCTGTTGGGTCTTGAAATTCTGCCGCAAATCTATATGCTTGCAATCTTAAATATGATTTTAATGGGCGACGGAAGTTCCAACATTTTGAATCAGGACTCTTTGAAAAATTTTGACGGAAACTATGGCTTTATTTCAACGAAAAAAAATTTTCCTGCCACTGCATTTGTGCTTAATCCCCCATATTCCGCTGATGGAAATGGTATGATTTTTGTTGAAAAAGCTCTCTCAATGATGGAAAAAGGCTATGCGGCAATTATCATTCAAAATTCGGCAGGTTCGGGCAAAGCTGTCAAATATAACAAGGAAATACTGAAGCATAGTACGTTGCTTGCAAGCATTAAAATGCCGATTGACTTGTTTGTTGGCAAGTCAAGTGTTCAGACAAATATTTATGTTTTCAAGGTCGGCGAACCACATCACGCAAAGAATACAGTTAAGTTTATCGATTTCTCTAATGACGGCTACACAAGAACCAACAGAAAGAAAGCAAGTGTAAATTTAAGAGATACGGACCACGCCAAAGAACGCTATCAGGAAATTGCGGACATTGTCAGATTCGGCAAGTCAGAACTTAATATTTTCACTGAAAAGGAATATTATGAGGGTAAAATCGACCCGGAAAACGGTGCTGATTGGAATCAGTCTGCTCCAATTGACACAATCCCAACGCTTGAGGACTTCAAAAAGACCGTAAGTGATTATCTTGCTTGGGAAGTATCAACACTTTTAAAAGGTAAGAGCAGTGAGGACAACGAACGCTTGGGAAAATAAATGCCTCACTCAATGAGAAATTGGCAAGTGTTGAGTGGGGCGAATACAGGATTGATGATTTGTTTAATATTTATACAGGAAGGGACGTTATAATAGGCAAAACTTCCCCTGGGGAAATTCCATTAATAAGTCATCAAAATACTGAAAATGGAGTAACCAGAAGAATAGAGCATATCAGCAACAGAAGAATTTTTCATTATGAAGAAACAATTTCTTTAGCAGACAGAGGCGTATTTTATGCAACAACTCAAAATGAAGATTTTCATATTGGTACAAGAGTTAAAGCTTTAGTATTTAAAGATGGAAAAAAGAGTGAAAATGTACGATTATTTTTCTCTTCAGCAATCAACAAATTGCAAATACTATTCACCGATTATTCCTCTAATGCAACAGATAAACTTCCAAAATATAAAATACAATTGCCGGTATTAAACGGACAGATAGATTATAATTTTATGGAAAGCTTTATAGAGGAGCTGGAAGCGGAGCGTATAGAGGAGCTGGAAGCGGAGCGTATAGAGGAGCTGGAAGCGTATCTTTCAGTCTCTGGACTGAAAGATACGCAACTGACAGCTGATGAGCTGTCAGCTTTGGATAAACTTAAAAGCAACAAAATCTTTTGGAAAGAATATACAATAGACCAACTTTTTGATATTGTAACCACAGCACACAGATTTGATGCCAATAAGATTAATATAATTGAAAACGGACGATACCCTTATATAGTAAGAACGAGTAATAATAATGGTCAAAGAGGATTTATAGATGAAAATCCGATTTATCTTAACAGTGGAAACACAATCTCATTTGGACAGGATACAGCAACTATATTTTATCAAGAAAAGCCGTATTTTACAGGTGATAAAATAAAAATACTTATCCCAAAATTGTTAAATTTCAGAAAAGAAAATGCACAATTCTTTATTTCAACAATGAACCTTACTTTTTCTAACTTTACATGGGGAAGTACAAGATTTAACGTTGATATATTAAAAAATCAAATTGTAAAAATTCCGATATCCTCTAAAGATAAAGAAATAGATTTTGTCTTTATGGAAACATTAATTAAAGCCATTCAGAAACTTGTCATTGCTGATGTTGTAAAGTTCAGCGATGAGAAAATAAAAGCTACAAAACAAGTTGTAGGATAATAAAAATCGCAAGTTATTCACTTAGTGTTGAGTGATTTAACTTGCGATTATTTTTTATGTCGAATATAGCTGTTTGGGGTGAAGTATACTTATTTGGTGCCCACTTACTTTAAGATAGGTGCAAATCTGATACGGATATTCGGCATCTTCGTGATAGTCGAATAAGTATTCAGCATCCAGTCCTCACTGCCGTCATTTACGTTCTCACCGCTTGCAGGAGGCGCAAATATCTTGAGCATCATGTCAGCTTCACCGTCAAGAGGCTTTTCAAAGAATGCCGACATGAAATCTATCGTCTTTGCGTGAGGTGCCTTGTAGAACCACTTGCCGTTGATTTCCATCATAAGATTAAGCTCTGCGTCCTCGTCCTCAAATGTGATTTCGCAGAATGTGGGGTTCTTGTCAAAGTGCAGAGGTATCTCGATACCCTCAGCGTCCTCAGAACCGCCCCAACGTAATTTTACAGGGAACTGTGCGTCGCCCTCGCTCTTCATTTCAGGATAGAAATACTCATCGTGAATAATTTCCTTGTAGGTCTGCATTACCGGCTGCTCAATACCGCAGTCAGCATTGTTCGGATCCTCAATTTCAAGTCCCAGTCTGCCTCTGTCACGGAACTGATAGAATGTAAAGCCGTTGAACCAGCCCTGATCCTTGTCGTTCTTGAGCATATCGCAGAATTCCTTTACCATTTCAGCCTGCTCGTAAGGTCCCGTTACATCGCCGTCAGCGTTGAACTCACTCATTACCATAGGCTTCTTTTCTCCGCCGCAAAGCTCTCTGTAACGCTTTTCCGACAGCTTAGTAAGATTATATGTATCAGCTACCTTGCTTCTGCTAAAAGAGTTTCCGCCCTCGTCCGCAACGTCAAAAGGCCAGCCCCAGTGAAGAGCCATGTACTTGTCAACAGACCATATATCCGTTGCTCTTACAGCGTCGGCAAATTCCTTTTCCATCTCGATTTCTCCGCCCTTTTCGGGATGCTCCACACCGCCGATACAGAGAATAGTCTGTACGTTGGGTGCAAACTTCTTTATTACCTCACGGGCGTGGATATAGAAATCAGCCACCTGCTGATATGTTGCACGCTTTGTAAACGAGAACCAGTTACCTGTAGCCTCGTGGTTGATTCTCAGCTGCATACGGCCGAATGTCGAAAGCTCCTTGCCTATCTGTTCAAGATGCTCGTCCGTAACATTCGGATCTATCGTCATTGTAAGTATAACGTCCTGTCCGTGACGTCTTACATCACGCATACAGGTGAAAGGCTCGTCGTCGGTTGTTCCGCCGATACCGCCCTTATATGTAAAATAGTCGTCATAGGGATAATCCCACTGGAATGCGATCTCCTTGTCCTTGAAAGCGTTTCTCGCTCTTGCAGGCCATGTTTCGTCAAGCGGATAATAGCAATACATAAGGCTTACCGCTCTGTGAGGTCTGCCCAGCTTGTTCAGGATATAATCCTGGTTTACATACTCTCCTCTTTCACTTCCGTCGCCAAGGTCAACCGCACATTTAGCAGGACCCATGTGGATCTTCTTGATCTCGCTCATGTTAATAAACTCCTTACACAACTTTTTTCAGAAATACTGATTTTTAAGACTTATCCGTCCTTTCCGGTAATTCGTTTGTCCGCCGCTATGCACCGCCCACAGACAGCTTACCGGAATAATTTTGTGAAAACCTGCGTTTTCACCGAATAAATTGAGTATATCATAAAATGAAAACGATTTCAAGGCTTTACAAAAAAAAATTTTTGGTATATAATAAAGCAGTATTGCAAAATTGAAAGGAACGGTAACCTATGTTAGAATATGATGAACTCAAAGTTGAGTTCGAGGGCTATGAGCCTGAGCTTAAAGAGCTTGCCGGCGCACTTGACCTTGATAATCTCAAAGCAGAAATAGTAAAGCTCGAAGAACAGAGCGCACAGCCTGATTTCTGGAACGATGTAGAAAATTCTCAGAAAATTTCTCAGAAAATAGGCGAAGATAAGAATATAGTACAGAGCTACGAAAAGCTCCGTGAAAGCTATGACGATGTAATGACAATGCTCGAGCTTGCTCAGGAAGAGGATGACGAATCTATGCTTCCCGAGATACAGGAGCTTGCAAAGCATTTCAGAACAGAGCTTGAATCGCAGAAGCTCGCTACCCTTCTCTCAGGTGAATTTGACCATAATAATGCGATTCTCACATTCCACGCAGGCGCAGGCGGTACAGAGGCTCAGGACTGGGTCGAGATGCTTTACCGTATGTACAACCACTGGGCAGAACAGCACGGTATGAAGGTAACCGTACTCGACTACCTTGACGGTGAAGAAGCAGGTATAAAGAGCGCCAGCATACTGGTTGAGGGCAGAAACGCTTACGGCTATCTGAAGAGCGAAAACGGCGTACACAGACTTGTCCGTGTATCTCCCTTTGACAGCTCCGGACGCCGCCACACCAGCTTTGCTTCCGTTGAAGTAATGCCTGAAATCAATGAAGATATTGACATTGAGATAAGCGAAGACGAGATTAAGATGGACGTTTACCGTGCAAGCGGTGCGGGCGGTCAGAAGGTCAACAAGACATCCTCCGCTGTTCGTATCACTCATATCCCCACAGGCATAGTGTGCGCCTGCCAGACGGAGCGTTCACAGCATCAGAACAGAGAATATGCTATGCGTATGCTGAAGTCAAAGCTGCTTGAAATCAAGGAAAGAGAACACCTCGACAAGATTTCCGACATCAAGGGCGAACAGCTTCAGATCGCCTGGGGCGCACAGATACGCTCGTATGTATTCATGCCCTACACAATGGTAAAGGATCACCGCACAGGCTACGAAATGGGCAACATCGGCGCAGTTATGGACGGCGACCTTGACGGCTTTATAAACGCTTATTTAAAGGCACTCAGCTTAGGACAGATATAATGAAAAAGAACGACATCGTTGAAATTGAGATAACAGCTCTTTCAAGCGAATGTTCTGGTATAGGCAAGAAGGACGGCATGGTTATTTTCGTGCCGTTTTCTGCTATAGGGGACAAGCTTGAAGTAAAGATACTGAAAGTAAACAAAACCTACTGCTACGGCAAGATAGAGAGGATCATCACACCCTCTCCCAACAGGGTCACTCCCGACTGCCCCATTTACACTAAGTGCGGCGGATGTTCTCTGCGGCATATCAGCTACGAGGCTCAGCTCAGAGCCAAAGAGCAGTTCGTAAAGGACGCTTTCACCAGAATAGGCGGTCTTTCGCCCGAATTTTTGCCGATAATCCGCAATACCAATATAAACGGCTACCGCAACAAGCTACAGATACCCATAGGCACCGATAAGGACGGAAATCTTATCGCAGGCTTCTATGCCTTCCACTCGCACAGAATCGTTCCTTGCGAAAAGTGCCTTTTACAGCCCGACATTTTTTCGAAAATCACTGCCGACTTTCTGAAAATTTCAACCGGGCTTAATCTGACCGCTTACGATGAATCTACACATAAAGGTATATTGCGTCATCTATATTTAAGGAAAGGCTATTACAGCGGAGAAATATGTCTTTGTATAGTAGTAGCAAAAAATGTTCCGGAAATTAAAATTCTGTCGGACAGACTTATTGAAAAATATCCCGAGATAGTAAGTTCTGTAATCAATGTAAATAACAGGGATACTAACGTAATTTTAGGCGATGAAGAGATAGTATTGACATCAAAAAACTACATTTGTGACATCATGTGCAAAAACGCCGTAAACATAGCTCCGAAGGCGTTTTATCAGGTTAATACTCCCTGTGCGGAACAGCTTTATTCATCAGCCTGTGATTTTGCTGAGCCGAAGGGCAAAACCGTGCTTGATTTGTACTGCGGAGCAGGCACGATCGGGCTTTCAATGGCACGCACGGCAAAGAAGATAATCGGCGTTGAGATAGTCCCCGAGGCAATCGAAAACGCAAAGCAGAATGCCCTCGCAAACGACATAACAAACTGCGAGTTCATCTGTGCCGATGCCGCCGAAGCCGCACGAATACTGCATTCACGCAGCGTCCGCCCCGACGTGATAATGGTCGACCCTCCCCGCAAGGGCTGCGGCAGGGACGCCTGCGAGCAGATAGCCGCCTTCTCCGCCCCCCGCATCGTCATGGTCTCCTGCAACGCCGCCACCGCCGCCCGTGACTGCGCCTGTTTCGCCGAACTCGGCTACTCCACCGACAAGTGCGTAGCAGTCGATATGTTCAGCGGCACAAACCACGTTGAGTGCGTTGTCCTCCTTACAAAATCATGAAATACTTACATCAGGACCCTGCCGGTCAAAAGTGATATGCGCCCCAAAAGTTAGGCACTTTTGGGGTGCATATCAGTCTGCGGCGGTTTATTTACTGTCATATTTACACATAGATGAGCATCCGTTTACCTCTTTGAATCCGACTTTGCTGTACAGCTTATACGAAATGCTGTTTCTTTTTGTTTCTAAAGAAAACACGGCATTTCAAACAGATTGAAAAATTCGTTCATCATAGCAGTTTCATAGCCTTTATTTTGATATTCAGGTGCAATGGCAACCGTATCAATTTTGATATTCCTTGATAATATTCCGGGAATCTCACAGGCTGTCAGGAATCCGAGTATAACATCTTTTTCAATCAACGTATACATAAAACAATTTTCTGTTTTTGTAAACCGTTCAAGATACTCCGCAACCGCTTTGCTGTACAAATCTCCAATCGGGCCTTTTTTGCCGAAAGCGTCAAGATATATATGGGTGCAATCGTAAATAGCGTTTTGCCTTGCCGTAACCGGTTCTGCCATCAAATCTCCCTTTCATAACATAATAAGATATGTTCATTATAAACAGGCAAAAATCTTTTGTCAAGAAACATCTTTTGCATCATAGCCTTATTGACAAATCTCTGCCCCCGTACTATAATCAAAGTAAATAAACGGCAATTCTTAATCGTAAGCAAGCCGCAATACAGGAGGATGAAAAAATGGCTAAAAACAAGTATGCAGGCACACAGACCGAAAAGAATCTTCAGGAAGCGTTTGCAGGAGAATCTCAGGCAAGAAACAAGTATACATATTTTGCATCCGTAGCGAAAAAAGAGGGCTATGAGCAGATGTCCGCCCTTTTCCTGAAAACTGCGGATAACGAAAAGGAACACGCTAAGATGTGGTTCAAGGAGCTTGCAGGAATAGGCGATACAAAGGCAAACCTTGAGGCTGCCGCAGACGGCGAAAACTACGAATGGACAGATATGTACGAAAACTTCGCCAAGACAGCCGAGGAAGAGGGATTTCCTGAGCTTGCCGCTAAGTTCAGGGCGGTAGGCGAGATTGAAAAGCACCACGAGGAAAGATACCGTGCACTGTTAAAGAACATAGAGACCGCACAGGTATTTGAAAAGAGCGAGGTCAAGGTGTGGGAGTGCCGCAACTGCGGTCATATCGTAGTAGGCACAAAGGCTCCCGATGTATGTC
>ERZ780075.512-NODE-512-length-17922-cov-3.182627_pt1 | contig 17922 bp, 9 predicted proteins | sample MGYA00511839_ERZ780075 | MGnify/ENA primary metagenome ERZ780075 (study PRJEB29588, sample SAMEA2155953) | human gut metagenome | biome: human gut; feature: human-associated habitat; material: faeces | place: Denmark | collected 2008/2010 ...
GCGATACCACCACCGATAATCAGTTTTGGTTTGTGCTCAAGAGCCAGTTTCTCCATCTCGTCGTAGTCTACACGGCCTGTTTCCTTGTTCAGGTTGTAACCGATAGGGTTGTAGAGAATACCAGAAGTATTGACGTGGCTACCATGAGAAAGGTGACCACCGTGATCGAGGTTCAGACCCATAAAAGTATCGCCAGGCTTCAATACTGCGAGCAATACAGCTGCGGTAGCCTGTGCGCCAGAGTGAGGCTGTACATTGGCGTACTCAGCACCAAAGAGTTTCTTGACGCGTTCGATAGCCAGGTTCTCAACAATATCCACCACTTGGCAGCCACCGTAGTAGCGCTTTCCTGGCAGACCTTCTGCATACTTGTTAGTAAGGTAAGAACCCATAGCGTTCATCACCTCGTCACTCACGAAATTCTCAGAAGCGATAAGCTCCATACCTTTCAGCTGGCGCTGATGTTCTCTTTCGATTAAGTCGAAAATCTCTTGATCTTTTACCATTCTCTTTACTTTTTATGGTTGATGTTTTATGAAATCGGGTACAAAAATAAGCAATATCTCTCAAACTACCAAATAAATCGTAACATTTTGAGTGATATTGCTTACTTTTTGTTATAAACTACCTGTTTTTATTACTTGCAGAGCTCTACTTTGCCCAATTGCTGCTCTTTGTCGCAGTAGTGGCAACGTACGATACCGAGCACTTTGTCTACGGTATGGAAGAGGGTCTGCATAGGCTCGTTGTTGGTGATGCACTTAGGGTTGTTGCATTTCACGATGCCCTTCAGCGTATCAGGAGTCTTGACGGTCTTCTTCTCTACGATTTCGTAGTCCTTGATGATACTCAGTCCGATGTTAGGAGCCACCACGGAGAGGCGGTTGATTTCTTCATCGGTGAAATACTTGTTGGCAACCTTGATGATGCCCTTCTTGCCAATCTTCTTGGAAGGCAAGTTGTAGCCGATGGTAACAGGAGTGTCCATCTTCTCCAACTGGAGCAGATTTACTACCTGATAGGTCTTTTCGGCTGGTATATGGTCGATTACGGTACCGTTCTCGATAGCCGCAACCACTAATTGACTTTTATTATTTCCCATAATAATTAAAAAATAATCACTAATAACTAATCACTAATCATAGAATCCCGGCTGCTTATACTCGATGCCGAGTTCATCATCAACTGTGGCGATGACACCCTGAATCTGACCCATGGCAAACATACGGCCGAGGAGAGTGTAACCGGCATTGTGACCATGATTGCTCTCATCGAATACGCCACCTGGCTCATCAGTGAAGGTCATACCGTGGTCTACTCGCATAGGCAATCTGCGGCCGGAATTGCACTTGCCTTCCTGCTCTGCCTTCTCGAAGATGCGGCAAAGTTCAATGAGATGGCCGCGACCACCCAAGTGAGAAGCCTCTGTAAAGTTGCCGTTAGGGAAGATGTAGCAGGAGCGCAGATGAACAAAGTGAGTGCGGTCGGCAAACTGCTTAGCCATTGCCACACAGTCGTTGTGCTCGCCGGCAGAGAATGAACCTGCACAGAAAGTCAGACCATTGTGCTTGTTTGGCACAGCATCGAGCATCCACTGGATATCCTCGGCACGACCGATGATTCTTGGCAAGCCGAATACAGGATAAGGAGGATCGTCTGGGTGAACACACATATTGATATCGTACTCATCGCAGATAGGCATGATAGCCTCCAGCCAGTACTTCATGTTCTCCTGCAACTTCTTCTTGTCGATGCCATCATAAAGCTTCAAGAGGTCGCGGAACTTCTGGACAGGAGCAGAATCGCCCTCGCTGAAGTTACCGGATACGAAACCCTGGGTCTTGATGATGATGTTCTCAACCAAGGCATGATCCTGCTCAGGAGTAGAAGTCTTCTTGATTTCATCAGCCTCAGCCACGAGGTCTCTGCCCCACTTGTGCTCCTTAGAGAACTCAGCCCAATCCTCACGAGCGCCTTCACGCTGCAGGATATAGATGTCAAAGTAGGCAAACTCGCCCCAGTTCATATAGAGGTTGTTGGCTCCGTTAGGATTGTCGTGAGACAAATCGGTACGAGCCCAGTCTAAAACCGGCATGAAGTTGTAGCAGATGCACTTGATGCCTTCCTCACCCAGGTTGCGGAGACTCTCCTTGTAAACCTCAATCTGATGATCACGGTCAGGACCACCATATTTCAGGGTTTCAACCACAGGCAAAGACTCTACCACGCTCCATTTCATACCGTAAGACTCGATGTACTCCTTGAGTTCATGAATCTTCTCACGCGTCCAAACCTCGCCCAGAGGAACATCGTGCAATGCGGTAACAATGCCCTCAACACCAATCTGCTTCAACTGTGCAAGTGTAATCTTATCTTTCTTGCCAAACCAGCGCCATGTTCTTTCCATATATTATATAATGTATAAGTTTGAAAATGAATTATCTCGCAGAAACATACTTATGCAATGTCTGTCTTACAGCACCCTTACCGGCAAAGAGCTCCTTCACCATGCCCTCAATCTGCTCGCCGAAGCCAGCCTCATAGAGATCGAGACCGAACACATCCTTGCGGGAATAGAGGTTCTTGAGGCAAGAGTAGTCCTGATCCGCCTTTCCTACCTCCAGAGGAGCCACGATGGCCTGGAGTTCTGCCAACAATGGGTCGGAAGATGGCTCAAATGGCTTCAGATTATCATCCAATGCCTTGAGATAACGGGCGTAACCTGCCAATACCAATGGAATCAACACGAGATTGCTCTTGTCGAGACCGCGGTCGATATACTTCTTGATAGTCTCACCGAAACGGATAGAGAGCTTCTGGCTGGTATCGGTAGCGATACGCTGAGGAGCATCTGGCATGAATGGGTTAGGCAGACGCTTGTTGATAACAGTGCCAATAAACTCGTATGGGTTCAATACACCTGGATCTGTTACTACTGGCATCGCCTCGATATAACCGATCTTCTGGATGAAGGCACGAAGGTCCTCATCAGCCATCTCGGCAGAAATCAAAGTATAGTCGAGCATGCAACCATAGATAGACATTGCTGTATGGAGAGGGTTCAGACAGGTGGTTACCTTCATGGTCTCAACCTCATCTACAGTCTTGCGGGCTGTATAGAGCGCACCGCCCAACTCCAATGGCGGACGACCGTTGGTATAAGTATCCTCGCAAACGAGATACTGCACTTCCTCGGCATTTACGAAAGGAGCGGTGAAAGTATGCTTCTCGGTGATAATCGTATTGTTATCCTCGAAACCATCCTCAGCAAGCATCGCCTGCACCTTCTCGTGTGGACGAGGAGTAATCTTATCAATCATAGACCAAGGATAGGTAATCTTGCTGCTGTCATTGATATAATCTACGAAACCAGCCTCTACGATACCATCCTGTGCCCAACGCTCAGCATAAGCCTTTACGCCAGCCTTAACATGGTCGCCATTGTGAGAACAGTTGTCGGTAGACTGAAGAGTAAGCGGCAACTTGCCTGCCTTATAACGCTCATAGAGAAGAGCGGTAAGCTTACCCATAGCAAATACTGCATCAAGACCACGTGCCAAATCGGCATCATTGAAAGAATATCCCTTCTCGGTGATAGTGAAAGTTACCATCTGCAGACTTGGTGCCTGGAAAATCTGGACCAATCGTGCCCAGTCCTCACCAAACTGCTTATCCGCCTTGAGGCTTTCTGTGATAGAAGCGATGACCTTCTTCTCGATGGTTCCGTTGCTCTGGAGGCTGACGAGAAGAGAGAGATTATTGTAAGGACGATAAGCCTTATCGATAATTTCGTAGTCGAAGCTTTCGGCCACGATTACACCACGATCGTACTTGCCGGTGTTAAGTGCATCGTTAAGGATGGCTGCCGGGAAAGCACGGAAGATGTTACCTGCGCCGAAGTGAACCCAAGTAGGCTCGTCGTGAGTCTTCTTAGCTACGGCTGCGATGTCATACTTAGGAAGCTCATAACCCTTAGCTTCCCATTCTGCAGCATTAAAGCTGCGAGAAAGAATTTCGTTCAGTTTCATGATTATACGGTATTTTTTGATTGTTCCATGTACTCGCCTATCTTTCCGAATAAGCGTGGCAAAAATACAAAGAAAAATCGAAACCCGCTCATTTTAAAGGCTATAATTTCATAAAATGAACGATTTGCAAATACATTTGAACGAAAAGGTAAACGTCACGGATCAGATGAACCCGTTTTTAACGATTATGTTACATCAAATAAAAAAAGGGTTACATCAGAAAAACAGAAAAGAGGACGTAAGTTCTCGCCCCCACATCCTCTTCTTTTTATCTTTAGATTTCATTTTCCTATTCTTCCAGCGATTTAATTTGCTTCTTCGGCGTAACGCCAAGACCTTTCAAGCTTTCCACTCTTCTCATCACGTTGCCCGAACCCTCGTAGAGTTGCTTCTTCGCCTTGTCGTAGGTGGTGGAGAGGCGAGAGAGGACATCGCCGATGCTGGTGAAGGTATCCTCGAAGCCTGCTACCTTGTCGTAGAGGTCGGCGGCGGTCTTCACGATCTTTTCCACATTCTTGTTTTGGCGATCGTATTGCCAGAGGTTGTAGGCGAGTTGGAGAGCCATCAGCAAGTTGCTAGGCGAGATGATGATGATCTTCTTCTGATAAGCATAGCGACTCAACTCCGGCTGCTGCTTCATGGCGGCGATGTAACTGGTCTCGTTAGGGATGAACATCAGCACAAAACCGATGGCATCATCCACCAACTTGCTGTAGTCTTTCTCTGCCAATTCGTCGATGTGCTTGCGAACGCTCAGGGCGTGTGCTTTCATCAGTCTGTCTCGGTCGGCATCATTGTCAGCTGCCAAGGCATCGGTGTAAGCCGTGAGGGAAACCTTGGAGTCGATCACCACGCTTCTGCCCTCAGGGAATCGGACGATGACATCCGGACGGAAGTTCTTGCCATTCTCATCCTTGGTGTTCTCTTGGATGAAGAACTCCTCATCCTTGCGCAAACCACTGTTTTCGAGAATCGTCTCCAAGACCATCTCTCCCCAGTCGCCCTGCAACTTGCTGTCGCCCTTGAGCGCCTTGGTCAGGTTGGCGGCATCGGAACCAATCTTCGAGGTTTGCTCCTTGAGGGAGGTGACGGCTTGTTGCTGTTCCTGCTGGAAGAGCTTCATCGTAGCCTCGAAAGTGTTTTGCAGTTCCTTCTTGTTTACTTCGTTTTGGGTCTTGCTGTCTTCCACCGATTTTTTGAAGTCGGCGAATTGCTCCTTGATAGGTTTCAGAAGCTCGTCCATCTGCAGGCGGTTGTTCTCTTGGAGCGCAGACTGCTTGGCAGCGAGTTGCTCAGCGGCAGCCTTCTGCTGCTCGGCAGTCATTCGCTGCATCTCTTGTCGCAAAGCCTCCATCTTCTCCGCCCATTGACGGTCGTTCTCTTGTCTCATCTGAGCGGCGTATTGACGCTCGCTTGCCATCTGTTCCTTGAGGTTTTGTATCTCTGCTGCATGATGGCTTCGCTCGTTCATGAGGATGATTTCTTGGTTGTCTTTGAGAGCTTGCTTCTCGTTCTCAACTTGCAGTTGAACTTGCTCTATCTGTTTCTGCAACTGCTCATTTTCCGAAACTTTCACTTGATAGTTGGCGAGCAACTGAGCTTTCTCTTCGCTAGCACCCTTCGCTGTCAATAACTTTCCGACGACGAAACCGATAATCATTCCGACGATAATTCCAATGATGATTTCCATATAATAGCTTTTATCTTTATCTGAAAAGTGGTATCTTTTCTCACTTTCAAGAACAAAGGTAATGCTTTTCTTTCAAAAGAAGAGCGTTTCTTGATGAAATTTGATATTTTTTACTATTTGAGTCTGCACATTTCGTAAATTTCGCATTTTCTATCTTTTTTCTTTTGTGATTTCGCAAAATCGTGTTATCTTTGCCGTTCAAAAGGAGATAGAATGTCGAATAAACCTAAGAAAACAAACATGAATACTCATTATATCCATTTGCACACCAATGCTTTCGTAAGACAGATATGGCTCTGTCTAGTTTTGTTGATACCTCACTCGATGATGGCAGCGACAGGCATCAGTCGCAATATGTTCATCCTCTCTAATGTCAATACCGAGCAAGGACTTTCCTCGGCTCGTGTCTATTCCATTATCCAGACGGAGGATGGGGCGATGTGGATCAGTACCAAGAGAGGAGTCGATAGATACAATGGGCGACAGATGCGCAACTATGTCTTGGCGACGGATATGCCCTACAGCGATGCTTGTGGTGGAAGAAACATCAAACTCTTGAAGGACGCCCACGCTAACATCTATGCCTACGACAACAAGGGAAAGGTCTATCTATATAATAAGATGAAAGATACCTTCGTCTTGCAATTCAATCTCTTGAAGATACTCGGCGGTAGCTTGGTGCTCAATGACTTGCTCTTGGATTCGCACGGCAACTTCTGGATGGCATTGGACAGGGGCGTGTATATGATTCCTTCTGATGGCAACGATAGACAACCTTTGCCTGAGCCCACCAAGGGAAAGTATATTCTCAAGCATACGTATGTCAACCATCTCCAGTTTATCGGACATCATCTCTTGATTGGTCTTCCGGATGGAGTCTTTGACTATTCCCTTACAAACCGACAGATGAGGCGGAAGGTGAAGGGCTGTTCGGTGCTCTCGTCCTATCACGATGTGGCAGCCCATCAGATATGGTTGGGTACCTTCCATTCCGGTGTCGTAGTGGTCGATGACCGCAACTGGCAACCCATCCTTGTGTCTCCTTCTTTGAGAGAGTTGCCGCTCGTCCCGGTGCGCTCCATCATCCCATACGACCATCACACCCTGATGATGGCAGTGGATGGAGGAGGCGTGTATGCCTACGACCAGCTCTCCCGACAGCTCCATCTCTTGCTCAATACGGACGGACGCTCCGACAATGCCTTACAGGGCAATGGCGTCTATGCCTTGTGCCGAGACAAATGGGGCGACCTTTGGGTGGGTTCTTATTCGGGCGGCGTTGACTTGGCGATGCCGATGGAGCATACGCTTGAATTTGTGAAGCATGAGTACCTGAATCCGCAGTCGCTCATCGACAATAGCGTGAACGACATCTTGCAGAGCCGAGATGGCAAGATTTGGTATGCCACCGACAAGGGCGTGAGCGTGTATGACGAACAGGCGCATCTGTGGCACCACGGACTGAATGGGAAGGTGGCTCTCACCCTCTGTCAGACTCGAAGTGGCAGAATCTTGGTGGGCACCTACGGCAACGGTGTCTATGAGGTGAGCAGCAATGGCAATGCCACGCAGGTGTATAGCCTAGCCAATGGCAGTCTGAAGACCGACTATGTGTATAGTCTCTTCTGCGATAGTGAGGATGACTTGTGGATTGGTTGCCTGGATGGCGACTTGGTTCATGTCGCAGCTTCCGGACGGAATGGTTCAGCTTCCACTCGTCGTTACCTGCCTATCAAGGAGGTGCAATGTATCGAGGAGTCGCCCGACCATCGGTATATGGATGTCGGCACTTCGCATGGCTGCTATCGTGTGGATAGGCGTTCCCATCGCATCACTCGCTTTTATTACGAGGCGGAATATCCGAACTCCGACCGCAATTTCTTTGTCAATTCCATCGCTTATCAGGATGCCCGACATATTTGGATTGCCACCGATGGAGGCGGTCTTTGTCTCTATGATTTCAAGACACATCAGGTGCGTGTCTATACCACCGCCGAGATGTTGCCTTCCAACCATGTGTTCGCTCTTGTCAAGACCTCCGATGGAAGGTTGTGGATGAGTACCGACAAGGGGTTGGCGTTTATGAGCCAAGGCAAGGTGATGGACCTCAACTTCTTTAAGGGTTTGGAGGGTGAGTACAAGCGAATGTCGGTATCTCGCACCCGTGATGACAGAATCTTCTTCGGCGGTAGCAATGGAGTGGTGTGCCTGTCGCCGAAGTTTGCCAAGGGATTGCATTACTCCGCCCCTCTCCGCATCATGGGCGTGGAAGTGGAAGGAGTGCAGACGAATGGAGAATGGAACCAAAGGGTGTTTGATATGTTGCAGCGAGGCGAGTTGCGTCTCAGTCACACCGAGAATACGCTGACCATCGCTTTCGAGAGCATCAACTATATCTATCAGCACGACATCCAGTATCAATATTACTTGGAGGGTTTCGACCATCAGTGGAGTGAACTCTCGCCTAGTGCGGAGGCTCGCTTCGCCAATGTGCCTCCAGGCACTTACACCTTCCATGTCAAGGCGATAGGAAGGAGCAATGGGCGTGTCTTGGGCGAGTCCTCGCTGGAGGTACATATCGCCCAACCTTGGTGGAATACTTGGTGGGCATGGCTCATCTACCTCTGTCTCTTGGGCTTCATGGCTTATCTGGGATGGAATTACTACCAGGAGCGATTGCATTGTAAGTACTATGATGAGAAAATCAACTTCTTCGTGAATACCGCCCACAATATCCGTACCCCTCTCAGTTTGGTGCTGGCTCCACTTGCCGACTTGGCGAAGGATGCCCACTTGGGTGAGCAAAGCCGCCACTTCCTGGAGTTGGCGCAGCGCAATGGCGACAAACTCCTCAGGATGGTGACTGAACTGCTTGATTTCCAAAAGATAGACCAGGCGAGGATGAAGATGACACTCCAGGATGTCAACTTGTCTGTTTTCTTGCGCCAGCAGATGGATAAGTTCCAGGTGATGGCAGACGAGAAGCACATCCACCTCAGGAGGATGGGCGAACCCGATCTGATGGTGCGTGCCGACTTGGAGATGCTGGAGATCATCTTCGAGAACCTCCTTTCGAATGCCATCAAATATACGCCTGATGGTGGAAAAGTCACGCTCTTGGCGGCATTGGACGATGATCAGCAAGTGATGATAGGGGTCTTAGACCGGGGTATCGGCATTCCTAGGTCTGAGAGGAAATATATCTTCCAGAGTTTCTACCGTGCCTCCAATGCCGTGAAGTCGCACGAGATGGGAAGCGGACTGGGATTGGTGCTCACCCGACAGTTGGTACAACGTTTGGGTGGCACGATCAGCTTCGTGAGCAAGGAGGGCATGGGTACGCTCTTCACTCTGAAATTGCCTGCCGCCTCGACTTCCGTGCCTTCCGATCGAGTCGAAATGGATCTGGGTGAGACCGAGACCGTTCGTGGCGATGAAGTCACGAAGGATACGATTCTCTTCGTGGACGACAACGCCGACTTGCGCCAATATATCAAGATGGCGTTCGGCGATACTTATCGGGTGGTGGATGCAGAGAGTGGCGATGCGGCTTTGCGCTATTTGCAAGAGAATGGCGAGTGCGACATCGTGGTCTCAGACGTGATGATGCCAGGAATGCAGGGCGATGAGCTCTGCCGACGCATCAAGGAAAACAAGGAGACCTCATGGCTTCCTGTCATCCTGCTCACGGCGAAAGCAGGTCGCGACTTCATGATAGAGGGCTTGGGTTTGGGAGCAGACGATTACATAGCCAAACCTTTCGATTCCGCCATTCTTGCCAGCAAAATAGATAGCATGCTGAAGAATCGCCGTCGCTTGAGCCAATATTATATGGAGCGCAGTCTTGCACTCGTCAGGGAAGAAGCACAGGAGAATGCAGACGAAGCTTCTCAGTCTTCTTTAAAGTCAGTTCCTTCCAACGAGAATAAGCTTTCTGACGATGAAAAGCCTTCCGATGAAAAGAAACTTTCTGATGAGAAGAAGCCTTCTGTTGACTTGAATCCGCAAGATCAGGCTTTCGTGGAGAAGTCGACTCGTTTGGTCTTAGACCACATCGCTGACTCAGACTTTGGTATCGAAGAGCTTTGTCGAGAAATGGCGATGAGCCGTTCGCTCTTCTATTGTCGCTTGAAGACGTTGACTGGGCAAGCCCCTCAAGACTTCATCCGTTTGATTCGATTGGAGCAGGCGGCGATGTATCTCAGGCAAGGAGATGCCGTCTTGGACGTTTCCGTGAAGACTGGTTTCGTCAATGTGAAATATTTCAGCACCGTATTCAAGAGACACTTTGGGATGCCCCCGAGTAAATATCTGGGCAACGAGAAATAAAAGCTTCGGGAGACTTTCGGAAAAACATCCCGATGTTTTTGGAAAAACGTCCCGAGGAAATTCTATAAACGTCCCGATGTTTTTAGAAATGCTTCCCTAGGAAAATAATCATGTCCTTGGGAGGCTTTTCCTGCTCTTAGCCTAAAGATTCTAATCATACAACTTGAAAGTTTCATCAAACAACCCTATAAAAAGGTTTTAAACCTGGCAAATTGTCAGTTTTGAAACCTTTTTTTGTTTGTATTCTAACCCCTGAAGCTCAGTTTTTCCATACTTTTGCAACCGAGTCTGTTACTTGATTCACAACGACTAAAAATGAGGGGTTATCATCCCCTAGATAACTCTTATATATAATTAAGGTAATAACTAAAGCTTAACATAATGAACAGAAACTTTTTGAAGATTTGCTTGATATTCTCAAGCATATTCACAACGATTTCTTGTGCGGCAAGTGATGCTTCTCAGGTGCCATCGCAAGCCACCCATCAGGTGAAGGATGCCTTTCCTACAGCCCAGCAATGGAACCAGGATGTCATCGGCTGGAATCTGGGCAATGAGTTCGAGTGCTCTGCTCCGGGTCAAGATGGTGAGTCGATGCAGATAGGCAATCCCGATGATGCCATCCATGCAGAGACCGCTTGGGGCAATCCCGTAGTGACCAAGAAGATGATAGCCGCTGTCAAGAAGGCTGGCTTCAATGCCGTCCGTATTCCTATCCGTTGGCAGTGCCACATCACCAATCCTCAGGCGATGAGCATCGACAAGGCGTGGATCGCTCGCATCAAGGAAGTGGTGGGCTGGTGTCTCAGCTACGACATGAAGGTCATCATCAATGTGCATCACGAGAAGTGGCTAGAAGGTCGTCCTACCTATCAATATAAGGAGGAAAACTGCCAGAAACTCGCCCTCCTCTGGATGAACATCGCTTCCGAGTTTGCCAACTACGATGCTCGCCTCGCCTTCGCAGGTACCAACGAGGTGCATATCAAGGACAACTGGGGCAAGCCAACTGCCGAGAACCTCGAAGTGCAGAACGCCTACAACCAAATCTTCATCGACGTGGTGCGTGCCACGGGCGGCAACAATGTGCAGCGTCATCTCATCGTTCAGACCTACGTGTGCAACCCTCAGTTTGGTATCGACAATGGCGATTTCATCATTCCGCGTGACATCGAGGGCAACGCCAACAACTATATGAGCGTGGAGTTCCATTACTACCAGCCATGGGATTATGCCGGTGGCGTGAAGTACTATTACTGGGGCGATGCCTACAAGCAGTATGGCGAGACAGGTGACAGCAATGAGAAGACGATGACCGACTTCTTCGACAAGGTGGTGAACACCTGGAGCAACAAGGGCTTGGGTATCGTGATAGGAGAGTGGGGCATGTCTGACCACTATACCAATAAGAACATTGACAAGATTCACGAGAACATGACCTACTATTGCCGCTTCCTAAAAAACGAGGCGCAGAAGCGAGGCTTTTCTACCTTCATCTGGGACAACAGTTCGTTTGGCAGTGGAATGGAGAAATTTGGTATCTTCGACCGCTTCAAGAACATGCAGGTCAAAGCACCTTGGGTGCTGGAGGGAATCTTTGGTAATTTATAATTTATAATTTAAGTGCTAGAATAATTATTAAACTAAAAACAAGATATCAACTATGAGAAAGAAAACGATGTTTCTCGGCCTGCTCGGTGCAGGTTTGATGTGGATGCCTACAAGCACCCTCTTGGCAGCTCAGTTGAACAATGCCTCCATGAATATGGCTGCTCAACAGAACGCTTCTGTCAAGGGTACCGTGGTAGATGCCACAGGTGAGAGCTTGATAGGTGCTACTGTGAAAGTGGTAGGTACTACTAATGGTTCTGTTACCGATATGGATGGTAACTTCGCCTTGAATTGCAAGCCTGGAGCAATGCTCGAAGTAAGCTACGTGGGCTATAAGACCCTGACCGTGAAGGCTGCCAACGGCATGAAGATTACCTTGCAGGAAGATGGAAAGGTGCTGAATGATGTCGTGGTCACCGCCCTCGGCATCAAGCGTGACCGCAAGGCGCTGGGTTACGGACTCTCCGAGGTGAAGGGCGAGGAACTCACCAAGGCGAAGGAAACCAACGTCATCAACTCTCTTTCTGGTAAGGTGGCTGGTCTCGTTGTGCAGAACACCGCTGGCGGTGCTTCTGGTTCTACCCGCGTGCTTCTTCGTGGTAATACAGAAATGGCAGGCAATAACCAGCCTCTCTACGTGGTGGATGGTGTGCCTTTGGATAATACCAACTTTGGCAGTGCTGGTGAAGCTGGTGGTTATGACCTCGGTGATGGTATCTCTGCCATCAATCCTGACGATATCGAGACGATGACCGTATTGAAAGGTCCTGCTGCCTCTGCCCTCTATGGTAGCCGTGCTTCCCATGGTGTTATCTTGATTACGACCAAGAAGGCGGAGAAGGATAAGATTTCCGTGGAGTACAATGGTTCTTATACTATCGATACTCAGTTGGCTAAATGGGACGACATCCAGGAGATATATGGTGCTGGCTACAATGGTGAGCTTCCTAATTCGAGCACTTCTGGTACCAATGCCAGTTGGGGACCTAAGGCCGATGACTTCATGTTCAAATATTTCGATGGCGAGGAACGTCCATTCATGATGCATCCTAACAATGCTTCTGGTTTCTTCCGTACAGGTTTCACTACCCAGAACTCTGCCATTCTCTCAGTAAATTCCGGTAAGACGGGTATGCGTTTCTCTGTTACCGATATGCGCAACAAGGACATTCTGCCTAACACCAATATGAGTCGTGACAACTTCAACCTCCGTGTGAATACCTCTGCAGGTCCTGTTGACTTCGACTTCACCGCCAACTATACTCGTGAGAAGGTAAAGAACCGTCCTGCTCTTGGTGACTCCCAGAGCAACGTGGGTAAGAACCTCATGACCCTGGCGGGTACCTACGACCAGGCTTGGTTGAAGCACTATGAGGATGCCGACGGCAACTACTCCAACTGGAATGGTAACGATCAGTATAACAAAAACCCATACTGGGATCTCTATAAGAACAGCAATACATCCGACAAGGACGTGTTCCGTTTTACGGGTAAGGCCATCTGGAACATCGACAAGCACCTCAAGTTGCAGGGTACTATCGGTACCGACATCAACAGCATGAACTTCGAGGACTTCATCGCCAAGACAACTCCAGGAACTCCTGCCGGAAAGCTTACCGACCAAATCTTCAACAACCGCACACTCAACGCCGAGATACTCGCCCTCTACAACAACTCATGGGGCGACTTCGATGTCAACGCTACCGCTGGTGGTAACATCTTCAAGGTGAACAACAAGACCACTACAAACATCGGTCTCAACCAGCAGATGAATGGCATCAAGAACATCATGAACTATCAGGAACAGAATACTCGTGAGAGCATGTACAAGAAACAGATCAGCTCTCTCTATGCCAGCGCGAGCCTCGGCTACAAGCATACTTACTATCTGGAGGGAACCCTCCGTGGCGATAAGTCGTCTACGCTCCCTACAAATAACAATACATACGTATATCCTTCTGTATCTGGTAGCTTGGTTTTCTCCGAGTTTATCAAGAACAAGAAGTTCATCAATTATGGTAAGATTCGCGCATCTTGGGCAAAGGTAGGTAGCGATACCGATCCATACCTGTTGGCACTCAACTATACCACGGGCAAGTACAGCTACTCGGGTTATACCATCGGTATGATAGCCAACTCAACACAGCCAAACAAGGATTTGAAGCCTACAATGACAGGTTCTTACGAGGTAGGTTTGGAGATGAAGTTCCTCAACGGACGCTTGGGCTTGGATGCCACCTATTACAACCAGAACTCCAAGAACCAGATTTTGAGTTTGGCTTCAACCACCACCTCTGGCTATGCTTACCGCCTCATCAATGCCGGTGAGATTCAGAACCAGGGTATCGAGATTGCCCTCAATGCCCGTGCCTTGCAGATCAAGGACTTCGCTTGGGACTTGGGTGTCAACTTCTCGAAGAATACCAACAAGGTGAAGTCGCTCACCGATGGCATGGACTATTTTGAGCTTGCCAAGGCCACATGGTGCGGTGTATCAGTAGGTGCTCAGGTTGGCGAGAACTATGGAGCTATCCGTGGACACGACTTCCTCTACAACGACAAGGGTCAGGTGGTTGTCGATGCAGCTACTGGTCTTCCAAAGATTGACCAGAAGGTCAAGACCATCGGCAACTCTACTTGGGACTGGACAGGTGGTTTCTACTCAACCTTCAGCTACAAGAACTTCCGCCTCTCAGCAGCATTCGATGTGAAGGTAGGTGCCGACATCTACTCTATGTCCATGCGTTCAGCATATCAGACAGGTAAGGCAAAGGGAACATTGGCAGGCCGTGAGGAGTGGTACTCTTCTGAGGAGGCTCGCAAGGCTTCGGGTATGGACCTTGCCGCATGGCGTGCAGCAGGTAACTGCAAGGGATTTGTCGTAGATGGTGTCATCGACAATGGCGACGGTACTTATCGCAAGAACGACATCGCCGTGAACCCTCAAAATTACTGGGATCATGTGGCAACTGGCGTGCAGAGTGCCTTCATTTACGACAACTCTTACGTGAAGTGTCGTGAGATTACTTTCGGCTATACCTTCCCAGAGAGCATCCTGGGCAAGTATGTCAAGGGCTTGACCGTATCCTTCGTGGCTCGTAACCCATTCATTGTTTGGAAGAACATTCCTAACATCGACCCAGACTCCAGCTACAACACCTCAGGTCTCGGTCTGGAATATGGTTCCCTGCCATCTCGCAAGAGTTATGGTTTGAACGTGAACGTGAAGTTCTAATCTCGAAAAAATTGAATCAATTTCTTTAGAAGAGTTCTAATATATAATAATGTAAGAAAATGAACAATATAATCAAGAAATATATAGGTAAGAGCAGCCTGATGATGGCTTTCGCCCTGATGGCAACCGGCACTGCGATGACTTCTTGCTCTGATGATACCTTGAGCAACATCAATACCGACAAGACCAAGGTGAGCGAGCTCGACCCTAACGCACAGTTGACAACAGCTTTGTTGCAGACTTACGGTGACTTCAGTCTGATGGATACCTACCGTAACTATATAACTGGTTTTCCACAGTATTTCGCTGGTGGTTGGAATGTAACCAATTACGCTGGTTCTAATTTCAGAGAAGATGATATGACCCGTCGAGTTTGGGACCGCTATTATGAAATCGGTATCAAGAACCTTGTGGATGCCATCCACAATTCTGCTGACAAGGCAAACTTGAATGCGGCACTTCGTATCCATCGTGTCTATCTCACGGCAGTTTTGGCAGATACCTACGGTGACGTGCCTTGTTTGGAGGCAGGTCTGGGTTATATCTCAGGTATCTCCACCCCTAAGTATGATACCGTAGAGGAACTCTACAGCTGGTTCTTCGATGAACTTGACGCTTGCGAGAAGCAGCTTGGCACAGGTACCGACCACATTTCTGGTGATGTCACCAGCATGGGTGGTGATGTAGCTCAGTGGAAGAAGTATGCCAATGCACTCCGTATGCGCTATGCCATGCGCATTTCCGATGTTAATCCACAGAAGGCAAAGGAGGAGTTTGAGAAGGCTGTAGCTGCCGGTGCCATCGCCAGTGCAGCAGATGATGCTTATATCAAGTATGCTGATGCACCTTATACATATTATGATGGTGCCAATGATTATGATTTCCGTACCAATGCCTTGGGCGAGATTCTCTATGGTCAGGATGCCACATCGCCTACCATGGTATGCTCTACCTTGTTCTATCAGTTGCAGAATACCAACGACCCTCGTCTCTATCGCATCTGCCGTCACTACTACAATATCAAGCGTAGTCAGGTGAAGCCAGATAAGGAGCAGAACATCGACTTGACCGATGATTTCCTGGCTTACTTCCAGAGCAAGAACCTCGGTGAGGAGCCTTGCAACCCTGGTGCAGCCTGGTACACAGACTGGATGAATCCAGCTACGTTGGATGACCTTCCTACTTTGAAGAAGTATGCAGAGATTGACGAGAACACTTATGCCAACTCTGATTATATAGCCCGAGCTAGTCGTCCTTGCTTGAACATCGACTTCGAGATGCCTTCTTGTCCTGGCGACTTGATGAGCTATGCTGAGGTAGAGTTCCTCAAGGCTGAGGCTGCAACCAAGGGTTGGAATGTAGGTGGTGGTGATGCTGAGAGTCACTACGAGGCTGGTGTTCGTGCCAGCATGGAGTTGCTCAACAACTATTATCTCACGTCCAACAAGATTTCTGAGGATGAGATCAATGAGTTCATTGCCAACAACAAGTTGGGTGACAATCCTAAGGAGACCATCAACACCCAGGCTTGGATTCTCCACATGATGAACCCTTCTGAGGGTTGGGCTAACATGCGCCGCTCTGACTATCCTGCCATCTTGAATCGTGATCTCTTGACCAAGAATGGTTTCACTTATACGGATTCTAACTGGTCAATGCCTGTCCGCTTGCAGTATCCTGAGTTGGAAGCTCAGTACAACAATGCCAACTACAAGGCTGCCATCGACCGCATGGGTGGTACAGACGATTGGCACAAGCGCCTCTGGTGGGACAAGGCTGATGTAAACCTTCAGCCAGACTTCAATCCTCCATTCGGAAAGGGATATAGCAAGTAGTGTTTAATGTTAAGTGTTAAATGTTAAGTCTTATAGGACAATAGAATAGAATAATTAATTATGAATAAGACAATGAAACAATATAAGGGAAAAGTCTTGAAGGCTATGATGATGCTCTTAGCCGTGGGTTTCGCACTGGCTGGTACATCTACCTTGTCTTCTTGCTCTTCTGACGATGATCCATACTTCACCGTCAGCGAAGATGACGCACCACGTATCTTGAACACCGACTTGGCTGATTCCAAGATAGACCGCAAGACTAATTATAAGTTGGAAATCAAGGTGACTCCAGTTCACTATACCACTGTGACATGGTTGCTCGACGGCACTAAGATTGCCGAAGGCAATACTATCGACCAGACTTTGCCTTTAGGTGATCATGAACTGAAGATTGTGGCAACCACCACCAAGAATAAGAGCACATCCCGCACCTTGAAAGTTACCGTGACTCCTGCTGCCGATGACCCAGCCGTGGGTACCAATGCCATCGAGCTTTGGGTAGCTCCAGGTGCTGAGACCACTATCCATAATTGCAAGAATCTCGGTACAGTTACTAAAGTAATGGTAGGTGGCAAGGAAGTAGCCTTCGAGGTTCTCGAAGAGGGCACAGCCTTGAAGCTCACAGCTCCTACAGGTTTGGAGAATGGTGACTATGATATCACTTTGGTAGATGGTGAGGGCAACCAGTTCCCTTGCGGTAAAATCAAGGTAACTACAGAGCCACGTCCATCTATGGAGACTACCCTCTGGGAAGGTCATCACTATGTATCTTGGGACTTGGGAGATGGTGACCCTAACAAGAGCTTCAACCTCATCACCAAGGACCAGGTAGCTAAGTGGAAGGAGGGGCAGACCCTCCGAGTTTACTGCTCGATGAAGGATGACGATGCTTACCATCAGATCAAGCTTGCCACCGGCTGGGGGACCGACTTGACTTCTCCATACGAGTTTGGTGAGGGCAATGTCGTGAAGTTTGAGTTGACCCAGGATGCACTCGACAAGATGGCTGCCCAGGATGGGTTCATCTGTGTGGGACATGGCTATTATGTAGATAAAGTCACGATAGAGTAATAAAGTGAGATTAATTGCGTTAACAAAAATGAAACAATAAGCCTAAGAAACTTATGAAGAAAATACTCGTATCTATTTCCATGCTGGCATTGGCTCTTGGAGCCAGTGCCAACGTTCCTGTGA
>ERZ780075.515-NODE-515-length-17898-cov-20.405257_pt1 | contig 17898 bp, 15 predicted proteins | sample MGYA00511839_ERZ780075 | MGnify/ENA primary metagenome ERZ780075 (study PRJEB29588, sample SAMEA2155953) | human gut metagenome | biome: human gut; feature: human-associated habitat; material: faeces | place: Denmark | collected 2008/2010 ...
TTCACGCGGCCAACCTCCGCCCCTTCGGGGCACCTCCTTCCAAAGGAAGGAGGGAAAAAGAAGGGCGCATTTGTGCTGCTAACGAAAGCACCCACACGCCGCTGACGCGGGCTCCCTTCCCCCCCTAAGGGAAGGCTGCGATACGAGGATACCGCTCCCCGACACACTGCCTTCCCCGCGTGGGGAAGGTGCCCCGCAGGGGCGGATAGGGTTCTAGCGGTATGAAAGAAAGATAAGATAATGTCTCCCAGTCCCTAGTCATTCCCATCAAAAAAGCGGCGCATCCAAATAGGACGCGCCGCACCACCACTTCTCACTTCTTATGCTCCGGCCAGATCATCAGACGGAAAACGACGAGCGAGAGAGCATAGCAGAGAACCATGATGATCCCCATCGGGAGCGCGGAGTGGTCGCCGGCGACCCCTGTGAGCGGCATCAACGCGCCGCCCAGGATCATATTGAAAAAGCCCAAAAGCGCCGACGCGCTTCCCGCATTCTTTCCGCAACGGGACAGCGAGAGCGAGGTCGACGACGCCCCCATGAGCGAGAGCGGGATGACGGTAAAGAAAAGCACAGGGAGCGTGTAGCCGATCGGCGCACCAAGTACAATGCCCACAAGGAAAAAGAACGACATCACGAAAGGCACCACGAGCGATACCTTGAGAAAGGTGATCTCCTCGACCGCCCCTGCCATCTTCGCAGGAAGCACGCCCATCAGCATGAGACCGAGACCGATGCCGCCGAAGATATAGCTGTACGTCTGCGGCGAGACGCCATAGATATTCTGAAAAAGAAAGGCGGATCCCGCGATGTAGGAAAAGAACGCACCGAAGTAGAAACACTGCAGAAGACACTGGCCGAAGAAATAGCGATTTCTCACCAGCACGGCAAAGGCGGCAAAGCCCTCCGTGAAGCTTCGCACACGCTCCCCCTTCTTCAGCGTTTCCTTGAAATGCATCGTCAAGCCCATCTGCACCAGCCCGATCCCGACAAGGAAAATGAAGATCCCATGCCAGTCCGTGAAACGCAGAACCTGCGCCCCTGCGACAGGCGCCGCGATCGGAGCGAGGCCATTCACCATCATGAGGAGCGCCATGAACTGCATCAGCGCAGGCCCTTCCACCACATCACGTGCCACTGCACGGGCGATCACGATACCGAAAGCGCCAGAGAGCCCCTGCAAAAAGCGGAAAGCCAGGAAGAGATGGATCTCCTCCGTCCACGCACAGCCCAAAGATGCCAGCGTGAAGCCCATCATGCCGATAAGGAGCGGTACCTTGCGCCCCAGCCGATCCGAGACAGGCCCGCCTAGGACCTGCCCGACCGCCATCCCCACCATCGTCATCGTGAGCGTCGACTGTGTCATCGAAGTGGAAATATGAAAATCAGAAGCGATCTCCGGCAGCGAAGGCAGGTACATATCCGTCGACAACGGCGCCATTGCCGTCATGACGCCAAGGAAGATCGTGAGATAAAGCATGCTATTCATAGTGGGCTCCTTTGGAAAACAGGGATCAGGGGGACAGGCGTTGAAGGGGGTAGATAGGTTTTTACCGCTTCTCCCTCCTTCCTCTGGAAGGAGGTGCCCCGAAGGGGCAGAGATTGGCTTCTGCTCTGGATTGAAAAGGAATGGGCGGGAAGCGTTTCCTCGTTTCGTCATCCCGAGCGCAGCCGAGGGATCTTTTTCGTTTGCCGTTTGCTGTTTTCCTTCGTAAATCCATCTGCATGAAGCACCGTGATCCCCAGTCACATGAAGCATACGGTGTTTCCCGTTCCCCGCTTCCCTCACAACTTTTGCCTGACCGCGAACGAAAAAGATTTCTCGCTTCCGCTCGAAATGACGATGCAGGAAAGGCGGCATTCTCCCTCCTTCCTTTGGAAGGAGGTGGCGCGCAGCGCCGGAGGTTGGCTAAGCTCTATTTCGCCTTCGACCAACCCCTTGCCCTTCGGGCATCCCCTTCCACGGGAAGGGGCATAGTATCAAATGACCGACATCTCCACTCTCAGCCGCTGCCAATCAAAAAGCGGACCCCCGCATCGGAGTCCGCCAATCCTTCCAGCCAGCATCAGTTAGATGGTTCTATTGTACTCATTTTGGCCAAAAGACGCAAGGTAAATCATAGTTGATTTTGGATCGCCACACAAAAGCCCCTTCCCCTCGGGAAGAGGCCGCCGGCAGGGCGAGGGGATAGGGAGACGGATGAACAAACAACCGGTCCGCTCATACGGGACTGACTACAGCAAGGAACATCGAAGTCCCGGCGGCTCCATGCCGCAGTCAGCCTCGAATGTACCAAGCCCGTGCCTGCCATTTACATGAAATTGTACACGAGCGCCGAAAATGCGCTCATAAAATTGACATTCTATCATGAAAACACCCTCATAAAATTGTACAACTACATTGAAAAATACCCCATAAAATTGTACAATGAGATGGAATCCCCTGATTTTATCGCATGAGGTGATACCATGTATCTACGAAGAAAAATAGATGCTTTTCTGGAAGAATGGAAAGCATCAAATGATCGCAAACCGCTCATCGTCAAAGGCCCGCGGCAGGTCGGGAAGACGGAGTCCATCCTGCACTTTGCAAGATCCCACTATCCGCATATTCTCTACATCAATTTCGTCGAAGAGCCCAAATTCAAACAGATCCTATCTGACGGCTACAGCGAGGAAAACATTCTCCGCAATATTTCCATCCTCTCGCCAGAGGCGGCGTTGATTCCGCACGAGACGCTTCTCGTTTTTGATGAAATCCAGGAATTTCCTGACATCGCCACCAGTCTGAAGTTTTTCAAGCTCAAAGGAAATTACGATGTCATACTGAGCGGCTCCATGCTGGGACTGAACTACCGTAGGATCGAGAGCAACAGTGTCGGCTACAAGGAAGACTTTGAGATGACCTCCATGGACTTTGAGGAATTTCTTTGGGCAAAGGGCTATGGAGAAAGTCTCACCACAGACATGCTCTCCCACATGCAAAGCCTCACCCCTTTTTCCCGGCTGGAAATAGACCAATACGGAGCGCTCTTCCTGGACTACTGCCTCCTGGGCGGCATGCCCGAAGTCGTGAAAACCTACATCGAGCAGGGGCACTTCTCACAAATTCTCCCCAAACAGCGCCAGCTGCTTCTGGACTATGAGGAAGACATCCGCAAGTACCTCCCGGGTCTGGAGCAGACGAAGGTCCTCTCTATCTTCCGCAGCATCCCGGCTCAGCTCGCCAAGGAAAACAAGAAATTCCAAATCACAAAAGTCGCTCGTGGTGCGCGCCTCTCGCGCTACATGGACGCCATCGAGTGGCTGAATGATGCCGGCATGGTGAACCTCTGCTACTGCCTGAACTTCCCGGAGCTTCCACTCAAAGGAAATGGGGATCGCTCCCGCTTCAAGATTTATTTCAAAGACACCGGCCTGCTCATCGCCTCTCTGGACGAAGAAGCGCAAGAAGACCTCCGTGCCAACCAAAACCTTGGCGTATACAAGGGAGCGCTCTATGAGAATATGATCGCCGAAACACTCTTCAAAGCAGGGCTTCCCCTTTTCTACTATAAAAAAGAAAATTCCCGCTTGGAAGAAGATTTCTTCATCCGCAGCCAGCATGAACTCATCCCGCTGGAAGTGAAAACGGGAAATGGCGCGGCCGCCTCCCTCCGCCAGCTCATCAAGAACCCAAACTACGGCGATATCCATCGCGGCATCAAGCTCGTCCGCGGGAATATCGGGTGCCAGGAAAACATCTATACCTTCCCGTACTTCTGCGCCTTCCTCCTGAAGCGATATATAAAGAGCCTCGCTATGTAAGGAAGGCTATGACGAAGCTATGTATAAAAATTCTTGTAGAATCTGACTCTGCGATTGAATCAGCGTTTTCCTAGATGCGACACGTACGTGAATCTCCCATAAAAAAAGAACTCCCGAAGGAGTTCTTTTTTAGTCTCAGAGGTGAGATTAGAATGCGTAGTTGAGTTCGATGCCCCAGGTATCGTCCGGATCTTCGTGGTCATCAGCTTTGGCTGCGAAGTTGTAGTAAGCGTCGAGTTCGACATTCTTCTGTACAGCTACGCCTGCTTTAGCGACCCAGAACTTCACATTGGTATCGCTAGCGAAGCCCAGCTGATCGCCCATGTCCAGAGCGGAGTTGCCGAGAACCATGGAACCCGCATCAGCCTTGACATAGTGAGCGCCGAGAGACCAAGAGCCGACTTTGTCGGTATCGACTTCGCCGTAGGTCAGACCAGCGGTCCACAGAGCTGGGTTATCAATCTTAGCGCCATCATAGGTGCCGCTCACCTGAGTCTGTACATAGTCACCATCCAAGACGAAGTTGCTTCCCAGATTAATAGAGGTGCCTACGCCCCATACTTTAGCCTTGTCATCGCCTTTAATATCATGGAAATTGCTGAAGGTTTTGCCATAGCTCTGATAGAATGCAGAAACGTCAGCAGTTTCACCAATATGTCCAGTCAGTTTTGCGAACCAGTTTTCAGTGTCAGCTTTCTTTGCATAAGCTAAATTGTGATTGGCGTCTTCCCAAGGCGTAGCTACATAGCCATAGCCTGCATCGATGCCAACTTTTCCATTATCCCAACCAGCGGTTACGCCATCATACATGCCGTCTTCATCCCAGAAGGTACCGGTCACGTCGAGAGCTACACCCTGACGGCCGATGGTGACATAGGTCGCATCATTTGGAGTCCATTTTACGTTGATGCGATCCATTTCAGTGTTGCTGGATTCATCGTCTTTGAATTTCATTTCGTTAACGAAACGGCCGTTGACAGTGACCTGATCATTGACCTGGCCTTCTACGTTGATTCTCATACGGCCATTCCAGTTATCTGCATGTTTGGTGCGAGAACCTTCAGCGAGTGCATGCTGGTACTGCATACGAGCATCACCGGACCAGGAGATGTTGCCGACTTTCTTTTCGAGGTTTGCTACGCGAACGCCGAGGTTTGCGAGTTCGTCAGCGTATTCGCCAGCGAGTTTGTCAAGGGTAGCCTGCTGTTCTGCATTCAGCTGGTCTTCTTTAGCCATGAGGCGAGCGATGATCTGAGCCAGTTCGTAACGGGTCATGTTTCTTTCGCCCTTGAAAGAGCCATCCGGATAGCCTTCTACGACGCCCTGAGCGGACAGGTCGGATACTGCCTGGAATGCCCAGTCATCCGGGGTAACATCAGAGAACGGATTTGCAGCGTAAGCGGATACGCCAGCGGTGAGTGCTGCTACAGCAGCCAGTGCGAGGATCTTTTTCATTTAGATTCGCTCCTTATATAGAAATATGGGTAGTCCTGATAAGGAGGAGCTTTCCGGAAGGAGTTCTGCGCGAGTGACCGTGTTTCCTCTGCGTTCCTTCTGTCTTTCTCCCGTCAACCGACAGGACTTCTCAGTTGGCTAGATACAGTATAGCACTTTCATTAGAGCTTCGCAAATAAAAAATAATGTTCCATTATGAATACTTTGCATGGATTTGAAATTTAAGAGATAAAATGTGGGAAAAGGATGGAAAGCGACTAGGGACTGGGGATCAGTGGCTAGGGATTAGGGATTAGGAGCAAGCGGTGATTGAAATAGCGCAGTTGCATACTAACCGTTCTGCAAGAAAGATCTCTCGGCTACGCTCGAGATGACAACTGCGCGCAGCGCTATCAAAACTTCACGGCGCATTTCGTCATCCTGAGCGGAGTGAAATGTCGGATGTTCGATCATGTAAAGGCGGAACAGTGAGAACTGAGTCGAAGGATCTGGCGCCGTACCTTCACTCCTCACTCCTCACTCCTGACTTAATTCGGGAATTGACTTAAATGCCAGTTATTCAGAAGACGAAATATGCCGCTTTGGGGCATCACCCCGTTTCGTCATCCTGAGCGGCGAGAAACGTCGTATGTGAGAGTACGAATGCCAGAACAGCTGCGACCTGAGCCGAAGGATTTCGGCGAAGCCGCCACCTTCATTCCTCATTCCTAATTTCTAATTATGGCACGTAATCATAACAAGAAATATGGCGATATGGTTACTTTCAAATCCGTCCCATTTCCGCCAATCGGTTGATCTGTGTCGCCACATAGCCGGCACCGAAGCCATTGTCGATATTGACGGTGACGATGCCGTTCGCGCAGGAATTGATCATCGTCAAGAGCGCCGAAAGGCCGTGGAAGCTGGCGCCGTAGCCCACCGACGTCGGCACCGCGATGACGGGATTCTTCACGAGTCCGCCGATGACCGAGGCGAGCGCCCCTTCCATGCCTGCCACTGCGATGACACAGTTCGCGCGGCGCACGATCGCCTCCTTCGAAAGGATGCGGTGGATGCCGCTGACGCCCACATCATAGACACGTTCGACATGCGTCCCGAAGTACTCTGCCGTCTGCGCCGCTTCCTCTGCGACGGAAATATCTGCCGTGCCGCCCGTGCAGATGGCCACGCAGCCGATGTGCTCCTTCTCCTTTTCCAGCTTCAGGATGTGCGACACCGGGTCATAGGAAATCTCCGGCAGGAATTCCTTCACGATCTCATATTGGTGGGGAGAGGCGCGGGTGCCGAAGACTTCTCCCTCCACCTCATAGAGCCTTCGGAATATCTGTCCGATGAATTCGTCAGATTTCCCCTGGCAGTAGATCACTTCTGCAAAGCCGGAACGCTTCTTCCGATCCGTATCGAGCTTGGCAAATCCCATTTCCTCATAGGATCGCTCCGCCGGATTCTCACGGATGAGCGCCTCTGCCGCAGAGAGCGACAGCGCGCCGGACTTCACTTGGGTCAATATTTCTTGAATACTCATATATGTGTCCTTTGGTTGATTGGTTGTTGGTTCAGGGTTCAAGGTTCAGGGTTCAGGGTTAGTCCACGGAGCGTGCTGCCCTTTGATTGCGTTTGAAAGTTTCGCTTGAATGAGAAATTAAAAATGAGAAATGCGAAATGGTAGTGCGGCGCATAAAAATATGGAAGCGCCACGGAGTATAAATAGTGGCGATGCCCGAAAGTAATATTCAAGTCACCAGTCACTAGTTACTCGAGGCTCCTAATCCCTAGTCACTAGCCACCAGTCCCTATTTCCCATCCATCGATCCCGAGCGGAACCCTTCCAGGTCCATGGTCACGTAGCGAAAGCCCAGCGCATGAAAGCGCGCGATGACTGCCTCACGATTTTCCACGAGCTTTGGGAGCTGAGCAGGGAGCACCTCGATGCGGGCGATATCCCTATGGCAGCGCACGCGAAACTGCAGAAAGCCCAGGTCGAAAAGCAGCTGCTCAGCCGCTTCGACCGCGCGGAGCTTCTCCTCCGTGATCTTCATGCCATAGGGGAAACGTGTCGCCAGGCACGCAAAGGATGGCTTATTCCATGTGGGAAGTCCTTCCTTCTCCGACAGGATGCGGATCTCCTCCTTCGTGAGCGCCGCCTCCTTCAAAGGGCTCACGACGCCCAGCTCAGCAAGCGCTTTCAGCCCGGGGCGATAGCCCTTCGTATCACTGAAATTTGTCCCGTCGATGATATAAGCGATCTGATGCTCCTTCGCCAGCTCGCCAAGAGACGAGAAGAGATAAGTCTTGCACCAGTAGCAGCGATCCTTCGGATTGTCAGCAAAGCCCGGCGCAGCGAACTGATCCCTTTCCACGATCACCTGCCGGATGCCGCGGGACGTGCAGAAATCCTTCGCCTCTTCGATCTCACGCGCGGGGACGGAATCGAGCTTCATCGTCACCGCGACAGCCTTATCACCGAGCGCCTTGCAGGCCTCATGAAGAAGAAAGGTCGAGTCCACACCGCCGGAAAAAGCGACGGCGACTGAGCCAAGTGTTTTCAAATGTGCTTCAAGCGTTTTCTGCTTGAGAAGAATGCTTTCATGGATCATAGGAGAGTCTCCTTTGTTAGGGTTAGCCCCGGGGATGTGCTGTCCCTTGATTATTTGTGAAACAGGGGGAATGGGTTCAGAGGGTTCAGAGGGTTCAGAGGGGGTGGTGCGGCGCATAAAAATAGGGAAGCGCCGCGGAGTTTTGAAATATACGTTATCCTTGAAAAATGAGAAACCCATTGAAACCATTGAACCTTCAGAACCCGTTTAACCTATGCGGCTTCATAAATAAGGAATAAGAACAGTCTGCTTTCAAACTTCAGGGATCTCGTGGCGGCTTCGCCGAGATCCTTCGGCTCAGGTCGCAGCTGTTCTGGTATTCGTTATCTCACATACGACGTTTCTCGCCGCTCAGGATGACGAAACGGGGCGATGCCCGAAAGTCGTATGTAAGTTACCAGTCACTCGAAGCTCCTAATCCCTAGCCACTAGACCCTAGCTACTAGCATGCAAGTCACCAGTCACTCCTGATTCCAACCAATAATCAACAACCAACAAGGAGAAACCATATGGGAAAAACATTATACCTTGAAACTTCCTCCGGCATCAGCGGAGATATGTTCGTCGCAGCGATGATTGACCTCGGGGCAGACCCGGAGGCGCTGGAACGCGCGCTGAATTCCATCCCCGCGGACGGTTTCATGGTGGAGATCTCCAGCGTCAAGAAATCCGGCATTGCGTGCTGTGATTTCAATGTCATTTTGGATGCAGCCCATGAAAATCATGACCATGATATGGCCTACCTCTATGGCCCGGCGCCTGTGACCGCTGCCGCCCCACAGGAAGAAGAGCATCACTGCCATTGCCATGAGGACGAGGAAGCGCATCACTGCCATTGCCATGAGGACGAGGAAGCGCATCACTGCCACTGTCATGAGGAAGAAGAAGCGCATCATTGCCATTGCCATTGCCATGAGGACGAGGAAGCGCATCATTGCCACTGCCATGAGGATGAGGAAGCGCATCATTGCCATTGCCATGAGGACGAGGAAGCGCATCACTGCCATTGTCATGAGGACGAGGAAGCGCATCATTGCCACTGCCATGAGGACGAGGAAGCGCCTCATTGCCACTGCTATGAGGAAGAGGAAGCACATCATTGCCATTGCCATGAAGAGGAAGAGGCGCATCATTGCCACGGACACGGAGGCGAAGAGCCTCATCATCACCATGAGCATGAGCATCACCAACACCACGGACGCCATCTGGCAGAGATCTTAGACATCATCGACGCGACAGACATGACAGACTCAGCGAAAGCACTGGCGGGCAAGATGTTCCACATCGTAGCGGAAGCAGAGTCTCTCGCTCATCACATGCCGCTGGAAGAAGTGCATTTCCATGAAGTCGGCGCCATCGACTCCATCGTGGATATCATTGCCGCGGCGGTCACCTTTGACAGCCTGGGGATCACGGATGTCATCATCCCCTGCCTCACCGAGGGCAGAGGCACCGTTCGCTGCCAGCACGGCGTGCTGCCCGTCCCCGTCCCGGCGACCATGAATATCATCGAAGCCTACGATATGCCGCTCACCATCATGGAGGCGAAGGGGGAATACGTCACGCCGACCGGCGCAGCCATCGCGGCGGCCATCTGCACGACGCACCAGCTGCCGAAAGCCTTCCGCATCGTGCGTACAGGCCTTGGCGCAGGCAAGAGAGCCTACACCGAGCGCACGAATATCCTTCGCGCATACCTCATCGAAGGGAATGCCATGGAAGAGGGCAAGGATGAGATCGTGAAGCTCGAGACCGACATCGACGACAGCACCGGCGAAGCGCTCGGCTATACCATCGACCGCCTCATGCAGGCCGGCGCGCTCGATGTCCATTACAGCCCGGTCTACATGAAGAAGAACCGTCCCGCGTGGGAGCTCACCGTGATCTGCAAGAAGAGCAGGATGGAAGAGCTTGAAGACATCATCTTCAAAGAAACGACGACCATCGGTATCCGCGAATTTCCGAGCGTCATGCGCTCCATCCTTCACCGCAACCAGAAGCAGGTGGAAACGCCCTTCGGCATCGCGGAGGTGAAGGAAGTCGCCCTCCCCGGGGAGAGACGCTTTTACCCCGAGTATGAATCGGTGAAGGCCATCGCAGAAAAAAACCATCTGCCCTTTGCGGAGGTATATCATCTCGTGAAGGCACTCGCGGAACAAAACGAGTAGTGGCTGGGGACTAGAGACTAGTGACTGGTAGCTAGGGATTAGGTTTGCGATACGAGAAAGCCGCTAGTTTTCAAACCTCCGCGGCGCTTCCTCATTTTATGCGCCGTACCTTCACTCCTCACTCCTCACTCCTAACTTGATTTGGATGTTGACTTAAATGCCAGTTGTTTAGAAAACGCAATACTAGGGGGACTCTCGTATCGTCATTTCGAGCGAAGCGAGAAATCTTCCTTGCAGACCGATAAACGATGCATGTGTGAACGCAGAAATACGTGGCACCAAGACGCCGTTTCCCTGCCAGTGCCTATGTGATACTGACCGCAGTGCAAGAAAGATCCCTCGGGAACGCTTCCGATGACGATACGGGAAAGGGATATCCCCCACAAGTTTGAAAGCAGGGATGAGTGGCCAGTGGCTAGGGATTAGGGGCGCAGGGTGACGAGTCACTTTCGCGTATCGTCATTTCGAGCGAAGCGAGAAATCTTCTTTGCAGACCGATAAACGATGGGTGCGCGAAAGCAGAAATACGCAGCACCAAGGCGTTGTTTCCCTGCCAGTGCCTATGTGATACTGACCGCAGTGCAAGAAAGATCCTTCGGCTGCGCTCGGGATGACGATACGGGAAAGGGATATCCCCAAAGATTTGAAAGCAGGGATGAGCAGCTAGTGACTAGGAGACGGGGGCATTCTTCCTCATTCTTCATTCGAGTAGAGCTTTCATCCACAATCCAGAGGCGGCACGCCCTACGGTCTAAGCCTGCACCTTGAACCCAGTCCCCCTCTTTAGTACAATAGAGCAAAAGGAGGTGCGAGCTATGTTTGTCGGTGTAGATCTGGTGAAGATCGCGCGGTGGGAGCGGATCCTTGAGAAATTTCCCCGCCGCACGGAGAAGATATTCACGGAAGAGGAGATCGCGCATTGCGAGAAGAAAGGGAAAAAGCGTGCGGAGTCGTATGCAGCGCTCTGGGGCGCGAGAGAAGCGGCAGGGAAGGCACTCGGGATCGGTATCTTCGGTTCGGCGTGGCAGGATGCGTATGTGACCTGGGGCGAGTGGGGGCAGCCGATGCTTCACCTCGCAGGGACGTTCGCCAAGCGGGCAGAAGAGCTTGGCATTACGGAGATGTCGATCTCTATTTCACATGAAGAGGAGATGGCGATCACGGTGGTCGTCATGGCAGGAGGTCATCATGAAGTACATCACGACGGCTGATGAGTCGCGCTCGCTCGACCGGGAAGCGATGAAGAGCTACGAATTTCCCGAAGCGGTGCTGATGGAGAATGCAGGAAGCGATGTGGTATCGCTCATTCAGCCGGAGATCGATTGGAAGGGAAAGTCTGTGGTGGTGGTCTGCGGGACGGGCAACAATGGCGGAGACGGCTTCGTCATTGCCAGGTATTTGTGCTCGCTGACCGCAAGCGTCGCGGTACTCTTGTGCGGCAATGAGGCGCATATGAGTGAAACGGCACGTCTGTATCGCCGGATCGTTGAAAAAATGTGGGTGCAGGTCATCCCTGTCAGTGCGGATACGGACTGGGAGACGCCTTTGGAAAGTGCGGATGTCATCGTGGATGCGCTGATCGGTACGGGGCTTTCCCGAGAGGTCAGCGGCGTGAAGGCCGAGGTCATAGAGATGATGAATGCGTCGCGTGCGTCGGTGGTCTCTGTCGATGTACCGAGCGGCCTGTCTTCGGATACGGGAGAGCCTATGGGGCTTGCCGTCATGGCAGATTACACGGTGGCGCTGGAGTCGTACAAGCGCTGTCATGTGCTTTCTCCGGGGCATGAGTACTGCGGCAAGGTACTCTATAGCGCGATCGGCCTCCCTGCGGCTGTGGGCCGCTCTCTTCCCGTGAGCCTTATCGAAGAGAGAGAGGTGGGAAATCTGCTGCCTTTAAGGGAGCGCATGTGTCATAAAGGAAAGAATGGATTCATCGGCATCATCGCCGGCTCGGCCGGCATGGAGGGGGCGGCGCTCCTCGCCGGACAGGGTGCGCTTCATGCCGGGGCCGGCAAGGTGGCTGTCGTGACTGTGCCAAAGGCGGCGGCTGTGATAGCGGGCAAGGTGCCCGAGCTCATGGTTTCGTCCGTGGGGGATTCGGATTTCTTCACGTCTGCTATGGCAGAGGAAGTTCTCCAAAAGGCAGAGGCCTATGATGTGCTCGCCATCGGCCCGGGGCTTGGTCGGGACGCAGAGACGCAGCGCTTCGTGAAGGAGATCCTCACACGCTGGAGGAAGCCGATCATCGTTGATGCAGATGCGCTGTATGCGGTGAAGGAGATGGAGATCGATCTCGCCCGCTGCCCCGGCCAGCTGATCCTGACGCCGCATGTGGGGGAATTTGCCCATCTGACGGGAAGGACGGCGGCTGAGGCGGAAAGAGAGCGCATCGATGGTGCGATCGCTTTTGCGATGGATCGGGGAGTGACGCTCGTCCTGAAGGGTATGCCGACTGTCATCGCTGCGGCAGATGGCTTCGCTTATGTGAATGTGACCGGAAATCCCGGCATGGCGACAGGAGGTATGGGCGATACCCTGACAGGGATCATTGCCGCTCTTGTCGGGCAGGAGATGGATCCGGAGCCGGCTGCGATCTGCGGCGTCTATCTTCACGGTCTTGCGGGCGATCTCCTTGCGAAAGAGACACCTGTCGGCTATACTGCGAGCGATGTGGCAAGGATGGTGCCGAGGGCGAGGAAAATGGTGACTGGGGACTAGTGGCTAGTAACTAGTGACTAGTGACTGGTAGCTAGGGATTAGTAGCTAGGGATTAGGCTTGCGATACGAGAAAACCGCAAGTTTCAAACCTTCGCGGCGCTTTTGATTTTTATGCGCCGCACCACCCCTTTTTGAACCTATAGAACCCGATGAACCTCTTTTGCACGCAATCAAGGGACGGCATGCCCCACGGGCTAACCCCGAACTATTTGCACCTATTTTACAAAAGGAGACTTATATGTTATCCATCAAACAGATCTGGAAATACCTTCTAGCCATTGTACTCACTCTTACGGTAGGACTGGCAGCAGCGGGCTGCGGTGGTGGCGCGGCAGCTTCGTCCTCTGCGGCTTCGAAGGCAAAGAGCAGTGAGGCGAAGAGCGGGAAGGCTCTCACGGTACGTATGCTCGATATCGGACAGGGCGATGCCTGCCTGCTGGAGAAGGATGGAAAATTCGTCTTGATCGACAGCGGAGACATCGAGCACCGTGATACCATCGTGGCACTGCTCAAAAAGTATCACGTGAAGAGTCTCTCCAAGGTCGTGATTACGCATCCGCATGCCGATCATTTGGGCGGGATGCAGGCCATTTTCAAAAATTTCAAGGTCGAAGCCATCTATGATGACGGCATGCCATCCGGCACGGCGTCTTACAAGAACTATCTGAAAGCCATCAAGGCGAACCAGATCCCCTACAAGGCGCTGAAAGCGGGCGATGCACTTACCTTCTTCGATGGCGTCACCTACAAGGTGCTCGGGCCGGTCAAGGTCATCAAGGACCAGAAGGGAAATTCGGACTTCAATAACAATTCCATCGTCGGCAGGCTCTCTTATGGCAATTTTTCCATGATGTTCACCGGCGATGCGGAAAAAGAGGAGGAAGCATCCATCCTCGCTGACCGGGGGACGCTCAAGAGCGATGTGCTGAAGGTCGGTCATCACGGCAGCCGCACGTCGACATCTCCGGACTTTTTGCGGGCTGTCTCACCGAAGGAGGCTTTCATTTCCTGCGGACTGAACAATGACTATGGACATCCGCATAAGACGACCGTGGCGAAGCTTGAAAAAGCCAAGGTCCGCATTTACCGTACCGACCGCGACGGCACGCTGACCCTGACCACCACGGGGGACGGCTACAAGATCACAAAGGAGCGCTAAGATGAAAAAGGAACTGACACTGGACCGCATCGAGGAGAAGGTGGCGGTCTTCCTGACGGAAGAGGAAGAGGAGATCCGGCTGCCCGCCGCTTGGTTTGGGAATCTCCACGAAGGCATGGCGATCGATATGAGTCTTGCAGAAAATGAAGATAGGGAAGCCGCTTCGCTCCAAGAAGCGGAGGACCTGCTGGCTGAAATCAAAAGAATGAATGGGGAGTGAAAGTTCAGGGTTCAGGTTGACGGGTTCAGGTTTGTGGTGCGTCGCACAAATCAAAAGCGCCGTAAGTTTGAAAGCAGGGATAAGTGGCTAGGGATTAGGGACTGGGGATTAGCAGTGACTGGTGACTGGGATTCTCCGGCATCGTCATCCCGAGCGCAGCCGAGGGATCTCTACTGCACTGCGGGAATCAGCGTGTATGCGCCTGGGAAAAACGATGTCTTGGTGCTGTCTCACATCAGGCAATGAGCGTTCTGCCATAGAGATTTCTCGCTTGCGCTCGAAATGACGACGTCGCGAAACGCCATCAAAACTCCGCGGCGTTTAGATCCTTCGACTCAGTTCTCATATTCCAGATTAGCGTTTCCTCTAACATACGACGCTTTTCTCCGCTCAGGATGACGAAATGCGCCGCACCTTCCCCGCCCTACCCGTAGAACCTACAGAACCCGCTCCCCTCTTTCGCAAACAATCAAAGGGCAGCACGCCCCAAGGGCTAACCCTGAACCCTGCCCCTTTTTTATTTCCCTCTTTACATTTTGGGGTTTCCTTCTACTATAAGACGTATCACATGTTGGAAGTGATGATTCTTATATCAGGAGGTTTTTTATGGCACAGACTAAGAGAGAACTTGTACAGGCGGCATTTTGACCCGCCCGGAAAATCACTGTATGCCAAAGGAGCTGTGAAGAAATAAATCCTCATTTCTTCACAGCCCCTTTTTACTTTGTTTTCATTTGGTTCAGGGTTCAGGGCTCTCGTGGCGGCTTCGCCGCCTTTTTTTAGAAGATGGTATTCTCGTATCGCAGCCTTCCCCTCTAGGGGAAGGTGCCCGAAAGGGGCGGATAGGGTGACTATGGCATGAAAGACAGTTGGGATAAGGTTTCCCGGTCACTCCTATGAGAGCTGCAAGTCCCCCGCGGCAGATGGAACGCGAAACTGAGATAATCGTTATTTCACATCGCCTTTTCTTTTTTCCTATAAAAATAAAAGAACGGATCTCTGACGAGATCCGTTCCTGTGGCGGAGTGAGGGAGATTCGAACTCCCGCACCGGTATAACCGGTCTAACGATTTAGCAAACCGTCCTCTTCAGCCACTTGAGTATCACTCCACATAGCTGACTTTAGAGATAATACCATATGAGGCAGGGGATTGTCAAGAATTTTTTAAGAAGTCATTTTGACAAAGAGGGAGGAATCAAGGATAATGGGTTCAGGGTTCAGGGTTCAGGGTTCAGGGTTCAGGGGGCCGTGGGACGTGCCGTTCTTTGATTGTGTATGAAAGCTCTGCTCGAATGAGGAATTAGGAATGAGGAATTAGGAGTGGTGGTGCGGCGCGAAAAATAATAAAGCGCCGCGAAGTATAAATATGGCGATGCCCGAAGGTTTCTTTCAGAGCAGGTTTCCCGTTTCGGATTTCCAAACATCGACCGCTGGGCCGCGAATGACAAAGATTTCTCGCTTGCGCTCGAAATGACGATACGGGAGTCTGTTGTCTTCCAGTTTCCTAGTCTCTAGTCCCTAGTCACCAGTCACTCCTAATCCCTAATCCCTAATCCCTAATCCCTAATCCCTAATCCCTAATCCCTAGCCACTTATCCCCTAAAACTGTTCTCTCAAAGGAGCCGCTATGCATTTCGAAACTATGATCCTTCTCCTCTTTTCTGTTCTTGGCCTCATCGACGGCGCGCTTTTTGCACTGCTTTTCCGCCGGAGGCGTTTCTATTTCTATGCACTGGCGATGGCACTCCTTGGAGGGGCAGCAGGCGCGTATTTCCTCTGGTATGCCAAGGGGTATGACGGGCTCGGACTCTGGTCGCTCTGTCTGGCGTATGGGATGACAGGATTCATGGTGGCGGAGATCATAGCGATCTTCCTTCTCGTCCCGCTTTCGCTTTTGAGTCTGGTGAAAGCCCTTCGGCGTGCCGCGAAGCTCTTGGGCGCACTGGGGCTTCTCGCATCACTTGGGATCGGCGTCTATGGAGCCTATGATGGAAATCATCGGGAGGTGACGGAGCATCACGATATCTATGTGAAGGATCTGCCAGAGGCCTTGGAGGGGTATCGCTTCGCACAGATGACGGATACGCACATCGGTCCCTACTTCCGCTATACGGATCTTCCGCGTGAGATGGCGCGCGCGAAGGCAGAAGGGGCAGAGGCGGTCTTTTTCACGGGGGATCTTATCGATGATGTGCGCCATATGAAGGAAACGGCGGATATCTTAGATGAATGGCAGGAGGCTTTTCCCGATGGCATTCTCTATGCCTGGGGAAATCATGAGTATTATCGCGGCAAGGATCTCATCCGCAGGGAGCTCCTTCGGACGCGGGTCGAGCTTTTGGAGAATGAAAGTACCGTGATCCGGCGCGGAGGCGCGGCGCTCTACGTGGCGGGGGTGGATTACCCGTGGAGCCGCGGGGCGGCGCGGTCGCTTGAGATGCGGGATATGATGGACTTCGCCTATCGGGGCATTCCCGAGGGCGCACCGTCGATCCTGCTCGCGCACCATTCTGATTTCATCGACCTTGGTTTTGAAAGAGGAGCCTTCCTGACGCTCACAGGACATACGCATGGGACACAGTTCGGTCTTTTCGGTCGGCCGATCATTACCCCCTTCCGCTATACACGCGGTATGTACAGCGATGGCATGCATCAGGGCTATGTCTCGCGCGGGGATGCGAGCTGGTTTCCCTTCCGCTTTTCCTGCGACAGGGAGCTTGCTGTATTTACGCTGCACAGGAAAACTGAAAAATGAGACATGAAGGTGCGGCGCATCAGGATCGGAATGGGCCGCACCTTTTTATCATGCGGCTAGGGAAACACTGATTCAATCGTTGCCTGATTTCATTCTTGGATTTTTATACAGAGCAAGGAATCATCTGACGCGAATAGCGAGCTATTTAAGGAAGATGATGACGAAGCTATGTATAAAAATCCATATGAAATCCGGCTCTGCGATTTAATCAGCGTTTCCCTAGCCACTTCTTTCTCTCTATAGTAAAATAAGGCATAGGAAATGTATCCTATCAAAGGAGATGAAACTATGAAAAAATGGGAAAAGGTCGTGGCGGCTCTGGGCGCAGCCCTCTTCCTTTACACGGCAGAGCCGGTCTTCGCTTTCGAGCCCTTTTATCTGAATGGCGATCAGACGCAACCCATGATACAGAATACGGGCGGCATTTACAATGACGGCAAGACGGGGCTCTTCATGGACCTCACCTCCATGACCATCGAAGGCGTATTCAATGACGGACTGGCCGTGCGTGTGAAGATTTTTGAACTCGCAAAGGGAAAGTCTGTCGGGACGGGCTTCCTGCATGTCCGCTACGCAGAGGACGGCAAGGCATGGGTGCTTCGCACGGATGATCGCTGGCAGGAGGTCGCATCCGGCACTGAGGATCCCTCTGCGCTCGCTGTCTACTTCGTGCGTGAGGAAATGGGAAATGAAGATCGCCGCGATACCTACATGAGTCAGATCGAGAAGCTCGCAACAGCACAGGAAGGCGATCCGGGCTCCATCGTGCCTGCCAATGCACTCCCGGCTTCCTTCGGACAGACGCCCAAAGCTGCTGACAAAAAGGCGGCTCGCCCGGTGAAAGGGAAGTCCGTCGTCCGCACCAACCCCCTGCCTGCGCCGCATGGAGAGGTGACAGTCACCATCACAGAAGCACCCCAGGTGGAGATCGTGAAGAGCGAAGGGGAAAAGTGACTAGTGACTGGTGACTGGTAGCTAGGGATTAGTGGCTGGGGATTAGGTTTGCGATACGAGAAAA
>ERZ780075.517-NODE-517-length-17842-cov-18.010457_pt1 | contig 17842 bp, 20 predicted proteins | sample MGYA00511839_ERZ780075 | MGnify/ENA primary metagenome ERZ780075 (study PRJEB29588, sample SAMEA2155953) | human gut metagenome | biome: human gut; feature: human-associated habitat; material: faeces | place: Denmark | collected 2008/2010 ...
ACTACTATGTCGGCGATAAGCTTGTAAAATCTATATACATTGAGCAGGACAACCCAGTCGGCACACAGGATAACCCATTTGAATGGTCGCCCGGTATGAAGCTTATTTTAAACGGATATTACACATACAACGGCAAGAGGTATGTTGCTATTGCCGAGGGTAGACCTGAAACAATCACAGCGGAATACTTTGAGGAATTTTAAGGAGGTCAAGACTATGACACCAACAGGAAACAGACTTATTGATTCAATCATATATGTCGCAGGCTCGGCAATCGCATTTAATGTGATTTTGCCGATTTTTGCCGTAATTCTTAAGGCCCTCGGGCTGATGTGAGGTGCGGCATGGAAGGAATCATCGCAGCAATCATCACAGGAGTTTTGTCACTTGTCGGAGTTGTGATAAGCAACCTTGCGGCAAATGCCAAAATGTCAAAAGACCTTGAAAAAGCACAGGCAGTCACGGACACAAAAATTGAGGAGCTAACCCGAGAGGTGAGGGAACACAACAATTTTGCGAAGCGTGTGCCGGTGCTTGAAGAAAAAGCGAAAGTCGCCGACCACCGTATCAGCGACTTGGAGCATATCAACAATCAAAATTAAGGAGGAATTATCATGAAGAAAATCAATTTTAAGGGCGTAACAGCACAGACATGGGCGAGAACTCTCGTTCTTGTCCTCGCCCTCATCAGCCAGCTTGCCGTTATTCTCGGCAAGAGAAGCGAAGCGATCGATGTTGATCAATGGCAGGAATATGCTACATATATCTTGACCGTTATCGGCTCCGTATGGTCGTGGTGGCAGAATAACTCTTTCACCAACAAAGCACAGGAGGCAGACAAGGTATTGAATGGAGGTGATGACAATGGCTAAGAGAGTATATGTCGGCATCGGTCACGGCGGTTATGACTCCGGAGCTGTCGGCAACGGCTTCAAAGAAAAGGATTTGACACTTTCTATTGGCAAGTATTGTAATGAACGCCTCAAGCAGTACGGCATCGAGACAAAAATCAGCCGTACAACCGACTGTGACTCTTCAATCAACTCAAAGGTTGCCGCTTCCAATGCTTTCAAGGCTGATGTTTGCATGGATATCCACATTAACGCAGGCGGCGGTGACGGCTCTGAGGTCTATTACTCCCACGTTTCACCGAACGGCAAGAAGCTTGCACAGTCCATTGTGGACGCTACACTTGCCATACGTCAGAACACAAGGGGAATAAAAACGAAGCTTGACACTGACGGCACGGATTATTTCGGCATGATTCGCATGACAGACGCTCCGGCGGTGCTTGTGGAATGTGCGTTCATTGATAACAAGGCAGATGTTCAGATTATCAATACCGAAGCAAAAAGAAAGGTATTCGGATATGCCATTGCTGACGGCGTTGCAAAGTATCTCGGTGTAAAGCTGCCGACCGCAAAGCCCACCACGCCGAGCAAGCCGACAACCGCAGCAGTCAAGATTGAAGCACCGAACCTCAGCGAATACCTCAAAGAGGGTGACAAGAGCCTTGCTGTCTACTCATACAAGCAGCTTCTTGCGCTCCTCAAGAAAAAGGGTATAATCTCGCAGGGCGTAGACAATAACGAGATCTTCGGCGCAGGTACCCGAACCGCCACAAAGCAGGTACAGAAAGCCGCAGGCATAACCGTCGACGGCCTCGCCGGTCCGCAGACAATCCGTGCTTGCTATATGCTGGCGAACAAGTAAAAAATAATGTTCTCATCAGCTTGTAAAACTTTTTGCAAGCTGATGAATTATGCATATTTCCCACGAATTATATTGACTTTTGACGAATAAAAAGTATAATATATTCGGGAGGAATAATATGTTGAATTTTATAAAGGAAAAAAGAAAAGTCGTTTTAATAATAGGAGTCATAACAATTATATTAATAATTGCTTTACCATTTATTTTTTGTAAAGGAATACCGTTATTTAATGCAACAGCTTCAAAATTTGAACGTGCAGAATTGATTGCTCAAATTTTAGCTGCCTTATTTGTTGCCGTTGGTACATTCGTTGCTGTATTTCAGTATTATTTTTCATCACGTTCACAAATAATACAATATGAAACAGACAAGATAGATAAAGCTATTAAATTGGCAGAATTTTACAAAGATGAAATCCTCTGCCCATACACGGTATTAAAGGCAGTGTATAGAGATGTTGGCATTATAGACATCTTGCAGCCCAAATATAATGATTTTGTTAATTTTGATTTCGAGGAAATGAAGGAACTTTTAGGAGAACAGGGTATAGATAAAATAGAAAAAATAAAAACTTCAAAAGAATACTGCGGCCAAATTGCTACATTGAATGAAATGATGGGGTTTGGTATAAACGGTTCATTTTCAGAAAGCACAATTGATGAATCTGGAAAATCTCGGCAGTCAATCCGAGTTGATATAGATAAGATAAGATATGATTTTGCAAAAAAATATACATGTAAAATATTGAATAACATGGAGATTTTTGCAATGAACTTTTCTCATAATGTTGCAGATAAAAGTGTAATATATAGATCTGTCTATCCCACGTATATAGAAATATGTAGGGTTTTGTACTATGATATAGCTAATTGTTGCAAAGATGGTCAGCCGCAATTGTATAGAAATGTGCAATGGCTATACAGTGAATGGAATAGGCAAATGAAAGAAGAAAAGGAAAAAAGAAGGCAAACAGCTTCCTCTTTAGGCGGTAAATCTGAAAATTTCAGATAATAGTGTTGACTTTTAATAAATATAGTATATAATAATGGCGAAAGGGGGATTTTGTTTATGGGAACAGGATCTGCTCCGGAACTTTAATTTCCGAAAAAATATTTCAATGTTTAAAAGCCCTGAGGTAAAACTCGGGGCTGTTCTTATAATTGCAATCGATTTTTTCAATTTCGCTTGATATATAAACCTTATCCCCAAACTATTACGATAGTTCGGGGATTTTTTTGAACATCTGACACATTGCAATCAAGTGCATCGACAAGGACACAAACAGTTATCGCAGCAGCTCTGTTTTCACCTTTTAAACAAAAAATTGTAAATCAAAAACTTAACATATAACGGGCAAGTCCGCTTTTCTGCTGTCTTGCTTTCCCAGCTCTCGATTGTGCGAGTGGGGATAAGTAATTTTTCGGCAAATTTTGCTTGACTAAGTCCGGTCTTGCTGCGGATATCTCGCATACTCATGTGTGCAACGCTCCACAGCTCTCTCAACTCATCAATAAGGTTATCGCCAATCTCCACACCGTCAAACTCACTTGACAGTGCGATGTCCGACGCAAACGCATCGGCATCGTTGTAATTGAGTGATTCGCTCACTGCAAATCGTCTTTGTTTATCCGTCATTTTGCTTCCTTCTTTCTGCCGGGATGATTTCTTTCGTATTCTCGGCTGTAAATTTTTCGGTTTTCGTTCCTGCAATTTTCGGAGCATAGCTTTTGATTTTCATGCCCGAAAAATGTCTTCCCACAAATCTTACAAGTGATTTCTTTTTTTTGGCTTTTCCGCTTAATGTTTCTTTTGGGATTAATGTTGCCCTTATTTTGATAATAATAATCTAATCCTTGACGTCTGTCGACTTCCGCCACGCACAAAGGAGCACAATTCGCGCAGTATTTTTGCAAGCCGGATGTGACTGTATATGTCTTGCCACAATTTACACAATAGTCGATGCTACCTATTTTGCGCATAGGATCGTTTTGGTGATGTATTCGATTTTTTTCTTTATTTCGCTCGTATCGACAGTCTGGGCAGTACCAAGCACGAGGTCCGCCCGAAAAAGTCCTACCGCATTGTTTACAGACACGATTTTCAAAGATAGCCATAATTAACACCCATTAAAAGATTGTTCTTACCGTTGCATTGGCGATTATCAACTCGTCAAGATCAACACCGCCCTCTGCATAAGGGCCTTGGATAAGATAGAATTTGCTGTCACCATTATAATTGTACAGATTGCTTTTCTCAATCTTTCTTGCAATTTTTTCGGCGGAATCATAAAAGTCAATGCCCAACGAGCAAGTACCGTTAAGCTCTCCGGCATCAAAATAGCCTTGATAGAAGCCTTCACCCTCAGGATATATAGGCTCATCGTTTTCGCCATATTCTTGATCTTGTAATAACTGGTGAGAGTTCGGGAGGTTATCGCCGACATTGTACTTCGCACTATCCCATCTGATTCCAAAACAATCATTCATGGATTCTTCGTTGCGTACAATTTCAAAAATCTCTTTAGCAATTTCAGTTATTGTTTTACTTCCGATCTTTTCAAGTGTCATAATGATTACTCCCTTTTGAGGTGTTCCCTCATTTCTTGTCTATATTATACCACACAATGTGCGGTATGTCAATACTTTTTTTCAAAAATTTTTAAAATCTTTTTTAAATTTTTTGCGGTTATGGGGATGTAAAAAATTATATTCCCTTACACTCAGCACCGCCGTATTGCGAAATTATAATGCTTGCATACTTAGCGTTGGGAGTGGCGATTTTGACGGGATATTGCAATTTCTTTTCATAAACAAACATCAGTTGTTACCCCCTAAGTCCCACGGCCACGGATTTTTGAGCCATGATACACCGGGGTCTGAATTTGAATAAAGCGGGCCGCAGTTTTCTTCAAATTCTGAGACGAGCTTTTCGTTCTTTTCTTCATATTTTTTGTAGAGTGCCAATGCACTGAGGTCATCGGGGTGAGTGTCAAGATAGAGGTGCAGTTCCCACATGGCGAACTGAACAGCGTCTATCTGCTGCATAAGCATTGCTCTTGTCATCTCATACCACGACCCATGAAGGGCTTATCAAGGACAGGAAAAAGTGTCCCGGCTTTTAGTGCCTTCATTTCGTCATATGTGGTTGTATCCGTCTGGAACGGAACATATGCCATTGCGACAACGGGATTTTCGGGCAGGGCCGGAGTGAATCCCGACTGTATGGCAGACGAAGCACTCCGTGCAAATCCCACAGACGCTTTGGCGGAGCGTTCATATGGATAGTTGTTCAATTTAATTAACTCCTTTTGCTCGGCCGGCTATATCGGTCGAGTTGTTTTTCGGCTTTTGCCTATTAACAGGATATGCCGTATGATGTTTTGTGGTACAAAAATGAGCGACAAATAATGTTTTAAACAACAAAAATAGAAATATTAAGATTTGCTTAATATTGGTTAATTTCTATAGACAGAGGCCGATTAAAGTGTTATAGTTTCTTTTGGAAAAACAGGCCGAGATCAAAAGGTTTTGTTTTCTCTGATATATAAAAAGGTTTTGTTTTATTTCCCTTATTTCTCATATATCAAAAGGCAATGCCACACAAATTCAATGTGCGACATTGCCTTTAATTATGTTATTCTATTTTCATTGCTATTTTCTGCTTTTTTAATCCCTCTCTTGCTTCCTTTCAAAGAGTTTGATTGAGAAATAGAAAACGGAAATCAAGCCGATTGCGATGAGTAAATATCCGATGCCGTCCCGTAAAATCCACTTGCTACAATATGGCTATGATACAGTTATCTCCTGTGAAGCAACCTCGTCATCACATATTGCAATTTTCATAATTCTGCCCTCAAAATTATTTTAGGCAATACCGCACAGGCTGCGGCACAACCTTTATTATTATATAGCAAGAAGAATATGATTTCAAGGCATAATCCATCCAAAAAATGTAAATTAAAATATCATATTTATGTAATATTGACAGCATGAACGCACATAGCTTTATATAGCCTTGCACCGCCTTACGACAAAAAGAACCGTTACACTTACCCAAAAGATAAATGTAACGGTTTGGTGTTATTTAAAAAGCTTGCGGAAAAAGTTTGCAACCTTTGAAAGTGTTTTTAAAGCATTTGTGTAAAGGTTCTCAAGTCCTTCGACGATTTTTTCAAAGAAATCTTTCTTTTCCGGCTTCGGCTTTTCCTCCTGCTCGGGGTTCTTATCGTCCTTAACAACATATTTAAATGCGTCATATTCGCCGTCTTCAAGAAGCTCCAGCATTCGGGCAAAGCTGATTTGCTCGCCGTCGGTTGATTTGAGGCTGACATAAAGATTATTGAGCGTCAGATATTCTGCGGATTTGTCAACGTTATCCATAGAAATTGTGTCGCCGATAACTCCGTCAAATATGAGCTTGTCAAAGTGCAGATATTCCGACTGCGAATATTTGACGACATAATAAACAATGAATGTATAAGGCAGATCCTTGTAAATCGTCAGCGTGTTGCCGAAGTTAAGAACCTTCTTTTCGCTGTCATAGGATATGGGATTATAGTTGAAGCCGTTGCTCTGAGCGAAAGCCTTTCCAAGGTCATTTTCTCCGATTACTGTCATGCGCTTGTTGCAGCCGACAAATGCCGAGGAGGATATTTCGCTCGGTTCGCCGACGAAGCTTATCAGTGAAAGCTTTGCACAGCCGGCAAAGGCATTGTCGCCGATTTTCTTGACATCTTTTCCGACTATTATTTCACCGAGATTTACAAATCCGGTGAAAGCATTTGCACCGACGGAGGTTACGCCCTCGCCGATTGTTAGCGATTTTATGCTGTTTCGGAAGCCGTACCATTCATAATCGGAGGTTTTTTCACGTTCAAGCATATCGCCGCTGCCGCTGAGGAAAAGATGACCGTCGGAGGAATCGAAGGACCATGTAATGTTGTCCTTAGGCTTATCGGGAACGGTTGCACCTGTGGAATTGAAAATAATCTCTGCCTGCTCAAGCGGAGTATTGTTAGCACCGAATGTTATAGCGTTCCATTCTTCCTCGCTGCCCTCAAAGTAGACCGTTTTAAGGTAGCTGCTGAAAGCAGAAGCACCAATGCTTTTAACGCTTTTCGGAATAGCAATGCTTGTGAGACTTTCGCAGCCGGCGAAAGCTAAACCATTTATTGAAATAAGTCCTTTAGGCAGGTTAACACAGCTCAATGCCTTGCAGTTATTAAATGTGCCATAATCAATCTCGGTTATTTTCTGCGGAATAGTTATTTCTTTAAGTGATTGACATCCTTCAAAAACTTTTGCTTCAATACAAGTTATACTATCAGGCAAATAAGCCTGTTGCAAATTACGACATAATGAAAAAGCAAATACGTTTATTTGGGCTGTTCCATCGGGAATATATATTGATTCAAGTTTCGTACAATTAAAAAATGTGTATTCATCAATTATGGATGTTTTAGGCAGAGATATTGAGGAAAGTGCTGTGCCTTTAAAACAGTATTTATTGATTTCTGTGTCTGTATTTGAAATTGAAATTTCAGAAAGCTTGTTACAGTTTTCAAAACAATTACTGCCAAGTGCAACAACATTTTGGGGTATATAAATTTTATTAAGTCCGCTACCACTAAAGGCTGCATGATCTATATATTTTAATTGTTCGGGCAAGTTAATTTCATTCAGTGCCTTGCAATTCATAAATGATTTATCGGAAATACGAATCAAACTGTCCGGAATAGAAACATTATGCAGATTTTGTTGCTGATAGCATGCGGAATTTCCTATTGTTAAAGTACCTTCTTTGACGGCTAACGTCTCGATATTCGGCAATGTAGCGATAAGATGTTTGCCTATATAAAGGCTACCGTCGGTGTAGCGTGATTCATCAGCTACAAGGGCTGTCCCGGCGAAAACATCATATTGTATTTCTATATCATGATCAGGCAATGAAATGCTCGAAAGTACAGTGCAATTTTTAAAAGCGTCATACATAATCGCCTTTAATGAATTCAACTCACCTACACTGAGAAGATTAGAGCAGCCTCCAAATGCTCTAACACCAATTTTTTCTAGATTGTCTAAGGACGGAACACTTTTCAAAGATGTGCAGTTTTCAAATGCCAACTGACTGATTACTCTCAATTTGTTGTTTCCCGGGACTGCTGTTAAAGAAGAGCAACCGCTGAAAGCCTGACTGGAAATTTCTTGTATTTCTGCATCTCCGGAAAAGGTTGTCAGCGACGAACAATTCATAAAAGCCTCCGGGCGTATTTTATTTACACTGTTTTGAAAGTCAACGCTTTCAAGAGCAGTGCAATTTTTGAACATCGCTTGACCTACAGAATATAATTTTGAGCATTTGGGTAAAATTACGCTTTTTAAAGAAGTGCATCCGGAGAAATTGGAGTATTGCCCGGACACCGAGAGGGCAGTTGGAAATTTAATGCTTAAAAGTGAAGGGCAGTCACTGAAATAACAATTTAAATAGCCGACGCTATCGGGAAACTGTATGGATTCCAGAGATGTGCATGAATTGAATGCATAACTGATATCTTTTACCGAATCGGGTATAACGATTCTTTTTATTTTTGAACAGAAACTGAAGGCAAAAGAATCGATTTTGTAAACAGAGTCGGATATTGTCAATTCATCAGCAGCATAAGCAGGCGGACAACGTAAAATCGAATTAATAGATCCATCACCTTTTTTAGAATATAAAAAGCCGTTTGAGTCACTGCAAAAATTAGCATTATTTTCATCAACGGATATGAATTCAACTTTTTTTATTTTTTGAAAAGTGTTTTCGCAAATTTGCGAAATATTTTTGGAAATATAAATTTTTTTAAGATTGGCATTTAAATCAGAAAATACAAACTCTGAAGTATTGCTTCCACTGAAATTTCTACCCAAGATTTTTACAGGACATCCATCAATCTCTTCAGGAATGCGTATTTCCTCGGCAGTTGTGTTTATGCAGTTCAGGATTTGTATATAGCTATTACCGATTTTTTTATACTGAAAATCGTCAGTCGATAAAATTTCTTCCGCCGCCTTGGTATGCGTTACGGAGGTGAACGGGATCAAACCTGCAATCACAGTTATTGCAAGGATGATCGAAAGTATTTTTTTTGCCGCATTGTTTCTCATTTTAACCTCTCCTGTTTTGTGATTTTTTTATTTTAACGTCATTGCAACGTCAAGCTTGAAGGTTTTATTCTCACAGCCGAGCTTGAGAAAGCCGTTGTATTTTTCGACTGTTTTTCTGATGTTTTCAATGCCGAAGCCGTGATTCTTTTTGTCCGACTTCGACGTTTTTATTTTGCCGTTTTTAATTTGCGGCTCAAATTTTACGGGGTTGCTTATCGTTATTCGGCATCCCATTTCCGTTTCCCTCGACGTGATTTTGACGGTTGAATTCGGAATATCCTTGCAGGCAGTTATTGCATTGTCAAGGGCGTTTGTCAGCACGGTGCAAAGGTCGCATTTTTCAATCCCTTTTTCGGGAATCGTTCCGTCGAATATTATCTTTGTTCCGTATTCTGCCGCCGAACCTGCTTTGTCGGCAAGGATTGCGTCCGCAAGATAGTTGCCTGTGTAATAGGAAAAACGTTTGGTTTCGTCAATTTTGCCGTTGAGACTTTCAACGTATTCCTTTGCCTCATCGAGCTTGCCCTCCGAGAGCATGATGTTTAAAGAAAAAAGATTGTTCTTTATGTCATGGCGAAAGCTTCGTATCTCTTGCGTCGATTCGGTCAGACTTTCATAATGCTTTAGCTGTAATTCAAGCTGATGCTCGGCTTCCTTTTGTGAGCGTGTGACCGTGAAATATTTATAAACGACGAAGGACAGGCACAGCGTCACAAGAACTGCCGAGGCAAGCATCAGCGTTTGATAAACATCTTTATAATATGTTTCGTCAAGCGAAAGCATAACTCCGTAGTACGATGACCAGTCGGCGATAATTATTACAACATAGACGATTGGCGGAATCGTTTCGAAAAAGTCGTGCGGAATCTCCTTTTTACCGAGCCGAACATAAAGAACGGCGGCGGTCAATAAAATTGCATAAAGTCCGGCGTAGATCAGATTTTCGTAAATCGCCGAACTGAGCTTCGCCAATGAAACGATAACAAAGACAATGAAATCTGCCGTTGAAGCGTAGATCAAACCGAACAGGCAAAATGTCGCTTTTTTCTTTGGATTCAGCAAAAGATACGGCAAAAAGATATATGTAAGCATTGAAATTGTGTCCGGAACTGTCAGAGCGGTTTCACGGTCTTTTATGAACAGCATACCCGCCGCAACAGCTACAAAAATCAAAATAGAAACGACTATGAAAGGAAGCTTGTTTTTCTTTGTTTCATAACCGACTAATTTATTAAGAAGAAACAGCTCCAGCGATGAGCCGAGTATTATTTGTGCAACCCCGGAAATACATTCAAAAAAAATTATATTCTCCATGGGTTCACCTACTTAATTGATTCAAGGTAGAGCTGACAGAATTCATCATATTTTTTCTGACTGATGAAAATTTTCTCACCGTTTTCCAAAATGCAAATTCTGCTGTCAAATTTTTTAACTTTATTTATATTAACAAGGTATGAGCGGTGAATTCTGAAAAATCCGTAATCGGAAAGCTCGTTTTCAAAGGAGGTTATGGTTCGTCGGCATTTGATACAGTCATCCTTTAAATAGATGTACGTATATTTTCGAGCCGCCTCCATGTAATAGATATCATCGGCATTCAGAATGTTGAATTCATCGTCAATTCTTATGGTCAGTTTCCTTGAAGAGGCCAAATCTTTTATGTATTCATTGACAGTTTCGATGATTTTCTCTTTTGACAGTGGCTTTACAAGAAAACGGTACGCCCTGACTTCAAAGGCTTCATATACAATTTCCGGATATGCCGTTATGAAAATAAGACCCTTTCCCGTTCCGAATTCAGAGTATACCTTTTTTGCAAATTCCATTCCGTTGATGCCAGGCATTTTGTAGTCAATAATAAAAAGGTCAAAATCTCCTATTTGCCGCATTAAGCTTTCGTAGGATAAAAAAGCTTCGTATTTAATGTCCATGCTTTGGGCAAAAGCGATATCCTCAATTACCGAAGAAACGAAATCGAGCGTTGAAGGCTCATTGTCGCAAATTGCAATTTTCATCTTTTTCTCACATCTTTCAATTAAACATATATATAATTTAATCTAATTAAATGATTTAGTCAATATATTATCTTAAAAATATTGTAATAATTTGAATTTCTCAGTTAAAATTTCTATACCCCTTGAAAACACTGGTGTTTCCAGCGTTTTCGCCACCTCGGTTTGGCCCTTTTCCCTCATTTTTTCCCTTGCGAGAAGAAATGAGGGAAACTTTTTTCAGGCCGTCCCTACAACCTTATCCAGTAGCCTTGCGGAAGTTCGCTTGGCCTCTCTGGTGGCGTGGGCGTAAATGTTCATCGTGGTACTTACATCAGAATGTCCCAGCAGCTCCTGCACATCCTTGGGTGCTGCCCCGTGAGAGAGAAGGTTGGTCGTATATGTATGCCTCAACAGATGGAAGTGAAAATCATCCATATCCCCGATCTTCTTTCGGGAGTATCGGCACACACTGCTGACCGTTGCAGGGGCTTCATAAGCTCCATCGGACCGCAGGCAGACGAAGGAAACCTGGGTGTAACCTTCTGGTGGTGTCTCTGTCCGGGGCAAGGAATAGACCTCATAGTAGGTGCGGTTCTTTTCCTTGACGATGCGGTAGTAGTTTTGTGAGTACAGCGGTCCATATTTGATGCTGTTCAGCATTTGCTCCTTTTTGGCTTCCCGCAGGATAGCCGCCAGGGTGTCGCAGAAATCCACAGTACGGATTTTCTTACGCTTTGTGGGGCCGATCTGTGTTTTCTTCCTTACGGAGTCATACCGCATACTCCGGCGAATGGTGAGGCATTGTTCCTTCAGGTCGATGTCCTGCCAGGTCAGCCCGCACACCTCACCGATACGAAGCCCGGCGAAATAGGCGATCTGAATAGGCAGTAACGCGGGATTGTGTTTTTTCTTCAGAAGCTCGTTCAGTGCCAAATACTGCTCATGGGAGATTGTCGGCGTTTCAGCAGGAAGGTCGCCTGTACCATCTTCAGTGAACAGCTCATATTCATCACCTTTAATCCGCTTCACCACATACTGCATCGGATTGAAAGTAATCAGCCGCTTGGGAAAAACCGCAAATCTGAAAGAGTTTTGAAGCACCGCTGAATACTGGCCCAGCGATCCTTTACTCAATGCCTCAACAGTTTTCCCATCAGGGTCTGTCCCACCGAAGCTCAACAAATCCATATAGCTTTGCAGATGGTCGGAAGTTACCGTCTTGAGCTTGCGTTTTCCAATGGGATGCTTCTTGATGCGGGAAACAGTGTTGATGTAGGCTGTCACCGTTCCATCACTCAATGAACCGGGTTTCAGTTCTTCCTCCACCCACATATCCAGCATATCTCCCAAAGTGATGTTCTTGGCCTGCGCCAGAAACATCTTGGTTTCATAGTCCTCCATCGCCTTGCGGAGCAGTGACTCGGTTTCACTCTTGCTTTCCGTTCCCGGAAATTCCTTCTGAACGCGGTTGCCGCTGGCATCCTCTACATAAAAGCGATAGTACCACTTCTTTCCTTTCTTTCTTACAGATCCTTTTGCCATAGCAAACTCCTTTCTATGCTGGCAAACGGAACCGTAGTGATGTGTCACCCTGATTATAGCAAAGGGTGGCCAATCTATCAAACATACCGCTTGCTAAATATCAAAAGTTTCTATGTTCAATCCACTGCAAGGACCTGATTGCGGTCCAGAAGGTCGCGGCCCTCGTTGATCTGCATGAAACAGCAAATCACATCCACACGGACTATGGACTTACGCCCAATCCGCAGGACCGGGATTTTTCCCCAATCCACAAGGCGGCGGAGGGTGTTGCGTCCAATGCCGGTATAGTCGGCAGCTTCTTCAATCGTCATGCCGATCTTACCAAAGCCCGCAGGCTGAACAGCGGAGTATCTTTCTGTATGAGTACGCCCGGAAGTCCCGGACGGAATATTCGCATAACAAACAGGCGAATTTGAAGTCATAATTGTTCGCCTCCTTCGAGAACAAAAAAAGCAGCCGCGCCGATCTGGTTGGAGCCGTTGTAACATACGGCGTACTTCGGCGCGGCTGCCTTGACTTTTCAGTAACTTCAAGCCCGCTGTATTTGCCACGCATCCCCAGCGGTGGGGATATTGCAGGCCGCCCCTGGCAGGGCTGTCATAACTCCGCAGCATCGTTCAAATCGTGTGCCGCAGGGTTCCCCCTCAAGTCTGTGGGAGGTCGTGAGAAAGTATCTTTAACCCCCGCGCTGTCATCGCGCCCGGAGTGCCTGTCCGGGTCTAAGGTATGCGTTGATCGCTCGGATAGCTTGTCCCATCACCTCCTTGAAGCTATCGTCCTGGCGGCGCACCTTATGTCGCTCATCACGCGGGTTTCGTACCTGCAATACCGTATATTCAGTTGTCATGGTTCTGTGAAGGGTGAGGAAAATGTGTCCTTCACCTATCACATTTTTTAAGGCCGTTTGTTAGCTATTTTTGAGGCCCGCCGCAAACTTTTTTGAAATTTTTTTGATTGCCCTGGCAAGTGAGAGGGAGACGCTGGCTTTCGTCACTCCTTCAAGTCTGGCAATCTCGGTGACAGACTTCCTTTCAGCATAGTACAGCCAGATCCGGCGATACTGCTTTGCGTTCAGAATGGCTTTCAATGCAGCCAGCCGTTTCTCGCGCAAAGCCTTTTCCTCTGCCTGGACATCCGCCTTCAGAAGCTCGGAGAAAAATTCATCCTCGGCAGACTGAACCGCTCCGACTACATCCAGGTAATCATCCAGAGCCACCCGATTATCGTTGAAGCTCCGGCCTTCCTTTTCTGTCTGGTGGTAGTCTGCATCAGACCAGGCTTTCCATTTCAGAAATTCTTCCTCGCTGGAAAAGTCTGCCCGGGTGAGCCGGATGCGGCCGCTAACGCTTATGTATATAATGCTGTCCTGATCGTATTTGTTCAGGGCGTATTCGCTTTTCTTATCAAACATACTTGTCCTCCATTTCAATTCAAGGGTTGACGGGTGAATTGAAATGGGGGCGGTGGAGATCGGCACCCTACAGAGAACCGCAGGATATGACAAAAAACGCCTGACTGGATATAATCCAGCCAGACGCTATCTGGTGTATTTTGATATTGCCTTACATCGTATAGTTCATCTTCTTGGGTATATGTCCCCGCTGCCGGGGACAGGCTTTTTTTGGCAGGTAAATTTCTGCCGGATTATGTCGAAGCTGTTCTCGCTTCACGGCGGCTCCCTCCTAAAGCCGCCGCTACATTCAGCACAGGGTCGTCATCCTCATAAGGGCATGGAGAACGGCGGCCTTGAAATGTATTTCAAAACCGCCGCTGGGTGAAAATGTAAATTGCGCGCACAAAGCCATCTGCCCCGCAACGGTTTTTTTCTTTCCCCGTCGGGCGGGGCAGGATAGCTTCAATATACTGTTTCAGATTTCTACTTTTGCTTTTGCAACAAGATATTTTTTCTCAATGGTTGTAAGATATTGTTGACGATAAGCCATTACAACCGCTTCATCCGCAGTTACAAAATAACCTCGCCGCATTTTTTCAATCACGCCATAATGTTGTAGTTCTCGAAATGCTTTCCTAACAGTTTCCGGGCTACTTCCAGCTTCTTTTGCCAGCTCGGTGTAAGAAGGCATTTTATCTCCTGTTCTATATTTGCCGTGTAAAATACGAAAGAAAATCTCATTTGCAAGGCGTTGATACAATTTTTCGCTAACATCAATATCCCAGCTCATACAATACCGTTCCTTTCAACAATCTCTATCTTATTTTGGGCCGAAGAATTACCTTTTTGAACAGGAACATTGTTGCTCCAAAATAGGTCAGGTAAATAGCACAGAATAACAGAATTGTCACCATGCCATAGAACAACACAAGTCCTTCCTGCAAAAACGATTTCCCGAAAAGGAGCTGTGTTCCTGCAATCAGGAAAACGGTAAGTATGATGGGAAATAGCAAGGGGATAAAAAACACAGTGGAAAGTTCCTTGCGTATCAAGGCAACCTGTTTCTGACTTGATACGCCCAGCCGATCAATCACCGCATAATTTTTCCGGTTTTTGTCTATAGAAGAAAGCTGTTCAAAAGCCAGAACCGAGCAGGAAAGAATGATAAAAATAATACTCAAATACAGCCCGCAGAAGGAGAGAGTTGTAAATCCGGTCAGTGAATTGGCAACACCCCACGCTTTTACTGTTATCCCCATTGTCATTTTCTCCGGTAGTTCCTGTCCGGGTTGGATGTCTGGCAACCATTCTCCACTATTCAAAAACTGTCTTAGTTCGCTTCTAAGTTCCGGGTATCCACCATCCGCCAGTTTCATCACAAGGCGAATTTTCTCCCCGGATAGCTGTGAAGCCACTTTATCCGGCAGGACAAGCACATATCCATTTGTTCCTGCCATTTGATACTGCTCCATTGGCTCAGTCAGGATCGGCGTTTCCGCTGCGGTCAAGGTCTGACCATTCAATGTAATTTCAGACTGCTGTTCCAATCTCTGCTGGATGTCATCCACATAATTCCATGTATCACAGTGAACTAAAAATTCGTTATTACTTATGGAAACAGATGAAAGCCCTAAAATCTCTCGCAGGCGATTATAGTCAGACAAAGACAAGGCTTCGATGGATTTACCGGGAACTGTATATAAGTAATAGGTTGCACTGTCCTCCACCTTGCAGCGTTCCTCCACAAAGGAGAGGACAGAATTCATGCTATCCTTGGTCAAGGGTGCGTCAATGGCTACACCGGCGTCATAGGGATAATACGCCTCCATATTGGCCTTATAGCCTGCGCCCATTGTCAGTCCTATAAACATCGTTGTAAGAGAAATCGTCAACAAGATTGCCACAACAGCCATTGTACGCCCGGAAGATTGAATACGCCTGCCAATCTGCCCCAAGAAAAACAGATTTTCCTCTCGATATTTTCGCTGGGGGTTTCGTTTGGCAAGCAGGTACAGCAAAACTGGGATCTTTCGGTGTAGCTCATAAACAGCCACAAGAATTAGCAGACAGGCTCCGCCACAATACAACAATGCTTCATTAGTCTGGATGTGAAGTCCTTTTTCCAGCAGAATTACACCTGCAACCATAACAGCAATCGAGAGTAAGCCAGTTAGAACACTCCGAAGCAAAGAATGAAAACCGATTTCCTCGTTTTTTTGGTTATCGTAAAGCAGATCAATCACTTTTTGCCGCCGGATAACCTTTGCTGCGCGAAACATTCCAAATCCATACATCAGAATGAAGAAGAAAAGTGTCATTCCCCATGCGCGGAAAGAAAACAAAACCCGATAAGTGTGCGGAACCTCGAAAATATTCTGGATAACCTGATTTAGCAATCCGGATAAGCCGGTTCCGATCAAAGCTCCCAGCAAAAAAGCTACCCCGCCAATTATGCCATTTTCCACCAAAAATAGATTGCGGACGGTTTTCACTTCCATGCCCATCAGCTCATAGGCAGCAAATTCCTTTTTGCGTTGGCCCAACATGAAGCGAACAGCATATCCAATGACAAACGAGGACATAAAGGCAATTAGTGCCGACAGTATCAAAATGCCAGTGGTAAGCATTGACATATTTTCTGTCATGGCAAGAATGTCCGGGGAAAGTCCCAGTGCCAAGAAAGAATACATCAATGCCGCAGTCAGCGTAAGCGTCACAAAGTAGATGATATAATCCCGAAGGCTCCTGCGAATATTCCGAAATGCAAGTTTAGCATACATCACTCACGCCCCCTCCCGTCATGGTGAGGACATCCAGAATTTTTTCAAAGAAAGTCCTGCGGGAATTGCTGCCTTTGAAAATCTCCGTAAAAATAGTACCGTCACGCAAAAAAAGAATACGGTTTGCGTAACTTGCGGAAAAAGCATCGTGTGTTACCATTAAAATTGTCGCTCCAAGCGTTTCATTGATACTCTGGATAGCGGAAAGTAGCATTTGGGATGAATGGCTGTCCAGAGCGCCCGTAGGTTCATCTGCCAAAATCAGTTTGGGTTGATTGATGATTGCCCTGGCGCAAGCACATCGTTGCTTCTGACCGCCAGACACCTGATAGGGATATTTGTCAAGAATATCCGTGATGTTCAGCTTTCCGGCTATTTCTCGTACCCTACCATCAATCTCACCTGCGGGAACTCTATTGATTGTCAATGCCAAAGCAATATTCTCGCTAATGGTCAGAGTGTCCAGCAGGTTAAAGTCCTGAAACACAAATCCAAGGTTCTCCCGGCGAAACCGGGCAATCTGCTTTTCATTGATTTCCGTCACATCGGTTCCATTCAGATAGATATGCCCTGCGCTGACCGTATCAATAGTGGAAATGCAGTTGAGCAGAGTGGTCTTGCCGGAACCGGATGCCCCCATAATCCCCACAAATTCCCCTTCCTGAACAGAAAAGCTAATATCCTGAATTGCTTTTGTGGTTGGCTATGCTGTTGCTCTCTCCGTCCAAAGCGTCCTCTTGGGAAAGCCTCGCATACAAAGCAGTGATGCTGTCGGGATAATTTTTCGTTGTTGTCATTGTTCATTCCTCCTGTAATGAACGCCCGACAAACAGGTTGCTATCGCTATTATAACGCTCCGTCATTTCCTTGTCAGTAGGCGTTTTCACGGTTTCCGATTTTATAAGCCGTTTCATTTTGTCATAGAGCAGTTCGGAGCCGCCGCAGGAAGTTTCAATTTCAAAGACCGTCCCGCCGATTTTGTAGCAGACGGTTTCATGCAAGGGATTACCCTTTTTCGGCAGTAAATCATTGTGTTCCGTTTTTCGTTTCCTCTCCATTCCTTTCCCGTCCTTTCCTTTGTTTTGAGTAGGGAGCAAGCACAGCAAATGAGTACCCATTTGCGATTTTGGCTTGTTGGGAAAATCCCAAACCCTTTACTTTCTCTCACTCAATATCCCGTTTGAAAGGCAGCTTTTGTTGCACTTTCCCCCTCACTATATAAAAATGAAAATCCGGAAAATGATATTGACTTACCATGCAATTTGTGATATTCT
>ERZ780075.518-NODE-518-length-17826-cov-3.787350_pt1 | contig 17826 bp, 18 predicted proteins | sample MGYA00511839_ERZ780075 | MGnify/ENA primary metagenome ERZ780075 (study PRJEB29588, sample SAMEA2155953) | human gut metagenome | biome: human gut; feature: human-associated habitat; material: faeces | place: Denmark | collected 2008/2010 ...
ATCGAGTTTATCAACCTATTTTATCAGTTTAGGCTTGCACAAATCATAAAAATATCTTATAAAGATGAATACAATAGAACTTGTCAACACTCTGCCGCGGGTGTTTGCCGGACAACCGGGCATCCAGTCGGAAGTGTGGTTGAAGACGCTCCGGTTTGAGCGCGGAAAAAAATATCTGATTTCGGCGGAAAGCGGTTGCGGAAAGTCGTCGCTGTGCGCATATCTCTACGGCTACCGCAAGGACTATGAAGGCACGTTCCTGTTTGACGGTCGCTCTATCGACGAGCTGACCGTGGAGGAGTGGTGCGACGTGCGACGTCGCCACATTGCCTATCTGCCGCAGGAGATGCGACTGTTTCCTGAGCTTACAGCTTTGGAAAATGTGGAGCTGAAGAACCGGCTTACCGGACATAAGACAACTGCCGAGATCCGCAGCCTGTTCGAGCGGCTGGGGGTTGCCGACCGCGCCGACCGTCCGGCGGGAAAACTGTCGATAGTACAGCAGCAGCGAGTGGCAATAATACGCACGGTGTGCCAGCCGTGCGACTTTTTCCGGCGCGACGAGCCGGTGAGCCACCTCGACGAGACAAACAACCGTATCGTTGCCGACATCATCACCGAGGAGGCGGCACGCACTGGCGCGGCTGTCATTGCTACATCGGTGGGCAACAATCTTGACATCGCAGTGGAGGAGGCACTGAAGTTATGAGAAATCCGTTGATGTGGAAACTGCTGCGCAAGCATATCAGCAAGGCGCAACTCATCGGTTTCGCTATTGCAAACATGGTGGGTTTGACAATCGTGCTGCTCGGTCTGCAGTTCTGGCAGGACGTGCGTCCGGTGTTTGAAGACGAGGACAGTTTCATCCGTAAGGACTATCTTGTGGTGACAAAGAGCATCGGCACGGCGTCGATGGTGAAAAGTATGCTCGGAGGGACTGACGCCAACGCTTTTTCGGAAAGCGAGATTGCCGACCTCGAGCGGCAGCCGTGGATGCGCAAGGTGGGACGGTTCTCGACAACAAATTATAAGGTGATGGGCAACCTGGGAATCAGCGGACGTTCCGTGAGCCTGCACACATATATATTTTTCGAGTCGGTGCCCGACGAATTTATCGACACGAAAAACATAAAATGGGGATTCGACGCCAACAGCCCGCGCCCGGTGGTGCCCATCCTGCTGTCGAAAGACTATCTGTCGCTCTACAACTTCGGATTTGCGGCGTCGCAAGGCATGCCGCAGCTGAGCGAGGACATGGTGGGCAAGGTGCCTATCATGCTTGCCGTCACCGCGACCGACGGTCATCAGGAATACATCGAGGGGCGCATCGTGGGATTCTCAAACCGGCTGAACACGATTATCGTGCCTGAAAGCTTTATGCAATGGAGCAACGCGCGCTATGCGCCGGAGGTCAACGTGCAGCCGTCGCGGCTCATCCTCGAGGTGAGCAAGCCCGGCGATGTGGCTATTGAAAAATACATGAAGAAGCACGGCTATGAGATTGCCGGCGACAAGATGAACTCCAACAAGGCGAGCTACATGCTGACCGTGATTATGGGCATCGTGATAGCCGTGGGGCTGGTAATCAGCCTGCTGTCGTTCTTTATCCTTATCCTGAGCATCTATCTGCTGTTGCAGAAAAACACAAGGAAGCTGCAGGACTTGCTGCTGCTCGGCTACACTCCGGCGGAAGTGGCGGGTACATACGTGAAAATGGTGGTCTACGTCAATGCCGCCGTCTATGTGCTGTCGATAGCCTTGCTGCTCTATGCGCGGTCGCTCTACATGACGCAGCTGCAGGTGTTCTCGCTCTCGGGCGAACCGATATGGCTGTCGGCGCTTGCCGGACTTGTCGTGATCGGACTTATCACGCTGGGCAACGTCATCGCAATACGCCGCAAGGTGGCATCGCTATGGTTTGTTGAAAAATAACTATTGATATTATGAGACTAAGAAATTACATCACAACATTGTTTGTGGCATTTGCCGCTGTGGCGGCTGCCGCACAGACGCAAGTAGTGGCGCACCGCGGATATTGGCGTGCGCCGGGTTCGGCTCAAAACAGCATCGCGTCGCTCTGCAAGGCTGACTCGATCGATTGCTACGGCTCCGAGTTTGACGTGTGGCTGAGCACCGACGGCGTGCTTTTCGTGAACCACGACGCTGTGTTCAAGGGGCACAACGTTGAGCAAAGCTCGTCGGCTGAACTAAGCGCGATTATTCTCGACAACGGCGAGCACATGCCGACGCTCGATGAGTATCTCGCAAAGGCAAAAACGCTGAAAACGCGGATTGTGCTCGAGCTGAAGGCTCATCAGACAAAGGAGAAGGAAGCCGAGGCTGTGGCTAAAATTGTGGAGATGGTGGAAAAATACGGTTTGACCGACCGCACGGAGTACATCTCGTTCTCGCTCTTTGCCTGCAAGGAATTCAAGCGCGTGGCGCCGCAGGGCACCGACATCTACTATCTCAACGGCGAACTCTCGCCTGCGGAATTGAAAACTCTCGGCTTTGCCGGGTTTGACTACAGCATGGGTCCCATCAAGAAACATCCGGAATGGATTGAGGAGGCTCACAAATTAGGACTGAAAGTCAATGTCTGGACAATCGACAAAGAAGCGGACATGCAATGGCTCATCGATCAGAAAGTGGACTTCATAACCACCAACGAACCGGTGTTGCTGCAGCAGCTGCTGAAGAAATAACAACCATCCGGCGTCGCGCTTCAAAGTGTGGCGCCGGTTGTTTTTTGCTCTTGAAAAACACATTTGAAAACAAGAAATAAGTTTTTTCTTCATTTTCGTGATAAAATATAAGCAAAACACTTGTTTTTGTGAAATATTCGTTTTATCTTTGTTGTGTCCTAAGAAACAAAGGGCTGAAAATAGTTTTTTTAAAAGGGTATAATTGTGGGTATAAAAAATTGAGTTTATGGAAAAGATGCAGTCTTCGTAAAGAAGACTGAAGGTAAAAATCAAAATGCGTTTCATAAGGAAAAGCGAGATTAGATAAAAATAGTAAAGGGATCGGGTGTCTGTGAGGATACCCTTTTCTGTGTGTTATTATGACAGATGGCTTGTTGCCGCAGTATATAAAAACATTGCACAGGCTCGGAAATTTCGCTAATTTTGCATCCGACAAATTTTCAGACAGATATGAACAAAAGCAAATATGCAATCGCTCTGATGGCTTGCTGCATTGTGGCGGTGGCAGGATGTGCGGGCAAGACTGCCGGAAACACCGCGCAGCAGACAGCCGATGAGGCAAAGGAAATCACGTTCGACGCCGACAGCGCCTATTCTTTTGTGGCGCGCCAATGTGCGTTTGGGGAGCGTGTGCCAAACACCGATGCCCATTCGGAGTGCGGCGACTGGATTGCCTCGCGGTTGAGGCAATGCGGCGCAACGGTGACTGAGCAGCGCGCCGACCTGAAGGCTTTTGACGGCACTCTGCTGCACGCGCGCAACATCGTGGGTGAGTTTTATCCGGAAAAGAAAAGACGCGTGTTGCTGGTGGCTCATTGGGACTGTCGTCCGTGGGCCGACAGCGATCCCAACCCCGACAACCGCCGCAAACCGGTGATGGGCGCCAACGACGGTGCCAGCGGCGTGGGTGTGTTGCTTGAGATGGCACGTCTGCTCAAAAACAACGAGCCGGCGGTGGGCATCGACATCCTGCTCGTCGACGCGGAGGACTGGGGCGACGACAATGGCGACAATCCCGACTCGTGGGCTCTCGGTGCCCAGCACTGGGTGCGCACGCCTCACCGCGAGGGCTACACCCGTCCGGAATATGCCATTTTGCTCGACATGGTGGGCGACGCCAATGCCACATTCCTGCGCGAATATTTCTCGCAGCAGTACGCTCCCGACGTGGTCAACCGCGTGTGGGCTGCCGCCAACCGTCTGGGCTACGGCAACTTCTTTGTAAACGCCAACGGCGGCGGCATAACCGACGACCACCTGGCAATCAACAATGCCGGAATCCCGTGTATCGACATCATCGACCAGAGGTTGGACTCTCCGACGGGATTCTGCCCGCAGTGGCACACAACCGACGACACGATGACCCATATCGACCGCCGTCCGCTGAAGGCTGTCGGACAGACTCTCGTAAACCTTTTGCTTGAAAAATAAATTTTGCGTAACTTCGCACCGTAGAAACAGAAAACGTTGATATGAAGGAAGCATTGCATCTGACACAAGAACAGAAACTGCAGCAACGGCTGTCGCCGCAGCAGGTGCAGTTTGTCAGACTGCTGGAAATGAACAGCCTTGAGGTGGAAGATGAGGTGCGCCACGAAATCCTTGACAATCCGGCAATCGAAGTGGCTGAGCAGGACGACAGCCAGAAGAACGGAAGCGAGGAAGGCGGCGAGGAAAGCGAGGAAAAGGCTGACGACATTGCTCCCGACATGACAATGGCGCGCGACGCCGACGATCCGGAGGACGATGCCGACGACACTCCCGACTATCGCCTGAACATATCAAACCACAGCGCCGACGACAAGGTGCTTGAGCCTATCATCACGTCGGAAAGCACACTGATTGACTATCTTACGGAGCAAATCAACGAGCATGACCTGTCGGAAAAGCAACAGCAAATAGCCGACTACATCATCGGAAGCATCGACGACAACGGATATCTTACCCGCTCGGTGTCGGCAATCTCCGACGACCTTATCTTTCAGGAAGGACTTGACGTGACCGACGGGGAAATCAACACCGTGCTGCAGGCAATACGTGAGCTCGACCCTGCGGGGGTGGCGGCGTTCGACCTGCGCGACTGTCTGCTGCTGCAGCTGGAACGGTTGCCTGGAACGCCCGAAAACCTGCATGCCTACACGGTTGTCGACAAATATTTCACCGAATTTTCAAAAAAACATTACGACAAGATTATGGCGGCAATGAAACTTGACAAAGAGGAGTTCCGCCATGTGCTTGAAGCTATACAGGCTCTCAATCCAAAGCCGGGAAGCCTTTACGGAGGCGGCGAAAACCAAAAGGCGCAGCACATAATCCCCGACTTCAACGTCGATGTGGACGGAGATACAATAACGCTGACGCTGCTCAACAATGTGCCCGACCTGCAGATTGAGGAGTCGTTCCAAGCAATGTATGACAATCTTCCCGCAAAGCCGCGCAACCGCAACGAGGAGGAGGCAAACCGATTTGTCAAAGACAAATACGAGTCGGCATCGGTGTTTATCAAGATGCTGAAGCAGAGGCAGCAGACGCTGTTCAGCACGATGCGCGCCATTGTGGGATGGCAAAAAGCGTTTTTCCTCACCGAGGACGAGTCGCAGCTGCGGCCGATGGTGCTGAAAGACATCGCCGCGATAACGGGCTATGACCTGTCGGTGATATCACGCGCCACTTCAGGAAAATACGTGATGACTCCCGGCGGCGTATACCCGCTGAAGTTCTTCTTCAACGAGGGTATGAAGCATGAGTCGGGCGAAGACGTGTCGACTCGCGAGATTCAGTCGGCATTGAAAGACATCATCGAACACGAGGACAAGAAAAAGCCGTTCTCCGACGAGGCTCTTTGCGAACTTCTCAACAAGAAAGGCTATGAAATAGCACGCCGCACCATCGCCAAATACCGCGAACGCCTGGGTTTCCCTGTGGCACGGCTGCGTAAAGAATTATGATATGGAAAATCTGAAAACGGAAATCACGTCGACAATAATGTCGCTTGAACAGAAAACGATGCGTGTAATCCACTATGTGGCTGCCGTATTCTCGTTTCTGCTGTCGCCGATGTTCATGCCAACATACGGTATGCTCATTGCATTCCAACTGTCAACTTACCAGATTTTGCTCACCACCGACAAACTTATCGTCATCGCTGTGGTGGCGGTGCTCACATGCGTGGTGCCGGCAATCCTGTTTATTGTGATGAAGCATTTCGGCATAATCTCCGATGTGCATCTGAATCAACGCAGGGAGCGGTTTCTGCCATACTCAATCATCACGGTTTGCTATGTTGTCGGCGCGCTCTATCTGTTCAACATCAACGCTCCCACGTGGATGTGGATGTTTCTCTTCGGAGCGGCTACGTCGGCTCTGGTGTCGATGGTGGTCAACTTCTTCTGGAAAATCAGCGCGCACATGGCTGGTATCGGCGGACTGATAGGCTTGCTTTGTAAAATCAACAATTACGGTGACGGCGTTTTCGACCTTATGCCGATAATCTGCGTGATGATAATCACGGCAGGCATCCTCGGCACGTCGCGCATCGCAATGGAGCGGCACACGCTGTGGCAGGTGATTGCCGGCGTGCTCAACGGATTCCTCTGCGTTTATATGATTTGACGGATATGGACAAGAACTGCATAATCCACACGCTTGCCAACGGCATGCGTGCCGTCTACTGTCAGCGGCATGGAAACGTGGCATACTGCGGTGTGGCTGTCAATGCCGGAAGCCGCGACGAGGGCGTCGACAGGGGGCTTGCGCACTTTGTGGAGCATACCATATTCAAAGGCACGTCGCGACGCCGCGCTTGGCACATACTCAACCGCATGGAGCTTGTCGGCGGCGAGCTCAACGCCTACACGTCGAAGGAGGAGACGCTCGTCTACTCGCTGTTTCCAAAGGGGAATATGCCGCGAGCCATGGAACTTATTGCCGACCTTGTGCAAAACTCTGTGTTTCCCGAGCATGAGTTGGAAAAGGAGAGGGAGGTGGTGCTGGAAGAGATTCTGTCATACCGCGACACGCCGTCGGAGGCCGTCTACGACGACTTTGAGGACTTGATTTTCGCGGGCAACGCTCTCGGACACAACATCCTCGGCGACGAGGACTCTTTGCAGGAACTTTCTTCGGAGAAATGCCGCAGATTCATAGAATGCCTGTACACCCCAGGCAATATGGTGCTGTTTGGTGTGGGCGACGCAGCCCCCGAACGCTTCTTCCGCCTTGCCGAGCGGCATTTCGGAAGCTTCAGCCGCACGCTTGTGCGCCCCGGGCGCAGCGTGCCGGCAGTGTTGCCGCAGTTTGCCGAGACACGCTCTGTCGACTCTCATCAGGCACACACCGTGATTGGCATTCCCACATTCGGAATGCACGACGACCGCAAATACGCGCTTCTGCTGCTCAACAACATTCTCGGAGGTCCGGGGATGAACTCTCTGCTCAATGTGGCGATACGCGAACGCCACGGCTATGCCTATACCGTCGAGTCGGCGGTGACTTTGTTTTCCGACAGCGGATTGATGACCGTTTATTTCGGAAGCGACGAGCGCTATGCCAAGCGGTGTCTCAACCTCGTGGACCGCACTCTCGACTCGCTCGCATCGTCAACGATGCGCCAGCGTGCGCTCGACGCCGCAAAGAAGCAGTATGCGGGTCAGTTGCTCGTGGGCAGCGAGAGTCTTGAAGGCACAGCATTGTCGATGGGCAAGAGCGTGATGCACTTCGGGACGGTCAGCACCGTCGACGAAATCACCGACCGCATACGCAGCGTCACCGCCGAGCAGCTCCGCGATGCCGCCGCCACTATAGCCGGTCGCTATTCCCGCCTGACATTTCTCTGAAAAATTGTGATTACCGGAGTAAAATAACAGGATACGCGTTTTGTAGATACGTGTGTGATGCTTATATTTGCACTGTCGATGACGCGTAGTGTGCCGTCGGCGATGGAGTTAAGGAAATACTAACAAGAAACCGAATAATTATGGAAAAATCGTTCAGGAGTCATTTGTCAGCGGCAGTGGCGCTGCTTTTGACGGTGTTTGTGTTCGCATCGTGTTCCGACAGCCCGTCGGATTTGGTGAACTATGTGCCTAAGGAGTCAAAGGCTGTGATGGTGTTCAAGCCTGGCGACCTTGCGAAAAAAGGAAATCTGGAGAAGTATGTGAAGAAGTTCCCGAAAGAGAAGTTTGGAGAGGCGGCTGAGTTCATAAAAACGTGTATGAAAGGCGATAGCGGCATCGACATGGAGCAGATGGTGATGTTTGAATACGAAGGTGACGGCTACCTGTCGTTTGTCATCAGCGACGAGAGCAAGTTTGAGAAACTGGATCTTGTAGCCGACAACACGACCAAAGGCGAGTCGGGCGGGTTGACAACCTATGAGGCCGACGGCGACGCGCCTTCTGTGGTGGTCGACGGCAGTAAGGCTTGGCTTTGCCCGAAAAATCTGGACGATGCCATCGACGCGGTGAAGACATTCATTGCCCTTGACAAGGAGAAGTCGGTGGCTGAGGCTCCGGGTTTTGCCGACAATATGAGCGACGGCGACATGAACATATATTTCAACATGGAGGAAATCATGTCGATGGGCGGCGGAATGACCGAGCAGATGATGAATAAGGAAATGTCGAGATACGGGCTGTCGCTTGACGACATGAATATCAAGGAATATTTCGACAGCCATATCTATCTGACGGTGCTTTTTGAGAAAGACAAACTTTCTGTGAAGAGCAAATGCTTGGACGGCAAGGGCGAGAACATCGTTTCAAAGGTCGTTGGCAACAAAACGATTGACACCGGTATGCTCAAGTTCTTTGACAAGTCGACCACGATGGTCTATGCGTCGGTGATTCCCGACTATGTCAAGAAGATGTACTCAAACCTTATCGAGAGCACAATCTACGACGAGACACAGAAGGCGATAGTTGAGGAAATCTTCAAAAACCTCGACGACAACGTGGCTTTTGGCATCTCAATCTCAGGCGACCTGACAACAAAAGTAGAGTCGGAATGGGGCAACTATGATAAATTCAACCAGAAGTCAATCAATGGCACAATGGTGGCAAAATGCAAGAAGAGTCTGGAAGCTGATGTTGCCACGCTCGCGTCGATACTCAGCCTGCCGATAGCGACCGACGGTTCGGTGTCGTTTCCTATCGACAGCGAGACCACAGTGCGCATCAAGAGCGAGGGTAATTATCTCGTTGTTTCCACAACTGCCGCTCCGTCGCAGCCTCTTGCCGACCCGGGAATGTTTGGCGGCAAGTCGGCGGCAATGTTTGTCAACCTGTCGAAGACATCGCCAGCGTCGCAAAGCATCAAGCGCGCCTTTGGCATCGACCTCGACCTTACGGCAATCAGTTATTCAGACAAGCATGACAACTTGTTTGAGCTGAAGGTGAGCAACAACAAGCATGACAACGTGCTTGCCTATCTCGTAGACCTTGTGCTGAAGATTTCAGAGATTTAGCATACAGTGCAGACTGTTGATAAATCGGTATGCGTCGGAGAAAACCGGACGCATACCGATTTTTTTACTTTTTAGAAGGATAAAAAGTTTGGATAAGCAAGTAAAATTAGTAATTTTGCAATTGAAACCTTTTTTAAAAGTGGTGTCATAGAAATCGTTGACTAATCAAAAACGAAGGATTATGCTGAAATTGTGTATCAATTCGCGCGACGAACTGTTTGTGCTCGATCTTGACAAGGTGGCATACATACAAGCGAGCGGAAATTACTCGCGTATCGTCTATATCGGCGGAATGCAGATGATGATAACGCTTGGGCTGTCGAAATTGGAGGGAATGATAAAGATGATTGTCCCGAAAGACCGCCGGAGCCCGTTTGTGCGACTTGGACGCAGCCTGCTTGTCAACCAAACCTATCTGACCCACATCAATGTGTTGAAGCAGCGGCTGACGCTGTCTGACAATCAGGAGCATTCCTATGTTCTCGATGTGCCTAAAGCATTGTTGAAGGCATATAAGGACTTGATTAGAAAAAGTTTCGCCGAGAGAATTAAAAACAAAGAGGAGTAGACCGTTATGACAAAGATTATCATAGGCAAACAGGGCGACCAGAAGTTTCCGATAAAGAATGCGGGAGTCAGTCGCCAGCATGCAAGTATCACCATAGAGGGCGGACACTGGATTCTTGAGGATCTGGACTCGACCAACGGCACGTTTGTGCGCGACGACAATGGCTTGTATCAGCGGGTGAGCCGCGTGGAGATAAAAGAAGACACGATGGTGCGGCTGGGCGACGAGAGCAGCAACGGCTATGCGTTTATGGCTCACCATGTGGTGGAGGACGACCCTGAGAACTACGCCTACGAGTTCGCTCGGCTTGCGGAATGGCGCGACCAGTTCAAGAAAGAGCGTGAGCGTTGCCAGGCGGCGCAGCGCAACCGTGGGCTGGTGCAGATATTGATTTCTGTGGTGGTTATCGCCGTGTCGTATATGCCATTCCTTTCGGAGCAGCCACGACTCCAGCTGATGGTGATGCGCATCGGCATGCTGCTGCCTCCTGTCTACATTTTCTTTGCCTCGGGCAAAAACAAGATGCAGCGCATCTACGACCGTCAGCAGCGCATACTTGTGTGTCCGCGCTGCGGACGTCCGCTCACCGATTATGAGATTACGAAACAGATGTGCATGACGTGTAAGGCACATTCATAAGAATCATAAAAGAATATTTATGCTATGAGAAAGAAAATCACAATCATCCTGATGCTGGCGTTGTTTATGCTGGTATCCGCGCCCGTCTCGGCGCGCACTTTCGTGTTGTCGATAGGCATCGCCGATTATGATGGCGACGAGCACGACTTGCAGCGCAGCGGTCAGGACGCCATCAAATTCAGTGACGTCATGAAGACGCAGACCAAAGACGTGGTCACGCTGACAAGCCGCAACGCCACGCGTGAAAATGTGATTGTGGCGCTTGCCGCAGTGTGCAGCAAAGCCAAGGAGGGCGACCGCATTGTGTTTTTCTACAGCGGACACGGCGCGGATGGATGCATCGTGGCAACCGATATGAAGCCGGTGAACTACAGCGAGATGATGCAGCTGTTTTCGGCTTCGAAGGCAAAGGAAATCGTATGCTTCTTCGATGCCTGCTTCTCCGGCACGATAGCTCAGGATGTGCGTTCGTCAGACAAGGATATCGTGTTTTTCCTGTCGAGCCGTCCCGACGAGATGTCGCAGGAAGACTCTGGATGGATTGGCGCGGGCTATCTGACACAGGCTTTGCTGAAAGGCATCCGTGGAATGGCCGACACCGACCATAATAAGGAAGTGACTGTAATGGAGCTGTTTAAATATATTTACAAGGACGTGACGGCGCGTGTGGAGAAGCGCAACTCAAACGCTCCCGACGACCGCTACAAGGTTAGACAGCATCCGCAACTTGTTGCAGCCAAGCGTTCTTACAACATGGTGCTGACAAAATGGTAGGCACACGAAGTCTGTTCGACAGAGAAACGCGCCACTTCGTCAAAAAAACTGCCGGGTTCAAACAGTATGGCCCGAAACGTTTGCAAAACGCCGTTGCCGACGCTTAACTTTGTGACAGAAACAAAAACCAAATGTTATGGAAACCAAGAAACTAAAATTTCAGACTGTTGCAGCAGGCAACCAGGGAACAGTGGACGCAACGATTGTTGAGGGAGAGAACAAAGAAAACAACGCTGCGAAAACGGGGGTTCTGGCGCCCGCCGGCATCGCTGCCGGTGCAGCCGTCGGCTATGCTGGTTATGAGGTTTATCAGCAATTCGCGGGTACTGTAGAGGCAGAACCGATGACTGCCGACGAGGCGCTCGATGCCGTTGCCGAACTTACAGCCGACAACACTGTCACCGAACCGGTGGTCGAGGCACAGCCGGAACCTGTCGTGGCAGCCGAACCAGTGGCTGAGACACAGCCAGCAGCCACAACGCAGCACACGACGACAACGGAAACGACGGTGAACCCCGACGATGTTTCAGACGAGATTCTTGCAGCCGACATCATTGACCCGACCGATGCCCAGGCTTCCGACTTCCCGTTTGAGGTGGGCGAGATTGCACAGGTCTACAACGTGAACGGAGAACTCGAGACCACCACCACAATTACAGCCGAGGACGGCACGGAAATGGTGCTTGTCGACGTAAACGGCGACCAGATGTTTGACGTGGCGCGCGACGCTTTCGGAAACGAGGTTGAACTCGGTGTGGTGTCGACCGTCAGCGACATGGAGATGCTCCACGCCCAGCAGCAAGGCGACACAACAGGTTATCTTGCCGCGTCCGACACCGATCCGATGCCTGACGACAACTCTTTCGAAGCCGATATTATCGACCCAACTACTCTTGGATAAAAACCATCTATGGACAACGAAAATCAGACTATACTTGTAACATGCCCGGAGTGTAAAAAGCAGATGCGTATGCGCAATCCGCAAACTCCGGGTGTTTATAAAATAACATGCCCGTTTTGCGGCAAGCCGTTTCCAGTGAAGATTGTAGACAGCAACAAGCAGCCGGAGCCTGCGCCTCAGCCAGCACCAAAGCCGGCTCCACAGCCAGCCGACAACGCGCCTGTGGTGGAGCAATTCTGCTCCAGCTGCGGCATGAAGCTGCGCATCCGCAACCCGCAGCCCGGACAGCACAATGTGCGCTGCCCGAAATGCCAGAGCGTGCAGACTTATGTCTACGAAGCGGCTAATGGAGAGGGCGAAAACACCGAGACACGTCCGGTAGAAAAGGTCAACAAGACCAAGCCGGTGCAGAAAAATTTCAATATCTGTCGTGGATGCCTCGTGCAGAAACGCGGACATTTCCGCTCCGACCGTATTTTTGAGCTGGCGGGAAAAGAAACCATCGTAGGGCGTCAGGACACCGACGCTCCATGTGACGTTATGGTCGACGACCCGACAATGAGCCGCCGCTCGATAAGCATCACTGCCGAGACAAAATCGGCGGGAATCATCTATAAACTCACTGTACTCAACGCCACTAACAAGGTGAAGCACAACGGTAGGGCTTTGAGCGCCGGCATGGGAGAGTATCTCGAGTTTGGCGACACCATCGTGCTCGGCCGCACCACATTCAAGTTTGAAAAAGCACCGAATCAAGAATCTTAGAAATTTAAGGATATGGACATACGATTGAATCAACCATACTCATTTACGCAACTCGGGCGGCGCACCAACCAGGAGGATTCGCGCTATCCCGACTGCGACACGCCGAAAGACCCACAACCGTTTTTCGTGGTCTGCGACGGCGTAGGTGGAAATGAAAAAGGAGAAGTGGCAAGCCGCACCGTCTGCGACGCATTCGGGAAGGCGCTTGCGGGTAGGGATTGGTCGTGTCCGTTCACTGTCCGTGACTTTGAGCAGGCTCTCGACTTCGCTTTCAACGAACTGCAGCGCGTATCGACGCTTGAGAACAAGGGGATGGCTACAACGCTCACGTTTGTGGCATTCCATTCCGACGGCTGTTTCATCGCCCATATCGGCGACAGCCGCGTGTACTATGTGCGCCCGGGCAGCGGCATTGTCTACCGCACCGACGACCATTCGCTGGTCAACGCCCTTGTGCGTGCCGGCGTGATAACGGAGAAGGAGGCGGAAACGCATCCCGACCGCAACGTGATTACGCGTTCGGTGTGTGTGCCCGACGCAGAGCAGGAGCGTTCGGCTGCAACAACGGTCAACATCACCGATGTGCGTCCGGGCGATTATGTGTTTATGTGCTCCGACGGCGTGTTGAAGAATCTTAGTGACGATATGCTTGTCGAAATCCTCGGCAAACCGGCTTCCGACGCTGAAAAATGTGCCCGGATAGCTGCGATGAGTGTGGACAGCGACGACAACAATACGGCATATCTTGTCAGTGTCGACAGCGTGGCTGGCGCGTTGCCGGTGGAGCCGCAGACTGCCACGCGCATAGTGACGCCGGCAGAAGCGCGTCCGGCTGGCGGATACACGAAAAGGAAAAAGACGCCGATGGGCGCTGTGATTGCCGCCGCTGTGGTTCTTGCGATATTGATTGTTGCCGCAGTGGTTGTCTTCTCGGGCTTGAAAGGCGGTGAGGATAAGGAAAATGTGGAGAAAGCATCGGAGGAGAAGACCGAAATGCCGTCGGAAAAACAAGGAATGGCTACGGCTCCGAGCTTCAAGGGCGATATGCAGAAATTCATCAACGACAACCTGCGCTATCCGGCTGACGCCACAAAGGAAGGCACGGTTGTGGTGCGTTTCAAGATAGAGGAAGACGGAACAACCGACGATGTCGAGGTGGTAAAGGGCGTTGACCCGGCTATCGACAAAGAGGCGGTGCGCCTGTGCAGGATGATGCGTTTCGAGCCGGCACGCAATGCCGACGGCACTCCAGAGGAGGTGGCCTACAGCCAAAAAATCACGTTCCGCCGTCCGGCAGCCAAACAGCCTGCCGTACAGTCCAAAAAGCAGGGTCGGGACGGCTCGATGAAGCCTCAGACACAGACACAGGAACAGGAGCAAGTGTCGCCTGAAGAGGCATTGAAACGCAAGGAAGAGCAGAGAAAGAAACGCGAGGCGGAGGCTGAGCGTCAGAAGATAGAAAAATTGGCTGGACAGCCGTTGCAGAGCATCTAAGATGGACAAAGAGGTTTTTAAGTATGCGTTGCCTGTAGGCTCGTTGTTGCGAAGTCCCAACCGGGAATACCGCATCGAGAAAGTGCTTGGTGTAGGCGGTTTTGGCATAACCTACAAGGTGTCGGCGACGCTGGTCTACCAGAATGTGCCCATCTTCACATATTTCGCCGTAAAGGAGCATTTCCTGCAAGACGCCTGCGAGCGCGATGCCGGGTCGGCGGGTGTGGTGTATTCGCGTCCGTCGAAGGCGCGCGTGGAGGAGAGCCGCAAGGACTTCCTGTCGGAGGCGGAGCGTCTGAATGCCTTGAGCGGGCAGGTGGACAATATTGTGCCTGTCAGCGAGGTGTTTGAGGCAAACAACACGGTCTACTATGTGATGGAATATCTCAACGGCGGCTCGCTGAGCGACATTGTGAAGGCTGGCGGACCGCTGCCAGAGCAGCGTGCGCTTGAAATAATCGAGCCGGTTGCAAGGGCTGTGGCGTTTCTGCACAGTCATCGCATCAACCATCTCGACATAAAGCCCGACAACATAATGTTTAAGACTACGCCCGACGGCTCGAAAATACCGGTAATCATCGATTTCGGCTTGGCGAAGCATTATGACGGCAACGGGCGTCCCACGTCGACGGTGCGTGTGCAGGGCTGCAGCGACGGCTATGCTCCGGTGGAGCAATATGCCGGACTCAACACGTTTGTGCCGCAAGCCGATGTCTACGCTCTCGGTGCCACGCTCTATTACATGCTTGTGGGCAAGGATCCGGCAATCGCCACCGAGCAGACTTCGGCGGGCATTGTGCAGTCGCTGCCCAAGACGCTGGACAGACCGGTGGTCAACGCCATTGTCGGGGCGATGCAGCAGAACCGTGCTGACCGAACGCCTTCGGTGGAGGCTTTTCTCGCGTCTCTTCACGATGGCGGCGAAGCCGTTTGCGAGGTGGATGCCGACACTGCGCCGACTCGCATAATCGCAGCCGGGCGTAAAAGCCGGAAACCGTTGTGGATTGTGCTGGCATCGGTTGCAGCCGCGATTGCCGTGGCGGCAGCGGTGATGCTTGTGCTCGACAAGAAAGGCAACAGTTACGGTCTGCGCGACGGAGAATATGAATATATTGACGAGCTTGGCGGGATGGTCTGCGACAGCGTGGTTTCCGATTCCGTTGTGTATTATGGCGATGAAGCTGTGGTGACCGACACGGTTGCGCCTGCTGATGACTATTATGACGAACCTGCCGCCGCCGACACGGCTGCGGAATGGTAGAAAAAAGACTGGAAAGAATGAAAAAAACGTTGATTTTTACGATATGTGCGGCCCTTGCCGCAGGAATGGCTCTCGCAACGCAGCCCAACGCAGTGCTGCAAAAAGCACAGGAGGGCGACGCAGCATCGCAGAATGCTGTCGGCGAGTGGTGCTACAACGGCACAAACGGGATGAAGCGCGACTACGGGCAGGCGTTGCAATGGTGGGCGAAGGCTGCCAAGCAGGGCGATGTAAAGGCTGTGGGCAATATGGGAATGTGCTATCGCTACGGATACGGCATCGACAGGGACTCGCTGAAGGCCACTCGGCTGTATCTGAAATCAATACGCGACGGAAACGACTCGCTGATGACTGCCGTTGAGGCGGCGGCTCAGCGCGGCGGACTGTTTGACGGCATCGTGACGGCGTTGGCTTACAAGACGGGAAACGGCGTGAAGCGCGACGGGGCGAAAGCCGTGCAGTATTTCCAGATGGCCGCCGAGGGCGGTTCGGTCGATGCGCAGCGTGAATATGCCTTAATCTGTCTGAATACAGGACGACAGCCCGACGCTTTGGAATGGTTTGCGAAAGCGGCTGAGCAGGGCGACTTGTCGGCTACGTATTTCTGCGGAATGATGAAGATGAAAGGTCTTGGCGGAGAGGAAAACCACGTGGAGGGCTTGGAGTTTCTTGAGAAAGCCGCTTCGCGCAATTTCCCACAGGCGTGCTACGACCTTAGCCTGCGCTATGCCGCCGGCGACGGTGTGGAGCCCGACTCGCTGAAGGCTGCCGACTATCTGCGGCGCGCCGCGGTGCTCGGATCGCATCGTGCGCAGTGGGACTATGCCGTTGCCTTCCGCGACGGAACGGGTCCGGAGCGCAGCTACTGCATGGCTATGGCTTGGATGGCCATCGCCGCCGACCAGGGTTATGTGGCAGACTTCAAGAAAACCTACTGCGACAAGAAAAACCCCGACAACTCGGCGTTTTTCTACTACCTGAAAGGCAATGCCTATTTGTATAAGCAGGACTACGACAAGGCGCTTGAATGCTTTGAGCATCTTGTGACGATGGATATCCCCGAAGGGTTGACAATGAAAGCGTTGACCCTCGTGAAAAAGGAGGGCGGACGCCTTGAGCCGTCGACACGCGAGCAGTGTGTGGGCTACCTGAAGGCGGCGTCGGTGCGCGACGTGTCGGCGAAAGCGTTGCTTGCGTATGTCTATACGCTTGGCTCCGACGATTTGAGCGACGAGGAGGCCGATGAGTGTGTGTCGCTGCTTCAGCAAGCCTCCGAGGCACGTTTCCCGAAGGCTCTCAACACACTCGGGATAATGTATAACAACATTGGCAAGGACTACTTCGCGCAGGCGGCGGCATGCTTTGCGGCGGCTTGCGAGGAAGGAATGATTGAGCAGGAGCCGGCTGCCGTCTATGCAAAATATCTCAGAGAGGGGCTTGGCGGTGTGGCTGTCGACAAGAAGAAGGCCGCGGAGGTGGAGAAGATGGCACTTAAACCCGACTATCAGGACCGTCTGATGAAACTCGTTGCCGACACATGGCTTGCCGACGAGGAAACACAGCAACCGCCGGTCGACATATTTGTCAACCCGACTCCGGAAACTACTGTCGACACAACAGTTGATATGTGATTGGAGTTATCCAATCGTCTCAATGATTCGGCGGCAGCGTTCAGCGGTGGCTTACGAGGATTTTCTCGCTTAAAATCAATTCCTTGTCCGACTTCAGCGTCGCAATATAGATGCCCTCGGGCAGTTGCGCCACGTTTATTGCAGTCGTCCCGTCTTCCATAGTGGCGGCTGCGACAATGCGCCCCGACGTGTCGGCAAGCGACGCGGTGAGTCTGTCGGGATTGGGTGCGTTGAAGTAGAGATTGTCGGCCGACAGGCGCAGTCCCGGGCTGTCGGGATTTATACTTTCTGCCGAGCCAAAGCTGAAGTCGAAATCATCACGGCGGAATTCATAGTGGAACCGGTCGTTTGTTTTCTGCATGAATTCCAATTCAACGACATATTCAGGCATACAGGCGCACTCATTTAAGTTCGGGTTCATCATGTCTGCCTCAAACGGTCTGCTGCCGATGAATCCAATCCCTTCAATGGCAAAAAGACTTTCGGAAGTAGCCCCGTTGAGGGTTGCAAAAAATGCCTTTCGTTTTTTGCCGTTGACCTCCACATATTTAATCCCAGTGATGGTGATGTATGGCTCGTCTGCTGCAGGTCTGTATGTATCACCTATTTTCCAGTCAAAATCATA
>ERZ780075.526-NODE-526-length-17601-cov-2.439986_pt1 | contig 17601 bp, 15 predicted proteins | sample MGYA00511839_ERZ780075 | MGnify/ENA primary metagenome ERZ780075 (study PRJEB29588, sample SAMEA2155953) | human gut metagenome | biome: human gut; feature: human-associated habitat; material: faeces | place: Denmark | collected 2008/2010 ...
AGAAGGAAATATAAATGAATAAGAAAGACATTTTGTGGGGTTCAGCTTTAATACTAGTTGGAGTAGCCCTAATATTAAAATTAGCTGGAATATTAACAGTAAATATATTTTTTAAAGGCTGGTGGACATTATTTATAATAATACCAAGTATATCAGGAATAATTAGTGAGAAAGATAAGACATGGTCTATTATAATGCTTAGTGTAGGAGTTCTTTTATTACTTTGTAGTAGAGGAATAATGGATTATAATTTATTCTGGAAATTATTATTACCAATAGTGTTAATAGTATTTGGATTTTCAATTATATTTAGAAATAAGATTAGTGAAAAAGTAAGTATGAATACTGTAGGTGAACATGTAGCAGTTTTCAGTGGGCAAAAGGTATCATTTGATAAAGATGAATTTAAAGGAACAACTTTAACTGCTGTATTTGGTGGTGTTGACTGTGATTTAAGAAATGTTAAAATTAAAGATGATGTTCTTATTAATTGTAATGCAGTATTTGGAGGTATAGATATAATCGTACCAGAGGACGTTAAAGTAGTAATAAGTTCTGCTTCATTCTTTGGTGGTGCTGAAAACAAGAGAAAAAATAATGATGGCAAACATACAATATATGTAAATTGTAATTGCGTTTTCGGCGGAGTTGACATTAAGTAGAAAGGAATATATGGAAAAAGTAATTGAAATTAAAAATTTAACAAAGTCATATAAAAACTTAAAAGCAGTAGATGATTTATCATTTGATGTATATAAAGGTGAAATATTAGGACTTTTAGGGCCAAATGGAAGCGGTAAATCAACTACAATTAACTCAATATTATCTCTTTTGAAATATGAAAGTGGAACTATTAAGATATTTAATAAAGAAATGAAACCTGATTCATATGATTTAAAAAAAGATATAGGTGTTATATTTCAAGAAGTTGCTGTTTTTAATGAATTAACAGTACTAGAAAATATAGATTATTTTTGTGGACTTTATATAACTGATAAAAATAAGAGAAATAAATGTGTAGAAGATGCGATAAAACTAGTAGGGCTTGAAAATTATAAAAAATTCTATCCTAAACAATTATCAGGTGGACTTTTAAGACGTCTTAATATAGCATGTGGTATTGCTCACAAACCTAAATTAATATTTTTAGATGAACCAACTGTTGCAGTAGATCCACAAAGTAGAAATAATATACTTGATGGAATTAAAATGTTAAGAGATAAAGGAATTAGAGTAGTACTAATGACGACAATTACAAATAAAAATGCTCTGTACCGTTTGATTTGGTACAGAGCATTTTTGTTTTTGCATGATTTTTAATCTTCAAAAAGCGAATTCATCAGATTTTTAATTTTTTCTTTTCTGGCTTTTGTTTCATCGCTGTTCAGAAAATAGCTGTTTTCCTGAAAGTTGATTACATCGCCTTCTTTGATATTTTTCGGCAGGGCTTTAAGTTCAAGATTCACCATATCGCCGTTTTCACACTCAAGAACAGCCTTGTCGCCTTCTATTCTGTCAACAATAAATTTTTTCAAGCTTATTCATCCCTTTTCATTGAAGTTTGTCCCGTTTTGATTGTCACACCTGAACCCTCGGTTGAAATGACAACTGTTCCGTTTTCATCGGTTCTGTATGTTTCAACTCGGAATTCATCAAGCAGCTTTAATGTGCTTTTGTGCGGATGTCCGTAGCTGTTGTCCTTGCCGAGTGAAATAACCGCATATTTAGGATTTACCTTTTCAAGCAAAGCTTTTGTTGTTGATGTTCTGCTTCCGTGATGACCTACTTTCAGAACTTCTGCACTCATATCTGCCGTAACGGTTTCAAGCTCTTTCTTTTCGGCATCTCCGAGGAACAGAAAGCTGTCATTTTTATAAGTTATTTTTAGAATTACAGAGCAATTGTTCAGATTATCCTCGTCAATTGTTACGGGAGCAAGAATATTTATGCTGAAATCGTTGTCATCAATAATATTCATACCCGCTTTGGCTGACTTGACTTTAAGTCCCTTGTCTGCAATTGCCGTGAGCAGATTCTCATAGGTCTTGGTTGTGGTTGTAACCTTAGGCATATAGATTTCGCCGATATTATTATGCTTTACAACATAAGCCATTGAACCGATATGGTCGGCATGAGGGTGAGTTGCAACGAGATAATCAATATTTGTGTATCCGAGATTATTGATATATTCGGTAATACTTTTACCGTACATATTTTCGCCTGCATCAATCAGCATACACTTTTGATTCGGCAGTTCAATAAATATGCTGTCACCCTGTCCGACATCAAGGTAATGAACCGATAATGTTCCGATTTCTGAAACAATTGTTTTGCTTTCCGAATCGGAACCGTTCACATTGATATTGATTGAACACGAACAAAGTGCAAAACAGATTACCGCAAACAATGCAGTAAGCTTTAATATTAATTTTGAATTAATTTTAATTTTTAACACCTCACAATTCTGAGTCTTATTGTACAATAAACAAGTCAATATTTCAAGAACAGAAAAAGGAGAGCCTTTGCGACTCTCCCCTTTCGATTATCATTATGCGGTTTTGCCTGTATAAAGCTGATAGTATCTGCCCTTTTGTTCAAGAAGCCGTTCGTGTGAACCACGCTCGATGATTCTGCCCTTTTCAAGAACCATAATACAGTCTGAATTCTTGATTGTTGAAAGTCTGTGGGCAATAACAAAGGTTGTTCTGCCGTGCATAAGCTTATCCATGCTGTCCTGAACCATCTTTTCGGTACGGGTATCAATTGAACTTGTAGCCTCATCAAGGATAAGTGCGGGCGGATCTGCAACAGCGGCTCTTGCAATCGCAAGCATCTGGCGCTGTCCCTGACTGAGATTGCCGCCGTCACCTTTGAGCAGGGTGTTGTAGCCGTCAGGAAGTTTTCTGATAAAGCTGTCTGCATTGGCAAGCTTTGCCGCTGCGATAACCTCTTCGTCTGTTGCGTCAAGTCTGCCATAACGGATATTTTCCATAACGGTATCCGTGAACAGGTGTGTATCCTGTAAAACTATACCAAGTGAACGGCGAAGATCGCCTTTTTTGATTTTGTTGATATTGATTCCGTCATAACGGATTTTACCGTCCTGAATATCATAGAATCGGTTAATAAGGTTTGTGATTGTTGTTTTGCCTGCACCTGTTGAACCGACAAACGCAATCTTCTGACCGGGTTCTGCGTACAAATCAATATTGTGAAGAACGATTTTATCATCTGTATAACCGAAGTCAACATCGTCCATAACAAGCGCACCCTTGAGTTCACGATACTCTGTTTCGCCTGTTATGCTGTGAGTATGCTTCCAAGCCCACATACCTGTTTTTTTCTCAGTTTCAACAAGCCTGTCGCCCTCTTTGCGTACATTAACAAGTGTTACATATCCGTCATCAACCTCAGGCTCTTCGTCAAGAAGTTTAAAGATACGGTCTGCACCTGCAAGTGCCATAACAATTGAGTTAAACTGCTGGCTGACCTGATTGATAGGCTGGGTAAAGCTCTTGTTAAATGTGAGGAAGCTTACGAGTTTACCGATTGTAAATCCGAGGAAGTTGTTGAGAGCAAAGATACAACCTACGATTGCACAAAGTACATAGCTGATGTTACCGATTTGTGCGTTAATCGGCATAAGGATATTTGCAAACTTGTTTGCGTTGTATGAACTGTTGAAAAGCCTGTCATTAAGCTCATTGAATTCTTCAATGCTCTTTTTCTCATGGTTAAATACTTTTACAACCTTCTGACCGTTCATCATTTCCTCAATGTAACCGTTAGTTGCACCGAGGTCTGCCTGCTGTTTTGCAAAAAACCTTCCGCTTCGTGACGCAAGCTGTTTTGTTACAAAAAGCATTACACCAACCATTATAAGTGTAAGAATTGTAAGAGGAATACTGAGTATAAACATACTGACAAGAACGGCAATGATTGTAATTCCGCTGTTGAAAAGCTGAGGAATACTCTGGCTGATCATCTGACGGAGGGTGTCAATATCGTTTGTGTAAACACTCATGATATCGCCGTGAGGGTGTGTGTCAAAGTATTTTATCGGAAGGCTTTCCATATGTTCAAATATCTGACAACGCAAATCACGCATTGTACCCTGTGTTACATAAACCATAATTTTGGCGTAGATAAACGCCGACGCTGCACCGATTGCATAGAAAATTGCAACTCTTAAAATTGCTCCGAGCATCGGTCCGAAGTCACGGCTGCCGCTCTGAATCATCGGAGTGATGTAATCGTCAATAAGATTCTGAATAAACAATGAACCCTGAACATTTGCAAGTACGCTGATGAGGATGCAGACGAAAACAATAATCATCTGAAATTTATATTTTTTAAAGATAATACCGAATAGTCTTTTAAGAACCTGACCTGAATTTTCAACCTTTTGTGCAGGTCCTCGGTTTCTTCTTCCCATTGGTCCCGGCATAATTACAGCTCTCCTTTCGCATCAAAATCACCGTTGCCGCTTGTCTGGGCAACATAAATTTCATTGTAAATCGGACTGTTTTTGATAAGTTCTTCGTGAGTACCCACTGCGCTTATCTCACCGTCATCCATTACAATAATCTTGTCTGCGTGTGAAACGCTTGATACACGCTGTGAAATAATCAGCTTTGTAGTATCGGGGATATTCTCGCTGAATGCCTTGCGGATACTTGCGTCTGTTGCGGTATCAACTGCACTTGTCGAATCATCAAGAATAAGAATTTTCGGATTTTTCAGCAAAGCTCTTGCAATGCAAAGACGCTGTTTCTGACCACCCGAAACATTAGTACCGCCCTGTTCGATTTTTGTGTTGTACTTATCAGGGAAGCTTTCGATAAACGCATCTGCACACGCCAGCTTGCAGGCATTGACGCATTCTTCCTCTGTAGCATTTTCGTTGCCCCATCTGAGGTTGTCAAGGATTGTACCGCTGAAAAGAACATTCGACTGGAGCACAACCGAAACCTTGTCACGCAGAGTTTCGATATCATAGTCACGAACATCTTTTCCACCGACCTTAACAGAACCTTCGGTTACATCATAAAGTCTTGCAATAAGGTTTACAAGGCTTGTTTTTGAAGAACCCGTACCGCCGATAATACCGATTGTTTCGCCTGATTTGATTTTTAGGTTGATATCGTTGAGAATCGGTTTTTCGGCTTTTGTGTTGTATGAGAATGAAACATTGTCAAACTCAATGCTTCCGTCCTTAACCTCGTAAACAGGGTTTTCGGGATTTGCAAGCGTTGATTTTTCATTAAGCACACCTGCAACACGCTTGCCGCTTGCAAGGCTCATTGTGAGCATTACAAACACCATTGCCACCATAAGAAGATTCATAAGAATGTTCATACAATATGTGAGCATACTTGTAAGTTCACCTGTTGTAAGCTCACTGCTTACGATCATATTTGCGCCAAACCAGCTTACAAGGATGATTGATGCGTATGAAGTAACCATCATAATCGGTGATACTGTTACCATGGCATTTTCAGCCTTAACAAAGAGTCTGTAAACATTGTCGGCTGCCTTGCGGAACTTGCCAACTTCGTGTTTTTCACGAACGAAAGCCTTTACAACTCTGATTGAAGTTACATTTTCCTGAACGCTTGCGTTGAGTTCATCGTACTTTTCAAAAACCTGACTGAAATACTTGTATGTTGCCTTCATAATAAAGGCAAGAACAACAGAAAGTAAAATTGTTGCAATGAGATAAATACAGGCAAGCCTTGCATTGATGATGAATGTCATTGCCATTGCACAGATGAGCGATACAGGCGCTCTGAAACACATTCTTAAAAGCATCTGATATGCATTTTGAAGATTTGTTACATCCGTTGTCATACGGGTAACAAGTCCTGCGGTTGAGTAACGGTCAATGTTGGCAAACGAGAATGACTGGATATTTGCAAACATTGAGCGTCTGAGGTTTCTTGCAAAGCCTGCCGAAGCTTTTGCACCGTAGATACCGCCCATCATACCTGCAAACAAGCCCGTGAGTGCAAGTGCGCCCATATAACCGCCCGTTATGAGTATGTGCTGCATATCGCCCTTGTTGATACCGTCGTCAATCATTGATGACATAAGAAACGGAATAATTGTTTCAACAATTACTTCGAGTATCATAAAGAACGGTGTAAGAACAGACTCTTTGACGAAACCTTTGATATTTTTTGCCAAAGTTTTTATCATACTTATCTCCTTCCGTTTTAATTTGCATTTTCAAGTCCGCTGAGAATTTTATTTATAAGAAAAAGAAATTGTTTCTTTTCTTCTTTTGTCAGCAGACTGTCAAGCAAAGTTTCGTTTTTGGTTATCATATTTTCGATTTTGTAATGAAGTTCAATACCTGTTTCGGTCAAGACAAGTTTTTTGAGCCTTGCGTCACTTTCAACGCTCTCCCTCGTTATGTAATTTTTCTTTTCCATAAGTTTAAGAATACTTGTAACGGTTGAACGGGCAATTGAAAATGCGTTTTCAATATCTTTTTGGTAAACATCTTCATCACAATGATCATAAAGATATGCAATAATCCAGCCGTGCATAAGAGTCAGCTTATCCACTCCCTTATCCTTGGCGGAATAGATTAACTTTCTCTGCAAAACCTGATTAAGCACCTTGATTTCGTGACCGATTGAATCATTAAAGCGTTTGTTGCACTTACAGCTTTTTACGCTTTTGTCATCACACATTATTTCACCTCCGAAATCACACTTATGAGATATTGTTCTATATAGAATAGTTCGATACAAAACAATTTGTATCAGTAATTATAGCACCTTCATTTTGAATGTCAAGAGAAATTACAAATAATTATTCAAAGTTTCACATTGCTGTCACAAATCAAAAGCGACAGCTAAAATTACAGCTGTCGCAGTTAAAATCATATTCACTTTGCACAAATTATGACAATTGTCACTTTTTTAGAATTTCTGTCGCATCACGGATATCGGGGGTTTTATCACCGTTGATATCGCAAACAAAAAGAGCATACTGATTTTCGTCATAATCGTCAAAGGTTAGGTCTTTGATAAGATACTTCTGAATAAGCTCAGCGTCCTTTTCATCTGTTTTTCCGTCCGTTGCAGCCGGGGAATTTCCGGTCACGTAAACGGTCTGGGAGATCACGGTTCCCATGGCGGGATCTATTGTTTTTTTGTCTTTTTCCCCGTGTGTCGTGGCATTTTTGTTTTTTGTGGCACCCCACCCGCCGTCAAGCACAAAATCAATACCGCTGTCGTTCATGAGTTCATCGGCTCTGTTTTTGTCAACATCAACAATGTAAAGTCCCAATGTGTCAAAGCATTGATAAACATACTTTGCATCCTTTAAAATCTTGGCTTTCTTTTCTTTTGCCCTGTCATTTGTTATGCCTGCACCTTGAAGGTGTGAGTCAAGCTTTGCAATCATCTCCATTGCGTAATCGTTATCCGTCATTGCACGGTCGAGATCAACACCGTTTGTCATATAGAACCAACCGAGCGAACCCATAACATATAGATTATTCACATCAAGTCCGCAGTAAACGGCAATTTTCCCGTCCTTGTACTGACCTTTTTTCATCGACATTTTGGAATAGCCCTTGATTATACTGTAACCGAGCTTCATTCCGTCCTCGCTGATATAGTCAAGGTCAAACGCCGCTGCACTTGTGCATGAAAAGCACGCTCCGCAGATGAGCATTGCAAATACGAGCAATATTGAAATCACCTTTTTAGAAAATTTTCTTTTCACAAAAAACACCTCCATTGGTAGTATCACCGAACGGAAGTGTTTTATTTTGATTTATTTACTTTTATTTGACTTATTATTTTTTCTATCTTTTCTTATTTGATTAAGCTCTGAACCTTTGGTTTTTACCTTTCTTTTAAATTTTGCAACGGTAAACGCTTTTATCCTGTCATGATAGACATAATTAATTTCCGCACAAACCATAAGACAAACCATAAGAAAGTAAAACCAGATCATAATAACGGCAATTCTTGTAAGACCTCCGTACACGGAAAATCCGTTGAAATCCGACACATAAACCGAAATACCGAACGAAAGCACATACCACGAAACCGTGCAGAGAAACGCACCGGGCAACTGTGACTTAAAGCCGTATTCCTTATGCTCGCTGCGTGAGATGTTCGGAAAGTTCCTGTAAATCAGCGCAAACAATACCGTGAGAAACATAAAGATAAGTATATATCTGAGATGATAGATTATTCCGATTACGTCCGGCAACGATTTTAGATGCGGTGAAAGAAAATCGTTAATTGTTGAACCGAGGACAATAAGTACAAGTGACGCAAGCAAAATTACAAACAATGCAATTGTGTAGAACATCGCCCTTATCCTTAAAAAGAACCAGTTTCTGTTTTCGTAAGCGTCATAAATTCTGTTAAGACCGTTTGTGATTGCATGGATTCCCTGTGCCGCCGACCACAGAGTGACTACAAGCGTTACAAGAGAAATTCCCACAGCACTTTCATAGGCAGAGGTCAGAAAGTATGTTAAGTCATCGGCAATTTTTGACGAAAACACACTGCTGAGTCCGTGATAAACAAAATCAATCGGAATGTGCAGGTTTTGCAAAAGTGACACAAAGAACATTGAGAGTGGCACAGCCGATAATATGATAAAGAATGCCGACTGTCCGGCAATTGCAAAAATATTATCATGAACGCATTTGCTTGTTATCGGTTCAAATCTGCCTGTTATTCTTTTGTAAAGTTTTATCGCCTTGTCAACGAATTTTATCCTCAATGTGTCACCTCCCCTATTTCTATATGATAATTATTTTATACCGTTTTTCTTCATCTGCACATTATAAGAAATTCTTGTGAGAAGTTTTTCTGGTGCAAAATGTCTGAAAAACGACACCGCTTTCATTTCAAAGCCGGGTGTGATAATCATTTTGCCCTTCATGGTCATGTCAACGGCATACCTTGCGACAAACTTCGGGTCAAGTCCTCTTATGCAGAATTTTACATCCGCAACATTATTGAAGTTGGTTTTTACTGGACCCGGGCAAAGTACCGAAACCTTGACATTTTTATTATCCCTACGCATTTCTTCATGAATCGCCTGAGTAAGACGGACAACATAATTCTTTGATGCATAGTAGCTTGCAAATGTCGGTCCTGCAAGAAATCCTGCGGCAGAACCTACATTGAGAATATATCCGCTGTTTCTCTCCGCCATATCTTTAAGAAAAAGCTTTGTGAGAATGTGAACCGTTGAAACATTGGTGTGAATGAGTTCAAGCTCTCTTTCAAGCGGAACATCCAAAAATTTTCCGTATGCACCGAATCCGGCGTTGTTGACAAGAAAATCAATCTGTTCATTTTCATTCTTAATATGCTCATACAAATCCAGGCTGTCACTTTCTCGTGAAAAATCAAGCGTAATTACCCTGACATTCACATTTGAAAGTTCCTCTTTCAGCTTGTTAAGCTTATCGGTTGAGCGTGATACAAGAATAAGGTCATAACCGAGTTCTGCAAGATATCGGGCAATTTCTTTACCTATGCCCGAACTTGCGCCTGTAATCAAAGCCTTCATTAGTTTTCATCATCCTTCGGTTTTTGTGCTGTGGCACAAAGCCATGTTGTACCTTCCTTAGTGTATGTGTTTATGTTTTCAAAGCCTGCCGATTCAAGTACGGCTCTGATTTCCTGCGAAGTTACCGACTTGATATTCAGCATATTTTCAACCTTTTCCCACTTGAACGGATCGTCGTCTGTTCTGAGCATTTCAAAAAGCAGCATAACCGTTCCGCCCTGTTTGAGAACACGGAAAACTTCTTTTACATCATTTTCCTTATCAGGCCAGAAGTAGTAAGTTTCAACTGCCGTGATATTGTCGAATGTATTGTTATCAAAAGGCATATCGGATACTGATGCCTGAAGAATTTTTGCTTTGTTGCAGAGTATATTTTTTGAATTGAGTTTTTCGGAGGATTTTACCGAGAGTTCGGAATAGTCGATTCCGTAAACCTTGCCGTTGGCAACAATTGAGCAAAGTCGGTCAACGGTTTTTCCGCCGCCGCAACCTATGTCAAGTACAGTTGCGGTGCGTTCAATATTCATATGTTCAAGTCCCCATGAGGTGAGGCTTGAATGTCCTTTATTCATAGCCTTAATCATCATTTTGCCCCAAAAGCCGTTTGGCTTTTTAGCATTCTCAACCAACTTGCGGTATTTCATAAAAATCACTCCAATCTGAAATTTTCATCTGTTTACTGTCTGCTATTTACTTTTTCTTCCTGTTGAATTAAGTTTTTGAAGTAAGAGTGCAAGGAAAAACGCACCGCCTACTATAACGATGAACCAAACAAATGACATATACAACGGTTGATTCATCACACGCAAAAACTGGTATGGACCGTCAACTGCACCGACTATATTAAGTATAATAAGCAGAATCGCATATATTAATGTAGGGATTGTAGCCGTGAAAGCTGATTTTGTGTTAAGGTGAGGTTCTTTTTCAAAAAGCACAAACGATAAAATTGTAAGAATCGGACACAAAGTATGTAAAAAGGTGAAGTCTTTGTTAAAAAGCATATAGAGCCAACCGTTTATGCCCTCTCCACGCATCGGAGAAAGCACGGCAAGAACTACGATAAATGTTACCGAAAGCACAGCCGCCGCCATATATTTGAACATTTGAACCGAGTGCGGAATTTCTTTTCCGCTTTTGAGATATCGCACCTGAAAGCCTGCCATAACCGCACAGGCAACAAGTGCAAACAGGTTGCTGTCTTCAGTGTAATATATAAGCGGATAGCAGCCTATTTTGAAAAACACGATAATTATTGCGGCAATCTCACAAGCGATAATCGCAAGATTAAATGCCAAAGCTGTTTTTGTTCGTTTAATTTTAAGAGTATTTTGCATTTTAATTCCTTTTCTATATTATTTTGTTAATTTCTTTCAATCAATGCCACGCTCTCTACATGGGAGGTTCCGGAGAACATATCACAGGGGGTGATTTCTTTGGGGGTATAGCCGTTTTCTGTGAAGAATTTTAAATCTCTTGCGAGGGTTGCGGGGTCACAGGATACATAGACTACACGGCTCGGCAACATTCTTGAAATTGTCTTTACAAGCTCTTCGCCGCAGCCTTTTCTCGGTGGATCAAGAATTACGCAGTCGGGTTTTAAACCCTCTTTTTCAAGCTGAAATGCGGCAGCGGAGGCATCTCCGCAGATGAATCGTGCATTTTCAATGCCGTTTGCTTTTGCATTTTCATTTGCATCTTTCACGGCATCTTCAACAATCTCCGCACCGATAAGCTGTTTACAGGAATCAGCCATTGTAAGACCTATTGTACCCGTTCCGCAGTATAAATCAAGCAGAATTTCGTCGTTTTGCAGGTTTGCGTATTCTTTTGCTTTACCATACAGTTTTTCTGCTTGGGCACGGTTTACCTGCCAGAATGAAAACGGTGATATTTTAAATTTAAGTCCGCATAAAACATCGGTAATGTGGTCACTGCCGTATGCAACACGATTTTTCTTGCCTAAAACCACATTTGTTTTTTCTCTGTTAGAATTAATAATCACACTTTTTAACTGCGGAAGTTCGGATTTGAGCATTTTCACAAGTAAATCTTCCTGTTTAAGACCGTTTGCGTTGACAACATAGCACACCATAAGCTCGCCCGAAACCTCGCCGATTCTGATATAAATGTGGCGAAGTCTGCCCTTGCCCGTTGTTTCATCATAAATTTCCGTGTTAGTTTTTGCGATAAAATCTTTTGTGATTTCAATTACCCTTGCAAAAATTTCGGGCTGTAAAATACAGTCGGTACAATTGATTATGCGGTGGCTGTGGAATGAATAAAAGCCCGTCACAACATTTCCGTCACGGTCAAGACCGACAGGATACTGCGCCTTGTTGCGGTATCTTGTGATATTATCCGACGAAATTATCGGCTTGAAAACAACATTATCAAGACCGCCGATGCGTGTTACGGCATCCTCAACTCTTTGCTGTTTTATTTTGCATTCTTCTTCATAAGAAATATGTCGCCATGTGCAACCGCCGCACTTCATAAAGTTTTCGCAGTCGGGAGTAATTCTCGCCTTGGACGGAACGAGAATTTCTTCGATTTTGCCGAAAGCGTAGGTTTTCTTAACCTTTAATATACGCACATTGAGTTCGTCACCGATTGCAGAACCCTGTACAAAAACGGCAATGCCGTCATCTGTTCTTCCGACTCCGCTGCCCTCGGCAGTTGCCGAAGTTATTGTAAGGTTTACAATATCGTTCTTTTTTAAAGTCATTTTATCACTCTGCCATTTTATGTGTATTTTTAGTTATAATCCTATTCCCTTTTATTTTAGCATTTACTCTACAATTTGGCAACAATTAAAACACAGTATCCGTACAATACACAAAAATTGCACAAATATCAAATTAGGTATTTATTTTTTTATCCATTCGTCTTATAATATGAGTATTGCAGTTCTGTCACGGCATTGCTCTTTGAATGCAAATCAACCTGTGTTCCAACTTAAATACAGGCAAAGCGGAATGATTTTTCTGACAGACAAATATACTTATCAGGAATGGAGTGGACTATTGTGAATTACGACAGTCTTATGGATAACATAAAAAGAATACATTTTATCGGTATAGGCGGCAGCGGAATGTGTCCGCTGGCTGAGATTCTTCACCACGAGGGCTATGAGCTTTCGGGTTCGGATATGAACGAGGGTGAAACTCTTGACAGAATTAAGGGTTACGGAATTCCCGTATTTATGGGACACGCCGCAGAAAATATTAAGGGTGCAGAGCTTGTTGTTTACTCAGCGGCTGTTAAGGAAACTAACCCCGAAAGACAGGCGGCAAAGGAACTCGGTATTCCGTGCATTGAAAGAAGCGTAATGCTCGGTATTGTTACAAGAAGATACAGAAGAAGTATTGCGGTTTCGGGTACACACGGCAAAACAACTACAACCGCTATGCTTTCACAGGTGCTTATCGGCAGCGGTTTTGATCCGTCAGCTATTATCGGAGGAAAACTTCCGTTCATCGGCGGTAACAGCTATGTCGGTCACAGCGATATAATCGTTTGTGAGGCTTGTGAGTATGTTGACACATTCTTACAGCTCAATCCGTTTATTTCGATTATTCTTAATATTGACGCAGATCATCTTGACTACTTCAAGAATCTTGACAACATTAAGAAGTCATTCAACAAATTTGCTCATCAGACAACAGGCTTGCTTGTTATCAACGGTGACGACGAAAACACTCTTGATGCCGTAAAGGATGTTGAGATTGAGAAAATCACCTACGGTTTTGGCGAGAACTGCGATTACAGAGCTGAAAACATCAGCGCAGACAAGGGTGTTCACGAGCAGTTTGACCTCTACTATAAGGGTGAGAAGCTCACACAGATTAAGCTTATCGTTCCCGGAAAGCACAACATTTATAATGCACTTGCCGCTGCGGCTACTGCACATTATCTTGGCGCTACTCCGAAGGAAATTTCCGAGAATCTTCACAAGTTCGGCGGTGTTCACAGAAGATTTGAAATTCTCGGCACACCTGACGGAATTACTGTTGCCGATGACTTTGCTCATCATCCCACAGAACTTACCGCAACACTCAATGCCGCAATGAAAATGGGCTTTAACAAGGTTTGGGCAATATTCCAGCCGCATACATTTTCAAGAACAGCCATGCTCCTTGACGATTTTGCGGAGGCTCTTAAAATTCCGGATCAGGCAATTATTTCGGCTATTCTCCCTGTTCGTGAAACAAACACATATAACATCTATTCTACTGACCTCGGTGCAAAAGTTCCGGGTTCTGTATGTCTTGACACATTTGAAGAAATTACCGACTATGTTTGCAAGAATGCAAAAGAGGGCGACCTCATTCTCACAATGGGCGGCGGTAATGTGTATATGTGTGCCAATATGATTTACAAACAGCTTAAATATATGGAAGAAAATAAATAAGATTTTTAAACAAACAGAAGAACCGTGCTATAAAAGCACGGTTCTTTTTTCTTTTATTATATTATTTTAAAAAAGGAGTCACGGAATATCTCGGCTCCTTAATTGATATGACTAATTTTAATTAGAAGTCAAACCTTCTCTTTGCAAAGAACATTCCTGCAACTGCAAGTGTAAGAGCTGAAAGAAGAGCAATTGAAACTACAGGCGAGTCACCTGTTTTAACAACTCCGTTATCATTGTTATTGTTTGTGCTGTCCTTTAACACAACATCAGATGTTGAAGATGATACATCAGTTGAAGTTGTCGGATTTGTGTTATCATTACTTTCCGGTGTAATTGTGCCAAGTTCGACAAATGTAAATTCATCACTGTCCTGAACATAAGTTAAAAGGACATCACTTTTAATTGTTGTAGTGAAACTTTTTTCAATTACAGTACCTTTACCTGTTGAAATAACGGCAGTATAAGTACCGACAGGGAGATTTTCGGAAGTATGCGTATATACACCGTCGTGAGATGAAGGCTGGAAATAGAACATATCTACAATGGTGTCATCTTTCATAAGATAACCCGAGGGTACTTCATAAGGAGCTTTTTCGGACTCATACACAATAACATCCACTTCATTTGTTACAGTATAGTAGTTGATTCTGACTGAACCGTCTTTAGAAAGGGTGAAATCTTTATCAACTAAAAAATCATTGCCGTTACGAACATTAACATTATAAGTACCTGCTTTAAGGTTATCAGCAACACCTGTTATGCAATCATAATGTTCTGATGATGTTGAAAGAAGAATACCTTGAACAAAATCTCCGCCATCGGTTGTGATTAAAGCCTCATATTTTTCATCGGGGGTAAGCGGTTCATCATAAACTACTGCTTCAATATCATTCGTCACATAATGGTAGTAAATTCTAACAGAGCCGTCCTTTGTAAGTTTAACTTCCGTTGTTGCAGGCTCGTTAAAATAGGGACTGCCTGTTGCTCCGAATTCATAAGTTCCTGCAGTAAGGTTGTTATAAACTGCGGTTACAGTATCATAATGCTCATTTGAATATACCATTTCGGTATTCTTCAAGTCACCTGTTGTTTTGTTAATGCAATAGCTTTTGAAAGGGTTTTCTTGATCGTCAACAACAGTATCAGGAGTTGAAACTGCACCTACGACTGTTACTGTTGCCACCAAAAGCATAGTTGCCACAGTAAGCAGACAAACGATTTTCTTTGTAATTCTTTTCATAATTATTCCTCCGTAATTTTTATTATTGCACATTTTGCAATTCAATGTGATTATAATAGCAAAATTTCACAATTACAAGCTATTTTCACGAACGGGAACTATTGCGACACGAACAGAAATAAAATGACACAATACGGCTTGCATTTTGCTGTTAAAACACTTAATATATGTATATACAGCAATAAAATTATGATTTACGGAGAAAAGAATATGAAAACAAAAAAATTAAAGTATCTTCCTGCCATTGCGGCATTAGCAATCACTCTGGCAATAATCGGATTTGTTGTCACGGCACTCCTTTTTTCACCCAACAAGCCAGACACTCTTGCCGACACACCAACAGAAAATATATGGAGTTACGAAATTCTAAAGGACGGAAAAGTAAGCTCCGTTTATCCTGTATTCGAAGATAAATTAACTGCAACCGTAAACGATACTGATTTTTCGGCTTTGTGTATGAAAATAACCCTCCCCGAAATAACCGATGACAAATTTTTGAATTTTTCTCCATCCGGAGTAGCAACCGAGGTGTTCATAGAAAACTATCTTGCCTATTCAAATATTGATTTGACCGGTGATGACATAAAAAGAAATAAAGACGGATTTCTTGAAATTCCCGATAATTATCTGTTCACGGGACCGTCATATTATACCACCGCAAGTATTCCAATATCGCCTGATTTTTCGGGGAATGAAATGAGAATATACACATATTACACGGACGAAAATCCTTATTATTTTACTAAATATCCGTCGCTTGCAGATATGTTTCAAAAATCCACAGATGCTGTTGTGGGATCTGTCGGTGCCGTTATTTTATCAACTCTAAGTTTTATTGCGGCAATTGCATTATGTCTAATCTTCTTTGTAAGAACAAAAAACGGACATAAAAATTACAAAATCCTACTCATGATATTGTTTTTAATACTGTTTGCTTTAAGATGTGTGTGTTACTCATCTTCACAGTTACAAATGAGTTCAAAGGTTCTTTCATCATTCGACTTTTCGATACTATCACGAATATATGTTATACCGATTGTATTCTTCGTAGCGTTTATGTTCACTAACTGGAGAAAATTCATTCTTCTTGTATCATCTTTTATCCTGCTCGGGACATACTGCATCTGCTACGGATTTTTCAGTGAATCCATTGAGTTTATCAATTTTACTGAAGTTTCACTCTCGCTGTACTTTTTGATAACCGTTATAATGCTTGTTTTAGATTTTATTTTTGATGGGCAGAAGTATAAAAAATACAAAAGTTCAAAATATATTCTGCTGTTTATAATCTGCATTTTTTGCGGTTACACTTTGGCAGCATGTACAAGCGACTCTGACTTTCTAAGTTACGGAAATAATATTTTGGGCAGCATTTTTGAATTTGGCGAATTCGCACCCCTCAATACTATGTTCTGCACAGTTACGGCAATTATTTCTGTATTGATAATTATCAAAGAATTTATTGACGATTATACGGAGTATAAGAAAAGAATTTATATAGTAAATGAGCGTGCAAGATATGCTTTGCAGAGCTATCAGATGTTAAAAAACGGCGAAAAAGAAACCAAAGCCGCTCGCCACGAAATGAATCATCATATGGTTGCAATTTCGGCTATGCTTGATAATAATGACATTCAGAGAGCCAAAGAGTACATAGAAAAAGTCACTGACAAGCTTAGCAAACTTCCGAAAATTAAATACTGCGACAATATTCTGATAAACTCAATTACAGGTATATATGCAGAAATAGCTAACGATAACTGCATTAAATTTGAATGTAGTGCAAATGTTCCGGAACAAATCAGCATTGCCGATGAAGATTTGTGTGTGTTTCTTGAAAACATGTTTGACAATGCAATTGAGGCTTGTTTAAAAACCGATACAGAACACAGATTTATAAAAACAGATATTAAAGCAAATAAAAATTTTCTGTTTATCTCCTGTTCAAACTGCTGTTTTGAAAATCTTGTATTTGACAAAAACCATTTTCCCATTTCAGGCAAAAGCGACAAAAACAATCACGGGTACGGAATTATTGCGATGAATTCAATTTCAGAAAAAGAATTACTGGCATTAAATGACCTTTTAGGTGAAGAAGAATTACTCTTCAGAAAAATATAACAGCATTTTGATAATTGATTGTACTGATAATGTCTTTACGGTAAAAACAAATATGAGCATAATAAGCTCGGAGGGTGAGTAAATGTACAGAATTGCAATTTGCGATGATGAAAAAATTTTTAACGAATCAGCTCAAGTCTTGCTTGAAAACATTGCACTGAAAAACGGAATTGATATTTCAGTTGAATCGTATTTGAATGCCGACATATTATTAAACGACCTTGAAAACGGAAATAAATATTTTGACCTTGTTTTGTTTGATATAATC
>ERZ780075.532-NODE-532-length-17501-cov-4.767167_pt1 | contig 17501 bp, 17 predicted proteins | sample MGYA00511839_ERZ780075 | MGnify/ENA primary metagenome ERZ780075 (study PRJEB29588, sample SAMEA2155953) | human gut metagenome | biome: human gut; feature: human-associated habitat; material: faeces | place: Denmark | collected 2008/2010 ...
CGTGCTGGCATATTTCGTCAGCGGTCGTGCGCTGAAGCCTCTGCGAACCTTTGCAGCTCAAGTAGAAAAAGTGCAGCCTAATAACCTGACGGATATGAAGATTACCGAGGAAGTTCTGCCGGAGTTTCGACAGTTCAGCATATCGTTCAACAGTATGCTCGACCGTCTTGACGAGGGCTTTACCGCCCAGCGGCAATTCACCGGAAATGCCGCCCACGAGCTTCGCACTCCGCTTGCGCTTATGCAGGCTCAGCTTGAGCTGTTTTCCGCCGAGCACCCCGACGTGCTTCCGGAAACGGCGGACTTCCTTCGCCTGCTGCGTGAGCAGACGGAGCGGATGTCTCAAATGACGAAAACCCTCCTTGAAATGAGTGAGCTTCGCATGGTTCCGTGTAACGACCGGATCGAGATAGCTCCGATGGTTGAAGAGATTTTTGCCGACCTTTCCCCGCTTGCGGACAGAAACGGTATTGCTCTTGGGTGCGACGGCAACGGTGTTATGACAGGCAGCGATACGCTGATATATCGGCTGCTTTTTAACCTGACCGAGAATGCAATACGCTACAACCGTCAAAACGGAACGGTGTGGGTCAAGACGGCAGAGGAGGGAAAGGCTCTTGTTATCCGCATATCCGACACCGGATACGGCATACCCGAGCAGTACAGGGAAAGCATTTTTCAGCCCTTCTTCCGTGTGGATAAATCCCGCAGTCGGGAATATGGCGGCGTAGGATTGGGGCTGTCGCTTGTTTGGGAAATTGCCGCACTGCACAGCGGCGAGGTTCGGGTGGAGGAAAGCTCGGATGTCGGAACAACAATCGTTGCGACTTTTCCTGTATAAAAGCCGAAAAAATCAGACGGGGGCAAAAAAATGAGCGAAAACAGATTCATATTTTTTCACGGATATGACGAGCTCCTCTGGCATGGATATGAAAAGAACGGCTTGATAGACGAATTCGCGGGGGTTCGTTTTTGCCGGTCCCTGCTGCTGCCCGAAAGAAAAAATTTAATGAGCTTGCAAAAAAAGACGGGAAGCTGTTTAAGCTCATATCCGACAATAATTATCCGTGGTATATCGATCGGCTTCAGGGCGGCGGATATATAGACGAGTATCAGTATAATACCGAGCTTATAAATTCCCTCGGCAATTTTTACGGTTTTCAAATGCACGAATGGATATCAAATATGCGTTCCGATTATTTCAAATTAAAAAACCTTGATGCTGCCGCTTGGAGTGAGGAGCTGATTGTAAAAGAAATATTGCGTCTTTTTCCTTTTAAGAATATTTTTCTTGAAGCGGCTACCGCAAAAGAATATGCAGAGCTTTTTTCTGTGCCCTTTACTGTGTGCAATTATAATGCTGACGGTGAAAATGAGTGGAATATTCACGGCGGAGAGTTTCCGTTTGAATCGGCGGGCAGTAACGGAGGAAGCTCTCGCTCACTGCAAAAACGGCTTTTAATATATGCTTATCTGGCGGGCGCCGAGTTTGTCGGCGAGGAATGGGGCGGCTATAATACATTTTATGACCTGAAAGACTTCACTCTTTCTCCGTACGGGAAAACAAAGCGGCTCTTTCTGCGGTTTGCAGAGAAATATCCTGCAGGAGAGTTTTATTCTCCCATACCTCTTGAAGCAGGAAACTACCGTTTGACTGTCAGCTATAAAACAAAGGGATACCGAACCGTAAAAGAAGGCAAAAAGACCGTAGAATTTACGGTGATGCCCGCATAGCACGCACTGTCTTTGTCGGAAACCGTTTATATAGATTAATGCAGTGCTCTTTTAACTCTTACAATTTTGTGACAACTTTCAAGCGCTTTTTCGGTGAATAAGGCTCTCTTTTTTGCTATGCTTGTGTTGCGGAAAGGAAATCCGCAAATAAATTCAAAGGAGCACTTGTTATGAAAAACAAAAAAAACATTCTTGCAACAGTATTCGCACTTATCCTTGCTTTGAGCGTTGTTACCGCCTCGGCGACAGCCGCTGCGGCAAACGGCAGGAGAAGCGACAAGATCGAGACGCTGCCGGAAATCATCTCCGTCGAGTCGCCCGACGACTGCGGTGTGCCGTCCGTTGAGAGCTTTGTCAGAAATCTCGACACTCTGACCGAAAAGGAAAGAGCGGCTCTTATTGCCGACCTTGACGAGCTTGCAAGGCTTGAGAAGCAGATCGATGAGATCTACGCCCGCATGACCGACGGGAACGCCGACAAGCTCTATGACGAGATCGACGCCGTAAACGACAAAATCACGGCAGTCCTTGAAAGGAACGCAGAGCTTTGGGAGCGCGTCAGTGATGAGTACGATGTTAAAGTCGCTGCAAACGACCCGGATATGACCTTTTAAGCTCGGCGGCTACGGCCCTTTGCTCTGCGAAAAAGGTACGGACAAGTCATAACCACAGAGCCGTGTCCCGGCGGCACGGCTCTGGATTCCAACGGAGGCGCTATGAAACAGCTTATATACATCGCAGAGGATGAGAAAAACATAAGGGAGACACTTCAGCGATTTCTCGAAAATGACGGATACGAGGTGTGCGCGTTTGAAACCGGAGACGCGCTTTTAGGTGCGCTTTTTAAAAGACGCGCCGATCTTGTTATTCTTGACATAATGATGCCCGGCACGGACGGGCTGACCTGCTGCCGCCTCATTCGTGAGAAGGACAAGGTCCCGATTATTCTGCTCACGGCAAAAGACACCGAATACGACTACGTCAGCGGAATTCTGCAGGGCGGGGACGACTATCTGACCAAGCCGTTTCGTCCGACGGTGCTTTTGATGCGGGTAAAGGCGCTTCTTCGCCGTGTGGAAATGGAGCGCGGCACGGATCCCCTGGACAGGGATATTACAGTCGGCGATCTGCACTTTTCGGGCAAGGAGAAGAAGCTCTTTTGTAAGGGAAAGCCTCTCGCCCTCTCGCCGAACGAGATGAAAATGCTGTTGTTTTTGATGCATGGCAAGGGCAAGGCTTTTTCACGCGACGAGCTGCTTGACCACATCTGGGGATATAACGATGATGTGGAAACCAGAGTGACCGACGAGACTCTTCGACGGATACGCAGCAAGCTTTCCTCGGCGGACAGCAGCGTGCTGATTGAAACGGTTTGGGGCTACGGCTACCGGCTGCACTCGGGGGAGGGCGGAGAATGAAGCACATAAAAAGAAAAATAACGCTTTCCGTTCTCGGCACCATGCTGCTTGTTTTCGCTTCACTTCTCGCTGCCGTCAACATCTTTATTCCGAAATATCTGACGGCGGAGGCGCAGAAGGCGATCCTTTTGGAGGATGAGCAAAAGCCTCCCGTCCCGTTCTCCAATATCTACGGCGGCGAGGCTGATGCTCAGGAGCATTTTCTGACGCCGAGCGTCAGATACCTTGAAATCGAGGGCGAGCTCTTCGAGACGGAATATCTCTCGAGAGCCGAGCAGCGGCTTCGGGAATACTGCCGGAGCGAGAAGCCCTCCGCCGATGAGTTTCACACCCTGAAAATCGGCGGAAGCCGCTTTGTTTTTCGCCTGACTCAGGTTGAAGCCGACGAATATGAGGAGGCTTATTCTTACATTCTTTATGTGGATGTCGGTGCGGTTATGCAGTATGCGTCTTATCTGAACGCCGTGTTTTTTGCGGTGCTGACCGTTTTGACCGTATTGGTCTGCCTCTTCGGCTGGAGGCTCGGCGGCTATGTGGAGAGGGCGCATGAATCGCAAAACTGGTTTTTTCAAAATGTGTCGCATGAGTTGAAAACACCGATGATGGCAGTTCAGGGTTGTGCGGAGGGAATACATACCGGTGTTCTCGAACCTGTTGAAGCGTCCGGTGTGATCCTTGAAGAGAACGAGCGTATGTCCTCTCTGATAGAGGAGCTGCTTGCGCTCTCTAAGCTGGAGGCGGGACAGATCAAGGCGGACTTTCATTCGTCCGACGTGCGAGAGCTTCTGTATGACTGTATGCGCAGCACGGAAACTCTTGCAAAGCAAAAAAGCCTTCGCATCATACCTCATTTTGACAACAGACCCGTTCTTGTAAGCTGTGACGAAATTCAGCTTCGCAGGGTTTTTACAAACATCATCACCAACGCTCTGCGCTATGCTGAAGAGGAAATAGAAATCGAATGTACGCAGGAAAGAGGAAAGGCCGTCATCCGTATCCGTGACGACGGCAAGGGCATTTCGCCCGAGCTGCTGCCGCATATCTTCGACCGCTTCTTCAGCACCCGAAAGGACGGAACAGGGATCGGTCTTGCCCTCGCAAGGGAGATAGTTGCCCTGCACAGGGGAACGATAAAAGCCGAAAACGACGGCGGAGCGGTGTTTGAGATCAGCCTGCCGGTCAAAAACAGGTAGTTTTATTTTAATTGTCGCCCGCTTTTGCGGCAATAATATATAAACAGCAAATAATTGACAGAGAAAGGAAAATCCACTTATGAAAAAGATACTTGCATTTGTCCTCGCTACCGTTATGGTTCTCTCACTTGCCGCCTGCACCGATAAGGGCTCCGAAGGCGGTGCGACGTCGCCCTCCGGCGCTCAAACAAATCAGCCTAAAAGCGCATTGGAAATTCTCGAAAATGTCTGGGACAAATATTCACCCGATGACAAATTCCCCGCGGTGGGCGGTTCCACTAAGCATGTGAAGGACGACGCGCCCGGAAAATTCGATGTTAAGGACGCAGACGCCCTTGACTACGACCTCGGCTTCCCGAAGGCGAGCGCCTCCGAGATCGACGACGCCGCTTCACTCTCGCATATGATGAATCAGAACACGTTTACCTGCGGAGTGTATCACGTTAAAAACTCCGGCGGTGCCGAAGCTCTTGCAGGAAAGATCAAAGACAATATCCTTGTGAGGCAGTGGCTGTGCGGCTTCCCCGAAAAGCTCGTCATCCTGACCGTCGGCGATTATGTTATCTCCGTGTTCGGCGCCGGCGAGCTGATAGACACCTTCACCTCAAAGCTCACCGCCGCATACGGCTCCGCCAAGCAGCTTGTCGATGTGCCCATCGCATAAAGACGAGCCATGCTGTTTTCAAGTATAACTTTTCTGTACTGCTTTCTGCCGTGCGTTCTGCTTGTATATTTCATTGTTCCCGACCGCATGAAGAACTTTGTTCTTCTGTTGTCGAGCCTGCTTTTCTACGGTTGGGGCGAGCCGAAATATCTTGCATTTATGCTCGCGTCGATCGCGCAGTCGTATATTGCCGCGCGCCTCGTCGAGCGCTTGCGCGGGACAGCAGGCGCAAGGCTTGTGACGGCTCTTTCTGCTGCTGCAAGTCTCGGCCTGCTCGCGTACTGTAAGTATGCTGACTTTTTTATCGAAAACTTCAACGCTTTGACGGGGCTTTCCGTCCCGCTCCTGAGGGTCGCGCTGCCCGTCGGCATCAGCTTCTATACCTTTCAGATCCTGAGCTACGTTATCGACGTTTACCGCGGCGACGTGCCCGCACAGCGCAATTTTATCGACCTTGCAATGTATGTGGCGATGTTTCCGCAGCTTATAGCCGGACCTATTGTTCGCTATTCCGACATCGCGGGAAGCCTGAAAAACCGAAGAACCTCTCTTGCCGACGCCTCGGAGGGGATAACGCGCTTTTCCGTCGGACTTGCAAAGAAGATCCTCCTTGCTAATCAGGCGGCGCTCATTGTGTCCGAATTCAAAGCGTCAGGCGAAAAAACAGTGCTGTTTTATTGGCTGTATACCGTTTCATATATGCTGCACATCTATTTCGACTTTTCGGGATACTCCGACATGGCGATCGGCTTGGGGCGCATCTTCGGGTTCCGCTTCTCCGAGAACTTCAACTACCCTTATATTTCCTCAAGCATCACGGAATTCTGGCGCCGCTGGCATATTTCTCTCGGCGGGTGGTTCCGCGATTACCTGTATATCCCGCTTGGCGGAAACCGAGTAAAGCCGCTGCGCCATGTTTTCAATATTCTTGTCGTGTGGGCAGCCACCGGCTTTTGGCACGGGGCGGCGTGGAATTTCATACTGTGGGGGCTGCTCTACGCCGTGCTGCTGCTGTTTGAAAAGTACGTTTTGCGCCCGAATATGCGCCTTAAAGTGCCGATGCATATCTATACGCTGCTGTTCGTCGCCCTCGGCTTTATACTGTTTGACTCGGCAACTGTCGGCGATGCGCTTGTGTCCTTCAAGGCAATGTTCGGCTTCTCCGGGCTCCCTGCCGCAGATACGGCTTCGCTGTATTATCTCAGAAGCAACGCCGTGCTGCTCGTCGTTTCCGCAGTAGGCGCGACGCCGCTGCCCAAACGGATCTTTGAAAAAATCGGAGAAACGGCGCTCGGCAAAAGAATCTTTTCCGTTGCCGTGCCTGCTTCGGCGGCGGCGTTAATTGCCGTTTGCACCGCGTATCTTATAGACGGCTCTTTTAATCCGTTTGTTTATTTCAGATTCTGATTTGCGGCCGTGCGTAAGCTCGACGGAGGTATTCCATGAAAAAATTCCAACAAATACTGACATTGGTCTTGTCTCTCGGCTTTCTTGCCGCATTTGCCGTCCTGACAATACTCTTGCCCGACGCTCCCGAATCGCAGTCCGAAAGACGCCTGCTGGCAAAGCGTCCGGCGCTGTCGCTTTCGTCCGTTGCGGACGGCAGCTTCATGAGCGGCTTTGAAAAATATATGCTCGATCAGTTTCCGCTGCGCGACAGCTTCCGTACCTTGAAGGCAGTCGCCGCTGCGAAGGCTTTTATGCAAAAAGACAACAACGGGCTGTATTCCGTCGGGGAGCATCTCTCAAAGCTTGATTTCCCGACAAACTACCCGTCCGTTGACCGTGCCGCAAGTCGCTTTCGGCATGTGTTTGACACCTATCTCAAGAATTCCGGAGCAAAAACATATCTGTGTGTGATCCCGGACAAAAACACTTTTATCGCATCGCGGAACGGCTATCCCGACAAGGATTACAACGCGCTCGTCAAGCGTCTGCAAAGCGGATTTCCGCAGGCGGAATATATTGACATTTCAAAGCTTCTTTCACCGGATGATTTCTATTACACCGATTCGCATTGGCGGCAGGAGAAAATTTTAACGGCTGCCGCCGAAATTGCAAAAAAAATGGGTGCGGAGCCGATAGGGGAATGCGAGGTGCACGACACCGGCGTCCCTTTTTACGGCGTCTACTACGGTCAATCGGCGCTTCCGCACGCATCGGAGCCGTTTAGGTATCTTGACAACTCCGTGATACGCAGCCTGAAGGTATATAATGCCGAGACAGCGTCCGAGATACCGGTTTACGACCTCAAGGCGGCAGGCGGACGCGATCCATACGAGATGTTTCTCGGCGGTGCGCGTTCGATCATCACAATCACAAACCCAAATGTCGTGCGTGAACGCAGACTCGTCATTTTTCGTGATTCGTTCGGCAGCAGTATAGCCCCGCTTCTTGCAGCAGGGTATTCCGAGATAACGCTCGTCGATATCCGCTATATCTCGCCCTCGGCCCTTTCGAGGCTCGTTGATTTTTCCGGGGTCTCCGACGTGCTGTTCCTTTATTCCGCCTCGGTCATAAATAACAGCGAGACGATAAAATAGCGGCCCCGAAGGCGGAGAGTTGAGAACGAGACAGCCATTCAGGAGGTGCTGTCCCGCCTAATCAAAAACAAAGCCGTCCTCATCATCGCCCACCGGATGCGCACCGTCTCCGGCGCAGACAAGATCGTGGTGCTCAGGGACGGCGCGGTAGCCGAGCAGGGCTCGCCCGCAGAGCTGCTGCAAGCGGGCGGCATCTTTGCCCATATGGTGCAGCTCCGGACCGAAAGCCGGAGCTGGACGCTTGCGAAAGCATAAAACGGTCTTATGCTCTGATAATACCCTTTTGCGGTGTTCGATATAAAAAGATACCGGAAGCTCACACGAAGCATTGTGAGACCTTCCGGTATTTTTTGTATTTAGATTTACATATCTCAATTTAAGCCTTCAAAATATGCTCTGAGCCGAGCAATCGTCTCCGCAAACAGGCCGCCGGAGCAGGCGATTTCGCCGTTTTCAAAGAACAGGAAACGGCCGCAGCATTTCTTCACAAGCTCAAGGCTATGGGTGTTTGTCGACTCTGCTTCTATTTTACTGCTCCAATATGTTTTTCTCACGGATCAGCCACTCGATTATTTTTGCCGCTCTGCTTTCGAGCGTCGGTATTTCATCCTTGCCAAAAAACTTCAGAGCATTGCTTTCCCCGTCGGTGATCTTCATTTTGCCGCTCACATCCTCCGCAAGATAAAGGGCTATAACGGAATAAAGCTCGTCTCCGTTTGGATATTTGAAATAAAAATCATTCCCCGAAAACAAATGCAGCAATGTAAATCTCTCCGCAGTCAGGTCGGTTTCTTCTTTCAACTCTCTTGCCGCCGTTTCTTCGAGTGTTTCACCCAACTCTGCCGCTCCGCCGGGGATGCCCCATGTTTTTGTATCGGAGCGCAGATTCAGCAATATTTTATTGTCCTTCAACACAACAACGGTCGCGCCGACTGCCGCCATCGGCGCATGGCCGATATATTTTCTCATTTCACTTATATAACTCATTGTTATCTCTCCCTGCGCTCGCGTGAAGCGAAGCACCCGTACATATCTGTGCGGCGAAGCCGCGCTTCATAGGGCGAAGCCCTGCTTCATCTTTCATGCACCGTAAGGTGCGCTTAATTTGAAAAAACCACTTGCAAGATGCAAGTGGTTTTTCATGGCGGAGAAGGGGAGACTCGAACTCCCGCGCCGGTTACCCGACCTACGCCCTTAGCAGGGGCGCCTCGTCACCAACTTGAGTACTTCTCCATGGTAACATATATAAAGAATATTTTGTTGAAGTCTATATGGCGGAGAGAGTGGGATTCGAACCCACGGTACCCGTAAGGTACGACGGTTTTCAAGACCGTTCCGTTATGACCACTTCGGTATCTCTCCGTAAACTGCTACAATATGTTATCATAATGAACGGATTATGTCAAGTGATTTTTTTGATTTTTTATGGCAGGCGCGGAATAAAAATTTGTTTTAAATATGAAAAACACACCGTAAAGTCATTGCCTTCACGGTGCGCCGCCGCTCACATATTCTCCTCTATCCGCTTTGCGAGCTGCTTTAGCTCCTCGGCAGTGCAAATCTGCACGCCGGATTCTATGATGCTCTCCTTGACTGCCGGGGGCAGCTTATCAAACTCCGCTCTGATCGCGGGGTCGGCGCAAAAGAAATCCGCCATTTTTGTCACCTCTCGGATATATTTTTCAGCGTTTGTGTTGATATATTCACGCCCGTATGATAAAATAAATCTGCATAAGTAAATTTTTAAGGGTGATATCATGAACAAAGTACCGCTGCGTGAGAAGCTCGGCTACGGCGTCGGCGCCGTCGGCCTTGACCTGAGCTACGGAATGTTTTACTCCTATCTCTCGCTCTATCTGACTAACGGCCTCGGCATCAAGCCGCTGTTTCTGCTCATATTGGCGCCGCTCGCCCGCCTTTGGGACGGCATCAACGACCCGATGATGGGCATGATAGTCGACAAGACCCACACCAAAATGGGCAAATACCGCCCATGGATACTGACGGGCGCCCTGCTCAACGCCGTGGTGCTCTGCCTGCTCTTTAATAACCCCGGCTTCGCTGCCGGCTCAATCGGGCTTTATATCTATGTCGCCGTGCTTTATGTGTTTTGGGGCATGACGAATACGCTTGCGGATATCCCGTTCTGGTCGATGATACCGTCGTTTGCGACTGAGGAGAAGGACAGAAACCTCGTCTCCACCATTGCAAGGACTTTCTCCGGCCTCGGCCAAGGCATAATCGTGATATTCACCGCCTATGCCGTTGCGTTTTTCGGCGGGGCGACGGGCAGCAAGCTCGACTCGATGGATTCCGCCTGCCTTACCGCCGGCTTCGGCAAATGGTCGATGGTGACCGCTGCGGCGCTTGTGTTTTTTGCCGTGATCTGCGTTATCTCGACCAAGGAGCGCAAGGTGGTCGTCAATAACGATAAATTCTCGTTCAAGCAGGCGATAGGCGTTATCAAGCAGAATGATCAGCTCCTTGTATTCATGCTCTTTGCGATGATATCGAATGCCGGCTTCTATATGACCTCGGGCATCAGCAGCTATTATTTCACCTGCGTTGCGGGCAATCTCAAGCTGCAATCCACATTTAATATGTTCGGCACGGTCGGCTCGGTGCTCTCGCTGCTCGTGATACCGCTTTGCTCCAAATTCATGTCAAACCGCTCGACCTACCGTCTCTCGCTCCTTATGGCGGCGGCGGGCTACACGGGCATGGCGATAGTCGGCTATGTCTTCGGCGGCAACGTCTATGCGCTCGGCGCTTTCTACTTCCTGACGAGTGTAGGCACGGGCAGTATGTTTGTTAATCAGACCGTCATGCTTGCCGACGTGGTCGATTACGGCGAATACAAGCTCGGCAAGCGCAACCAGGCGCTGACCTTCTCGATGAAGGGCTTCCTGCAGAAGATGGCTTACACCATGCAGTCGATAATCATGTATGCGGCGTTCAGCATGACGGGCTACGACGGCTCGGCGGCGGTGCAGACCGCAGAGGCGAATAACGCGATTTCGTTCCTTATGTTCATCGTGCCGCCCGTTATGATAATCGTCTCACTCATTGTGTTCCTCAAGAAATATAGAATTCACGGCGAATTCAAGGCCGAGGTGCTCAAGGCCGTCGGCGGAGAAAAATAAAAAAATCGGCGGTGTGCTCAATGCGGGCACACCGCTTTTTCAGTCCGTTGTGAATACTTTTCGCTTTGTGATTATCGCGTTCTCAAGTTCTTCGCCGTCAAAATAGCTTTTGAGGTTGCCGAGGGTTATCTCCGCTATACGCCGCAACGCCTCCTTTGTCAGAAACGCCTGATGCGAGGTGACGAGCACATTCGGCATTGCTATCAGGCGGGCGAGCACGTCGTCCTGAAGCACGAATTCCGAGAGATCCTCATAGAAAAATTCGCTTTCTTCTTCATAGACGTCCAGCCCCGCGCCGCCGACCTTGCCGCTCTTTATCGCCTCGATAAGCGCCTCGCTGTCGATGAGCGCGCCCCTCGAGGTGTTGAGGATAAACACCCTGTCTTTCATCACGGCGAGCGAGCGGGAGTTTATCACATGATAGGTGTCCGCCGTCAAAGGGCAGTGCAGCGAGATAACGTCGCTGCGGCGAAACAGCTCGTCGAGCGGCACATATTCGAGGAAGCCTTGAGCGGGGTAGGGGTCGTAGGCTATGACGTTCATGCCCATGCCGCGGCAAATGTCAACGAAGGTCATGCCTATTTTGCCCGTGCCGATGACCCCTACCGTCTTGCCGTGGAGGTCGAAGCCGACGAAGCCGTTCAGGCTGAAGTTGAAGTCCCGCGTCCTGATATAAGCCTTGTGAGTTTTGCGGACAAGAGTCAGCAGCAGCGCCATGGCGTGCTCGGCTATGGCGTGTGGCGAGTATGCGGGCACACGCACCACGGGCATAACTCCGTCCGCCGCCTTGAGGTCGACGTTGTTGTAGCCGGCGCAGCGCAGAGCTATCAGCTCGATGCCGCTGTCCCTGAGCGTTTCTATCGCCGCGCGGTCGATAATATCGTTGACGAACGCCACGACGGCGCGGGAGCCTTTTGCCATGACGGCGGTGCGGCGGCTCAGTCGGGATTCAAAATACTCTATCTCTATCCCGTATTGCTCCTTGAGAGCGTCAAAATAGATCTTGTCATACGGCTTGGTGTCAAAAAAAGCAACCTTGTTCAAATCTTCATCCCCCGAAAAAAATAGCCTTTCGGAAACATTATTCCCGAAAGGCTTAATTTTATTTCAGCTTGTGGATGAAAAGTCCGCTCAGGAGCTTCGGCTCAAACCAGGTGGATTTCGGGGGCATCAGCTTGCCCGCGTCCGCAATATCCATCAGCTCACGCAGCGTCGTGGGGTACATTGAGAAAGCAAGGCACATATCGGTGCTCGCCCTGCGCTCCAGCTCGCCGAGGCCGCGGATGCCGCCGACAAAGTCGATACGCTTATCCGTCCTCGGGTCGTCAATGCCGAGAATGGGGGAGATGAGATTATTCTGGAGGATGGAGACATCCAGCGCCGCAACGGGGTCTTTTTCGTCAAAGGTGCCCGCCTTTGCGGTCAGCTTATACCATTCGCTGCTGAGCAGCATTCCGAAGGTGTGCGCTTTCTCGGGCTTGTATGCCTGCTTGCCGACCTTCTCAACGGTGAATGCCTCGCCGAGCTTTGCGATGAATTCGTCGGGAGTGTTGCCGTTCAGATCCTTCATCACGCGGTTGTAGTCCATTATCTCAAGCTCGTCGCAGGAGAAGAGGACCGCAAGGAAGAAATTGAATTCCTCGCTGCCGTCGTAGTCGGGGAACTGCTCGCGGCGCTTGAGGCCGACCTTGACCGCCGAAGCCGCTCTGTGGTGACCGTCGGCGATGTAGAGATAGTCGACTCCGCCGAAGAGAGAAGCGATGCGGGAGTTTGTCTCGGGGCAGTCGATGACCCAAACGGTGTTGGTGATGCCGTCCTCGGTCACGAAATCATAGACGGGGGCGTGATTATCTTTCCAATTCGCAACTATGGCGGCGATATCGCTCTGCGGGCGATAGGTCAGGAATATCGGGCCGGTGTTGGCGTCGCAGTAGTCGACGTGATTTATCCTGTCCGCTTCCTTATCGGCGCGGGTCAGCTCGTGCTTCTTGATGATGTTGTTGATGTAGTCGTCGATGGATACGCAGCCGACAAGGCCGGTTTGGCTCCTGCCGTTCATTATCTGGCGGTAGATGTAAAAGCAGGGGTGCTCATCCTGCTTGCATACGCCGTCGCTCACGAGCTTGTCGAGAGTCTCTCTCGCCTTGAGGTAGACCTGTTCGGAGTAGAGGTCGGTGCCCGCGGGCAGGTCGATCTCCGCCTTGTCGACGTGCAGAAACGAATGCGGCTTGCCCTTGACCATTTCGGCAGCTTCGGCGCTGCTCATAACGTCATAGGGCAGGGCTGCGACCTCCGAGGCGTACTCCGGCACGGGGCGTATCGCTTTGAAAGGCTTAAAAATTGCCATTGTTATCATCCTTCCGTGATTTTTATAAGGATATGTTACATTAATATTAAAAGTTTGTCAATCATCTATTTTTATATTGCTTTTTTATTTTTTGTACTGTATAATTATTACATTCTTTGATGCGTGTATGCTACTCTAAGGAGGCTTATCAATGTTTTGTCCGAATTGCGGCAAGGAATTGCCCGAGGGCGCTTCTGTTTGCCCGTCCTGCGGCGTCGACTCCGCTCCGCCGAGCGGGAAAAAGAAGAGACTGGTAAATGCGCCGAGCAGGGGCGCCAAGAGCTATGCGGCGATATTTACGGCTCTGCTTGTGTTCCCTTCAACTCTCTGCGTCGCCATTGACCTTTCATTTGACAAATACGATTATTGGTGCGGCTATGTTGTCGGTGCGCTGCTTGTTGTGTGGGTGTGCGCCGTGCTGCCCGTTATGCGGGTAACCCCGCCGCTCGTGACCTCGCTCATATGCTTCACCGTGATAATCGGCTACATATTCTTTATATTCAACAAAACGGGGCATATGATCTGGCTCTATAAGCTGCTGCTGCCCATGTTTATTGTGAGCGCCGCCTTTGTGGCGCTGGACGCGGCCGTTATCGGCAGCAAGGTCAAGGGGCTGCATATCTTTTCGCTCCTCTCGGGCGAAGCGTGCGTGTGGCTCGTTGCCCTCGAAGCAACGCTCGATAACCTCGCAAACGGCCATGTCAAGCTCGGCTGGTCGCTGATAATCTCCTGCGCCTTCATCTCTGTGATAGCCGTCCTTGAGGCCTTCAGCTATGTCGGCAGGATAAATAAAGAGTAAACAGATCATATCCGCGGCAGCCTGCGCTGCTGTGGATATTTTTTGCCTGTGGACGCAAAACAAAAACGGAGGTATCGCGCGATACCTCCGAATTTTTATCCGAATAAGACTCTTTGCAGCGTGGCGCCGAGGATGTTTTCTTTGCATTCGCTGCTGAGGCTCAGGCGCTTGATTCGCTCGATATCCCACTTGATATCCGCCGCCTTGGCGTAGGGGAAGTCGAGGCCGAATATGCTGTGCTCCTCGCCGGTCTGGAAAATGACCGTTTCGAGCTGCTCATCCGTCAGCGACCAGCTGCCCATGCCGTCGCGGTTACGGATCGAGGTCCAGCCCGCATAGATGTTATTGCCCCTGCGGGAATTGTTGCACATCACGGCGAGAGCGTCCTTAAAGAAGTGATAGCCGCCTATATGCTCAAGGCTGAATTTAAGGTCGGGGAAGCTCCACGCGACCTCGTCAAAGAGCAGCACATTGCTCTTTTTGAGCCTGTTCCAATGCATACCGGAGTGGAATGATATAAAAAGCCCAAGCTCCTGCGCTTTTTCATAGACCTTGATGGCTTCCTCGCCGTCGATGACGAAATCCTGATACGGCGGATGCAGCTTGATGCCCTTGAAGCCGAGCGAAGCTATGCGCTCCACCTCGTCGCCGAGGTCGGCGGTGAAATCCACCGTGCCGAAGCCCACAAGGCGGTCGTTGTCTTTTATTTGCGAAGCGAGCCAGTCATTGGGGCTGCCGCTGAAGCCGCCCTCGTGAAAACGGTCGGCAAACGGCGCGAACGCCACGGCCTTGTCGATGCCGCAGTCGTCCATCAGGCGCATGAGCGAGTCGACCGAGCCTTCAGGACGAAGCTCTTTTGGAAAAACATGGGCGTGATTTGCAAATATCATGGCTATCCCTCCCGACATTATAATATGATAATAAATTAAAACCTCGGTTTTGTCAATAAAAACGTCTCCGTCGGGGAATAAATAAAATAAAAGCAAACGGAGGTAAGCAAAATGCAAAACGATGATTCATATAAGCTGCTGCGTGAATGCAGCGCAGGGCTTAAAACGGCGATAGCCTCCATCGAGGAGCTGTCGCCTTATGTGAAGGACGCAAAGCTCGGTGAGATACTCAAAAACAGCCGCACGGAGCACCGAAAGCTCGCCGACACGGTGGACGGTATGCTTGCGGCGACCGATTCGGAGTCCAAGGAGCCGAACCCGATGACAAAGAGCATGTCGTGGCTCAAGATAAACGCTGAGATGTCCTTTAATCCCACGGCGGCGCAGGCGGCGAGCCTGATGACCGACGGCTGCGACATGGGCATCAAATCAATTCACAAATATATCAATAAATACCCCACGGCGAGCGAGGAGGCCAAGGGCATGGCGCGCAGCATCGGCGAGCTGGAGGAGAGACTCGGCAAAGATATGCGGCCGTTCCTGTAATCGTTGACAAAATTCGCCTCTTGTGATAGAATTTTCACGACATTTGTATATTGGGCGCCTGTAGCAGGGAAAGAGCGGTGAAAATCCGTCGCAACAGCCATTGCCGTCACAGTCGGAATGCCTGCCTTGCGCCTTAATATAATTGTGAGCACCTTTGGGCAGTCGGAGGGTGTCACGGTGCAGCTCCGCCGAGGGGCTGCTTCGCCGTGCCGTGCGCCTTCCGTTATCTGCGGAGGGCGCATCTTAATTTTGAAAGGAAGAAAAGAAATGTCAGTAAGAAAAAGCTCGGCGGCGATCATTTCAGTGATCCTCGCTGCGGCAGTGCTTCTGGGCTGCATTTCTACGGCTTTTGCTGCGGGCGATGGCAGCATCAGCGTAGGAATCAGCTTTTACGACGGGGGATTCGTTATCCCCAAAGAGACCGTTGAGGTCAAAGACGGAATTGCCGAGGAATACGGCTACACCGTCGCCGAAAAGGACCATAACGGCAAGGATGTTGACTACATAACCGTATTCGACGCCGTCGTTGCCCTTCACAAGGCATATTACGGTGGCAAATTCACCGCCGAGACCTGCAAGGATTACCTTAATAACTCAGGCTCGATGATAACCAAGATGTTCGGCAAGTCGGCCACGAGCAGCGGCTTCACTGTCAATGACGTTATGCCGAACGACGGTATTTACAACGAAAAATATCACTCCTACACCGGTTATGCGGCCGATACGGCGCGCATTGTGAACGGTGACAAGGTTGCTCTTTTCACTTATAAGGACAGCTATTGGGGCGATTATTATACACAGTTTGACTCCTCCGAAAAGACCGTGACCGTCGGTGAAAAGATCAATTTCACCGTCACCGGCTACAGCATCATGTGGTACGGCTTTGCGGATAAGGCGACCATCGAGCAGAACACCCTCCCGATGAGCTGCCTCGATCTCAACATGATCCAGTATGTCGACGGCAAGCCCGTTGACAAGAAGGTAGGCACTCTCAATTGGAGAGGTATGGCTTCCTACACCGTCAATGAGCCGGGCGTTTACTATTTCTATGCGAGCGGCAGCTACATTGACGAGGAGGAAGAGGAGGAGACTCCCGTTATCGGTAACATCTGCACCGTTACCGTTAAGGATCTGCCCGCCGATTACTCCAAGGTCGACGCAGCAATTGCGGCAGTCCCCGCCGATCTCAGTGTTTACACTGACGAGAGCGTTGCCGCCCTTAACGAAGCGCTTGCAAATGTTGACAGAAATCTCACCGTCCTTGATCAGGATACCGTCGACGCATATGCCGAAGCTATTAACGCGGCTGTTGCGGCGCTCGAGACCAAGGCTCCTGAGGGCAAGAGCTTCTATATCGTTAAGAATTTCAAGATCAGCCTCAAGGTGAATGCCGATGAGGGCAAAATGGTGCTCGACATTGATTTTGTCCGCCACGATATCTGCGGCAACGCACCCGATAAGGCTGAGAATATTAACCTTACTCTTACAGTCACATGGCTGAGCTGCGTGCTTCGCTTCCTCCAGTCGGTGATAGGAGGCTAAAATGTTAAAAAGCAGAGCGATCAAATCATTAAGCGTTCTCCTGTGCCTTATAATTGCGCTGTCGGCGTTCGTAACTGCCTCGGCTCAAACGGTGACTGCCGAGACTCCGAGAAGTGCCGACGAGACACAGCTTCTCTGGTCGCAGCGAATAGGCACGAATTATAAAAACGCGCCGAGCGTGCCGACGGTCAGCGGCGATTCACTTATAATAATGAGCAAGCGCCGGCTTCTGAAGCTCGACACGGCTACCGGCGAGACCATGGCGAGCGCCGAGATGACGAAGCGCCCGGGCTACGGCTGCGTGTCCGCCCTCTGCGCCGACGGCAAGATATTCTGCCCCCTTGAGGACGGCACGGTCGAAGCCTATGACTTTGCCACCATGCAGCGCCTCTGGAGCTTCTCGGACGAGCTCGGCGGTCAGCCGCTCCTTGACCTGCAAAACGCGGTAGGCAGTATCGCGGATCGATCGCGATACGCGCACAGCGCCGTGATCGCGCAGAAACCGCCGCAGCTCGCCCGATATCATCGGAACGCCATAGGTCGAAAACTGCACATTCTGGCTGAGATCAAAGCAGTCAATGGCCTTGATAAGTCCGATGCAGCCGACCTGAAACAGGTCGTCCATGCTCTCGCCGCGGCCGGAAAACTTCTGTATGACGGACAGCACCAGGCGCAGATTTCC
>ERZ780075.540-NODE-540-length-17358-cov-3.852742_pt1 | contig 17358 bp, 11 predicted proteins | sample MGYA00511839_ERZ780075 | MGnify/ENA primary metagenome ERZ780075 (study PRJEB29588, sample SAMEA2155953) | human gut metagenome | biome: human gut; feature: human-associated habitat; material: faeces | place: Denmark | collected 2008/2010 ...
GAGATTCAGGCTGCTGCCGACCAAGCTGCCGACATCGTAAAGCAGGCTAAGGCATACGGCGTAGCTACCTTCTACTGGATGAGCATCTTCAGCGAAAAAGACAGAACCGTTCCTCAGTGGACACTCCCTACTGTAGTAGAGGCAATGCAGAATGCTTACAATGAGTAAAGCCAGAACCTAACAAAGTAGAAGAAAAGAACAACAAAGATGAATCGTATCAATAAGTTTTTATTATTCTGTTTCATCGGCATCGCAGTCGCCACATGTGCAACTTCATGTGGCGACAAGAAAAAGAAATCATACGATGAAATAGCGATGAGCGGTCTGACCACTCGCACAGAGAACCTACAAACCAATGTCAAGGCATACGCCAACAAGGGTACACTCATCGGACAGATGTATGGTACGCTGACCGGAATCGGTTGGAACAGATGGCAATGCGACAGCGACAGATGCGACATGCAAGCCATTTGTGGTTTCCGTCCTGCCGTCAATGGGTATGAATTGGCAGGAATAGAGAATGGAAAGAGTAGTAACATAGATGGCATACCCTTTAAGAGTATCAAGGAAGATGTACTCAAAAACTTCCGCAAAGGTGGGTTGCTCATCATGAACTGGACTGCACCCAACTACAATGGCAATGAAGACATACTAGAGGAATATGCCAAGAAAGTAGCCAACTTCCTAGGTAGCCTCCAAGATGACTACGGCATTAAGGCTCCTATAGTACTCAACCTCTTCCCTATCGATGGGAAATCATGGTATTGTCAACTGAGCAAAGATGATTACATCGACCTTTACAAGAAGGTGCAAGATTTGCTAGATGATGAGGATGTAAGCAATGTGATATATGGTTATTCTGAGGCATATCAACCAGGCAAGAACTTGATGGATCGCTATCCAGACCACAACATTGATGTCATCAACGTAACTTACCTTCAGTCTCGCACTTCCATCAATCTCCCTCTTTACGACAAGAGCATCAAGGACATCATCAATCAAGCCTTGCCGTTCGCACAAGAGCACAACACTGCGTTTGGTTTGACCACTGGTGTTGAGTCGATTGGCGACTCTAGTGTATTCGCCAGCACCTTGCTACCAGAATTAAAACAGCATCATATTGCTTACTTGATGTTTGGCAAGAACCAAGGTGAACCGATTGATGGCCATTATTTCGTGCCATACCCAGGCGTAGAAAATCAGAAGATTCATGGATTCATGAAGTTGGTCAACGATGAAGTCAGTATCTTCTTAGAGAAGTTGAATGGCTTGTATCTGAAACATTAAAATCACAAATGATTCATGTGATACGATAAGCGACAACATTTCGCATAAAACATAAAAAGTCCCATCAAGAACCAAGCCTTGATGGGACTAACTTTTTAATATCTATTCCGAGAAACGTAAATGAGTGTATTACTGCACGTATTTCTTTCCATTCTTAATCACAACACCCTTGTAAGAGGCATCTACCTGCTGACCTGCGAGGTTGTAAATCTTAGCATCCTGTGTAGCTAGAGTAACTGTGGCATTGGAAATACCAGTTGGAGTATCAACCTTTATCCACTCAACCTTTGTCAATTTAGCAGCCGCACCTTGAATAACCATACCATACTCTTGTAATTCCTTAAGCATACATCCTTGGTCTGAGCAAAAACAGTTACAGCAGCAAATGCGGCCACTACTAGAGTAAATAACTTCTTCATAAGCTTTTAAATTTAATTAGGTTTATAATATATTAAGTTGTTGTTCTTTTACTTATCCGACGGCAAAGATAGTAAATATCCGGTATTCTCTACCGCATATCTCGTTAAATAATGACGCATAAAATGTTATATCTAGACAAAAACTAACAAAAAGAGCTAGCATTGAAACGATGCAAGCTCTTTTTATCTGTTTTCAGTGTTTATTTTCCTATCTTATTCATTCTATCTACCTGACTCTTCACTACCAGCAAGGTGGAATGGTCGGAAGAGAAAACGGAGTTCAAGCCTTGTGCCTCTTGAGCTGGGTCGCCGGTGTAGTCATCACCCACCTGCCATTGCTCATGTTTTGGATTGGCGAAGCCGCCCCATCCCCAGAAGTTGCAACCAGCAAAGTAACCGCCCGTCTCGGCATTGTCACCCACCAAGCTGAACACATATTTATAATAGCCATCACGACCCTCGGTAGTAGAGGATGGAGAGAAGGAGAATCCATCACGAGGATAACCGAACTCCTCCATCACCAATGGTTTCTTGATGCGAGCGCATACCTGCAAGTGATTGTCAATATATTCCTTGGTATTCTTGCAAGCCACGCCTAAGTCCTCAATGAGATGGTCGGGACGAGCCCAACTCCAGTTGTATGGCCAAAGATGAATATTGCAATAGTCGATGTTCTTGTCGGCACAAATGCGCTCATAGCATTGGATGTCGTTCTCACATCCCCAACTGCCCTCGCTACCGATGCTGATGAGGTGATTTTTGTCGAGCGAGCGAATCAACTTGCTTGCCTCAGCGAGCCATTTCTCAAAGGCAGGAAGTGCCTCCTTGCTGAAAGCACGAGGCTCATTGCCTATCTGCCAAGACATGATGGCAGGGTCATCCTTGTACTTTTTCTTCGTATAACGATTGGTTCTGGTAAGGATAAATCTCACATAGTTGTAGAACAACTCGTGCGCCTTTTGACAAGAAGCATACTGAGATACGAAATTCATGAAGGCAGGATAACCATCCTCATTAGGACGAGGAGCCTTGCCCATACCAGCGTGCTCTAGATAGAAGCCATAGCCACCACTCCATTCCCAGGAATTGTTGAGGTAGAGCACAGCCACCATCTTTCTCTTACCCATCTCCATCAAGAGATAGTCGAGACCAGCGAGGATGGTATCATTATATACGCCAGGAGCTTCCTGCAAAGTTGGTTCAGCCTTGGTCTTCACGCCTCTCTTGCCATCAGAGCCCACAAGAATGCGTAGGTTGTCGATACCCATTTCCTTCATCTTGTCAAGTTCCTTGCAGAGTCGATCTCGGTTGCCGCCCTGTCCTTCGGAACCTAGGATAGCACCATACCAGAAGTTAGTGCCGACATAATAATAAGGTTTGCCATCACGTACGAAATGACCGTCTTTCACCTGCACGAAGTTTGACTTCGCCAAGAGATTGCAAGTTGCCAAAGCCATCATCAGTAAAACAAATATTTTCTTCATTTGTAATTGTTTAATTAGACAAATAGATTTTGAGGGCAAAGTTACGTAAAAAAGCCTAGAAAGCCTCATACTTTTTTGCCGATTATCTATATTATTCGGTAAAAAGAGAAAAAAGAATATCTTAGAGAACTAGTAAAAGAAGGAAAACTCGGCTTTACAGGTACATTCAGAAACAGAAGCTATCATATTATCAGCAATAACTAAGAAACAAAGGCGCACATCTCGCAGAACTACGAGCATGTGCGCCTTTTCTATTGAATTACACTCTAATTTTACTTGCTAGGCCACTTGGCATCAGCAACTGCGGCCTGGATAGACTCAAGTATGTTGTTATTGCTTACGCTAGCAGATGCACGATTGAAGATAGTCATGCTAGGAAGACCGGCATTAGTATCCCAAGCCATTGGAACACAACCATTATTGATAGCACTAGTTACAACAGCCTTGTAATAGTCCTTAACTGATGCATCATGAACAGCATCCTTACCGATGGCCAAACGCTGGTTGGCACCAAACTCACCAATCAACACAGGATAGCCCTTGTCGAAGAAGTTGGTCTTCATCTTCTTCATCTGAGCCTCTACATAATCCTCGTTATATTTAGCATCAGCTGTACGACCAGCCTCAGAACCATTGGTATTGTTCTTACCCCAATAGAGATAGTACTTGCCCCAATCCTTGTCTTCACTCAAATCAGTAAACTGATATGGATCATAGAAGTGAACCTCTACCATCAATCGGTCGGTAGCAGAATCCTTAATCTTAGACATGTAGTTGTTGGCTACGAATTTATCGATATTGGTATTAGGACCCTGAACTATCAGAACTCGCTTGGCATTGTTGCCACCTGTAGCACGCACTGCCTCAATGAAAGTCTGCTCATACTCTGCAATACGGCTACTCATTTCAGCCACACCAATGATATCACCTTCACCTGCTCCTACACCTGGCTCATTCATGCCGGCAAAGAGAAGATGCTCATCATATGTCTTGAAATTATCGGCAATCTGAGTCCATATTTTAGTGAGTTGAGCCTTGGTAGTCTTGATGTCTGCATTGGCTGTCAAACCATTGTGCTCTATCCATCCACCATCCCAATGCTGGTTGATGATAACATAGAGACCATCCTTGATACAGTAATCAACCACCTCTTTTACTCGCTTCATCCAAGCAGGGTCGATAGTGCATTTTTCAGCATCAGTAATATGTCCCATTACCCAAGAACAAGGAATACGAACACTCTTGAAACCGGCAGCCTTCACTGCATCAATCAAAGCCTGAGTGGTCTTGGCTTTCTGCCAGACTGTCTCTGTTTCGATACCAGCATTCTTCCAGAGATTCTTGCTGTCGCCACCTTCCAGGGTATTACCAAGGTTCCAACCTGGATACATCAATTGAGCCACCTCCATGGCAGTCTTGTTCATATCAGCAGGTGGTACATCAGGAGTAACAACAGCCCCCTTCTTGGCACGGGTAATCGTAACATCCTTACGGCTATAGCCCTGGATGATGCGAATGGTAGCAGTAGTTACTTCATCTTCCTGAGAAGCGGCTACGGTTACATCGAAATTGTATGTGCCGGCAGCCTGATCCTTATAAGCAACAGAGCACCAGTCGGCACCTTCTATCACGGAAGCTGTAGGCTGAGCATCTGCCTGAACATTGATGGTCTGCACTCCGCCAGTACCGTCAAATGAAAGCTCTGGGTTGAGAACCTTGAAGCTAGGCTCATCATAATCATCGTCTTCGTAAGAGCAAGCCGAGAAAGCCAATCCGCAGACTATGCCCAAGAGCAACAAATATAGATATTTGAATTTCTTCATATTCTTTCTGTTTTGTTGAGAACCCGATAAGTTCTGAGAACTATCGGATTCTCTGTATTATTATTTATCAACCATTACCATTGTGGGACAGCGAAAAGACTGTGAACTGTAAACTTAGCGCGCATAGACTTATTAAAGCCCAGCTCTCGCATCAAATCACCATCCTTGACACCAAATGCACAATTATCCTTTGTAGCAGCATAGCAATTAAACAATTCCAAACGATACTTAGGATTTTCATTGGCGTCAACCACCTTAGACTTATCGTAAGAAACAGCCTTACCGTCAAGATAGAACTCATCCAAAGTACTGTGTGTGCCTGGGAAGAAACCATAAAGGTCAGCAATCTCAACGAATGTCATGATAGTACCACCTTCAAAGCCCGAACCTTCATAAGTCATATCGAACTGATTGTTCTCGAGAGAGTATTGTCCCTTGTCACTCTTAACAACTTTCAAAGTAGAACCATCGTTATATCCAAACAACTGAGCTTCACCTTCACCCCAGCCACGAACGGCATTGAATGTAGGAGTGTAGACACCAGTACCATCACTTGTGTTGGAAACAACGGTAAAGGTTACCTCGAAAGTATGGTTGAATGCAAGCGCAGTCTCATTCTTTGTCTCGCCTCCATCCTTATGGAATGGAGTATCCTTCAAACCGTCCCAGCTGTCATTATGACCACATCCCCAGATGTTAGCCATTTCTACACGGTAGTTGCCCTTGTCTTCCAGGTCGCCATAGAAGAACTTGTTGGCATCGAACTTCACGTCGTTACCATCTGCCTTGATAGCATCAATACGAACCAGAGCCTTAGGATAAGCAGCAGAGTAGCCCTCCAATTCGAGGAGGTAAACCTTACCGTTGGTACGAGGATACTGGGTATTGAAGGTTACGGTGTAAGTCTTCAAGCCGGCAGCGCCACCCAATACATTAACGGTAGCAGAATTCCAGGCATCAGGAGTATTCTCATCATCACCACCGTAGCAGGTAAGCTTAGCAGTAAAGCCATTCTTCAACTCGCCTGGTACATAGTTGATACTCATATACTGATTATCGCTTGCACGAGTAACAGCCAACTGCATGGTTTCATCAGTCAAAGACAAGATACGAAGCTCAGCATTCTCTGCCTCCTTCACATTACCGATATAGTTTGCAGGCATCAAAGGAGGGATGCTCAACTTCACGGTCTTGTTCTTCTCATCAATGGTATAGGTTCCCTCGGTATCCTGGAATGTTCCCTCAGTACCATCGGCACCAGCCACATACTGATGAACCTTAACGGTACCATCCTCATTGAAGGTCATAGTACCCTGGCAGTTCTTGGCATCACCACCTACTGTCCAAGAGTTGCCTGCGAAATCAGCAGCCCAGCACCCAACATCACCTACAATAGGCTGATTATTAGTAATGGTAGCCCAACTGTCGTCCTTACCAAGGAAGTAAACAGGACCATCAAACTTATAGTGAGAACCATCCTGACGGAGGTCGATTTCCCAAGTCTGACCAATCAGCTTAGCCTTGTCAAACTTCACATTCTTTGCTACAGAAACCGGACGGATAGCCAAAGCCTGATAAACAGGAGTACTAGTACGGCGGGCAGCATTCTTATCGAAGCTATATGCCATGGCAAATCGGTTGTCAGTGGCATTGATAGAGCCTGAAAGATAGTAACCGTTCAAGCCCTCACCCGAAACATTACCTTGAGTACGGGTACCTGCAGCAGGCAAGAAGATAGAGTTTCCATTAGGACCGGTAAACTTGTAACCAGCAACATGGTTCTCAGTATCCTCTATCCATTCTTTCTTACACTCGGTGAAGAGTTCTTCAAACTCATCGATGGTTGGCATGGTAACCCATGAACCATATACCTTGTTGGCAACATCGCGGTCGGTCTTATAAATATCTGCAGAAGCATAATCTTCCAGATTGATAGATGTCTGGAAACCGGTCATATCACCAAATCCGAAGAGACCACCCAGCTGCTTCTCATCAGTAGCACCTACATTATACTTGGCCCACTTGGTAGAAAGGCCCAGGTCAACGAGGTCAGTATCAGGATTGAAATCAGCTGGAGCAGTTGTGAAGGTACGGTCTTCACCATATACAGTACCATTTCCGAGGTCGAGATAGGCAGTATAGTGGTAAGTTGTATTAGGCAACAGACCCTCTGCCTTGATTTCGTAATTGTCGTTGATGCCGGCAGCCACGATGCGAACACCGGCACGCACCTTCTCAGAACCCTCGGCACCAGAGATTACGATACCGCTGGTAGCCTCCTGAGGAGCCTTTTCCAACTTACCGGTCAGGATAACAGAGTTGGCTGTCAAATCCTTCGGTTCGCCGGTAATAGCCCTGGCATCGGTCATGATGGCACTCTGCACAGAACCCTTGTAGGTTACCCTACCCTGCAAGGTAACATAAGCCTGATAGTAAACCACATCACCTGGCATACCGGAAACCGTAGCTTGGAACTCATTGCTTCCTGAAGCAGCTACCTTCTCACTCAAGTTATCTTCGCTCTTACCATAGTAGAAGCCTAATGCATAGGCACTGGCATTCTGCTCTTCGAGTCCCTTTACCGTGCCATGGAATGTAGCGGATGTCACGGTCACATCAGCAGAACCTGTGGTCACCGACTCATCGGTGAGCAGTGGAGTATTGCTGATAGAATAATCATCATCGCTACAGCCTGTCATGAAGATACCCATGACAAAGGCCATAATTCCGTATAATATTTTATTCTTCATAAGTTTGCGCTATTAAAGTTATTGAATTGTGCAGGAAACAATCTCTATGTCGATGTTGTCGGTTGAGCCACCGTAGTCGCCAAAACGATCCAACTGAATTGACAGGTCGAGACATGTTGCCGTGAAGGTCTGTGTAGAACCGGTGGTATTGGTAAGTGAAACAGTAGTCTCACCGCCATTGGTATCTACAGCAACAGCATCAGAGAGGTCGAATGCACCTGGTTCCCATGTGGTCTTGATATTGTTATCAATCAAAGCACACTTAGGAGTCTTGCTCCATGTCACGCCACCCTTAATCTTGAAGGTAACGGTGATGGTCTGGTTCTTCTTCAGCTTCACAGACTTCACATCCTTGAAGAGTCCCACGCCTGTTTCACCATAATGATGGAAGCCGACGCGGAGGCAACCATTCTCAACCCACATGATACCCTCGTTGTGGATGATGGAATTGTCGATAGCCACCTTGGTAGGACCAACAGGACCGGTAGCAATCTTCTTGTAAGCCAACTTAGCTACGAGATAAGAGTTAACCAAGCCATTCTCATCCTTTGTCTCAGGAATACCGATAGTGAGATACTGATCATCGGTAGAGTTGCCAAGGATATAGAACTTCTTGCCCTTCAATTCGATGGTGCGCTTATCACCAGCCACAGCAAATACTGAGATTTCCTTATCGAAGGTCATGGTATTCTCGGTAATTTCCACCTTACCATCTACCTCACCACATTCATAATTGTAAGAGCCATCAGAAGCCTTACTGATAGTCAACTCGAAGTTATCGATTGCCTTGTCGCCAAGAGCAGGAGCCCATGTAGTATTGTACTTACCTCCGATTACGCTCTCCCACGCCTTCACATTAGGAGAACCATTCCACCACAAGAAATCATAAGGAGTCTCAGAATCCAAATTGAAAGTCATCTTGCTACCTACATACTTGTCACCATTGATATCGGCAGTGAACAAGTCGGTATGGATATTCTCGAAAGTAGGAAGAATTGGCTTCACTGTCTCAATCAGATCCTGGTCTGCCTTAGGAATGCAAGCACCCTTGGTAGCAATCACATCCTCTGAAACGAAGTTCCATACAAGATACCAGTTGCCCTCTGAATTGGTACGTTTTGTCACCAACTGAAGGAGGTATGGAGTCAACTCAACAATCTGAATGTTCTGAGTATAGTTGGAGCAAACTGCATCAAAACCTATATTATGCATCGCATAGCAGTCGTTGAAAGTGATGGTAGGTTTGGTCTTGTCGCCCAATCCCAGATTGAACTTGCCCACCATGTTGCTACCTGTGCTGGCACCCTTCTCACCCGACTCACCACGATACATGGTAGCCACACAACCATTCTTAGCATCCATGCTGAATGTCATGTAAGAATCCATGTAAGGATCAGTTTCTGGAATCAGCCAGCTTTGGAAGCCAGGATCCCAGTTTGGTTTCCAATTATCAGAACCGAAGAGGATATCCTTATAAACGGCATTTGCCTCTTCATCAGCAGTATATCCCTTACCGTCGTAGTCAGGATCGTAAGGAGAGCAATACATCACAGGACTCGTACAACGGCCGATATTGTAATTACCATCGCAAGGATACCATTTCTTGCTGACACCGGCAGCGAGCGTTTCGGCAGATGGGAAAGCCTCGCCCGTCTTGTAATTCTTATCTGCCAGGAGGAACCACTTGTCATCGTTCAAGAGAGAGAAGTCGTTCTTTGAAAGACTCAACTTATAAGGCTCGCCATAAACGATACCACCAGGAGTTTCCACACCAAAGGTTACCTCATAATCACCGGCAAAAGGCAATTCTACATCCAAAGCCTGCTGGGACTTACGTCCCACAGGAGTTATCCAAAGCGGAGTGGCATCAGGAATCTTAGATTCCAGCTTCACGATGTTACCATCTATGGTAACCGTATAAGCCTTACCCTCCACCAAATCTTCTGGAGAGTATGTCTTCTTGCCAAATCCGAAATCTTCTGGTGAGCAAGATGCCAACAAGAAGACTGCCATGGCAACAAGAAGCGTATATATAAGATTATGTATTTTCATATCTTCTTATTATTAAATGTTTATTATATTACCTACCCAACTTTACCATCCGGCATTCTGAGTCAGAACGTTACCGGAAAGCGTAATCTGAGTATTAGGAATCTGCATCAGACCCTTCTTGCTGGTAAAGTTGTCAACAGCAAACTTGGTAACTGCCTCCACTCCACCATTCTTTACCTTGGCACCATTCTGAGCCTTGGCAATCTCCTGTGCAGCATAAGAACCATCTTTGCCGTAACGCATCAGATCCCAGAAGTGAACACCTTCGAAAGCCAACTCGATGGCACGCTCCTTACGGATATTCTCTATGCTGTAGTCTTCTGGTTCAAGCCCCACACGGGCACGTACCTTGTTCAGACCATCGGCAGTGCCATTCAGCTCAGAGTGCATCAAGAGCACATCAGCATAACGCATGATGGTATAATCCTGATAGTAAGTGATGTTCTGATGCTGCTCACCCAACTGGAAGCCCACTTCCTGGCGAGTACCATCGGCAAAGCACATTGGGGCATACTTGCGGGTATAATAACCTGTATATTCATAAGAGTCAGACTCATCTGCTGTAAAACCGGCATCCTTGCAGCTCCAGACACAGGCATTGAAACGAGGATCGTTTCTAAACTGCTCTACGAAATAAGGAGTAACCGGGCAAGCTCCCCAACCACTGGCGATGCATACATCAGTAGCACAGCGGTTGCGTGGACCCAAATATACCGAGAAGGTATTACCATCACCATTGCCATTGTAGTCGTGGGTAGAGTTCAGCTTCAAGTTCAAGACAATCTCTTTAGAGAGGCTACCCTGTCCTGCCTTCCAAGTCTTTCCGTCATACCATTTTCCTGCATAGGTTGTTTCCCAGGCATAGTTGCCTGTTGAGGAAGCATCCTTGGTGCAAGAAGGCATCCAGAAGTCGGCATAATTCTTTTCCAACTCATAGCCTCCATTTTCTACCACATCATTGATGGCTGCAGTAGCCTCAGCCTTGGAACAAGCAGGATGCTCCTCGCCGTAATAACCTGTATAATAAAGGTATGCGCGAGCCAGCAAAGCCTCAGCAGCATACTTGGTGATGCGGCCATCATTGGAATCACGGTCCTTCAAAGGATAAGCATCGGCAGGAATATTGGCTGCGGCATACTTCAAGTCATCGAAGATAGCCTGATATACTTCCTTCACCGGAGTACGCGGTATGTTAGCCTCAGAAGGTTCGAGCAACAAAGGCACATCACCAAACAAACGGGCCAAATCGAAATAGAGGATGCCACGAAGGGCACGAGCCTCGCCCATGATACGGCCTTCAACCTTGGTATCACCATTCCACTTGATGGTAGCATCAGCCTGAATCAGCTGATTGCAACGGTAGATGGCCTGATAATAATTCGTCCAATCCGTATTGTAGAGATCTGTATATGATGGAGCAACTGTCAAATCAAACTGGTCGATGGCATTATTGTTCTTGGCATCAGAAAGACCCAAGCCTGCGAAAGCCTGCTCGGAGGCAAACTCAGCCGTCAGGTACATGCCGATACCTTCATCGCTCAATGTACGCTGCCATCCATCGTAGCAGCCCACAAGATCCATGTCTGCTGCAGCCGGTGTGCTGTAAGCAGTCTCGGAATTCATCTTTGTCTTAGATGAAGTGTCCAGGAAGTCATCGCATGACGTCAAAGCCATGGAAGAGAGAATCAGGGCACTCATCAATATATGTTTCTTATTCATATTACTTTCTGTTTAAGAGTTAGAATGCAAGATTTAAACCAACGATGAAAGTACGAGGATGTGGATAGTAACCCATATCAACTCCTGATACCCAGGAATCGCTGCTGTTACCATCTGTACCGTTGAATGAACCGATTTCCGGATCCATACCATCATACTTGGTCAAAGTAAAGAGATTCTGCACCTGGAAATAGAGACGCATCTTAGAGAGTCCCTTCCAAGAGATGAGCTTCTTGAAATCGTAGCCCATGGTAAGGTTCTGCAAGCGGATATAGTCACCATCCTGCAAATAGAGGTCTGAGAACAACCAGTTACCAACATCTCCGTAGGTAACACGAGGAATCTCATTGCTTGTACCCTCACCAGTCCAGCGCTTCAAGATTCTGCGGCTGTAGTTAGCCTGAGATGAGCTAGGATCACGGTAAGACTGTGCAATCTGGAAACCGGCTGCACCTGTGAAGTTAGCACTCAGGTCAAAGCCCTTCCATGCCAGGCTGAAATTGAAACCAAAAGTATACTTAGGAAGACCATTACCCAAGTCAACCTTATCACTGGCATTGATAACACCATCATGATTCACATCAACATACTTTACATCACCCGGCTTTACATCTGCCTGATAAATACCGTTACCGGCAGCTATCCAATCGTTGATTTCCTTCTGGTTCTGGAAGAGTCCAGCAGTCTTGTAACCCCAGAAGTAACCGATGGCGTGACCATTCTCCGCACGATAGAATTCCTCAGCATTCTGATAAATCTGGTTGGTAGCACCATGGATGATACCATCCAATGTAGGAATATTACCTACTTCATTGTGGTTATAAGCGAAGTTGGCACCTACACTATAAACAAAGTCCTTGCCAATCTGGTCATTCCAAGAAAGTCCAACCTCGATACCCTTGTTCTTCACATCACCACCATTGATGACAGGACCACCGGTACCAGCTGTAGCTAGGATAGGAGCCGGAACCAACCAATCCTTAGTGCTCTTGATATAACCATCGAGAGTCAAGGAAAGACGCTGACGGAGGAAACGGGCATCCAAACCAACGTTATACTGCTCTGAAGTCTCCCACTTCACCTTCTCATTAGCCAAACGCTCTGTATAAGCACCCATCACCCAAGCATCGGTACCACCAGTAGCACCAAAGTTGTAGTTGGTATTAGATGTTGTAACAGGAGCCAGATACTGATAGCAGTTGATATTAGCATTACCAACCTGACCCCAAGAGAGACGGAGTTTCAGGAAATCCAACCAGGAAGCAGCTGACTTCATGAAATCTTCCTCAGTCAAAGTCCAACCAGCAGAAACAGATGGGAAATACCCCCAACGATGTCCCTTGGCAAACTTAGAAGAACCATCGGCACGCATGGTAGCATTCACCATGTAGCGATCCTTCCAAGACCAACCCAAACGGGCGAAGAAAGACTGACCACGGGTAGCATCGTAAGGACCACCACTAACCTTACGGTCTGCATGTCCCTTCTCAGTATTCTCTACATAGGCATGCTCCCAGTCATCAAAGCCAGCAGTCAGGTTCACACCATAACTACCTGTTGATTCACCATCATACTTAGTAGTCTCACTACCCAACAAAGCACTGATATGGTGCTCCTTGATATCGAAATCGTAAGTCAGGGTATTGGTCCAGACAAGAGAAGTACCATTGCCATTGCTTTGGTTCACCTTAGTGATACCATTACCACTCTGAGGAGTAAACTTATAAATAGGAGTAAATGAACGATAGTTGGAGCCACCATAGTTCAAACCGAATACGGTCTTGAACTTCAGGTTCTTGATAGGTTCAATCTGTACATAAACATTCGCATCAACCGAAGTATTCTTACTCTGGTTGTAGCGATTCATCATCATAGTACCATAAGGGTTACCATCATTCTTGTTCCAGTCAGAATCAACGGTAGAATAATAGTTACCGTCTGCGTCATAAACAGGAACCAGAGGAGAAGTTGAGAATGCACTGCGGAGGTTGTTGTTATAGATATTGCCGGTACCCATGCCACGGCTATCCTTATAAACAAAACCTACGTGCTCACCAATAGTTACCAATCCATTCCACATCTTATGTTCAGAATTGACACGAAGGTTATACCTTTTATAATAAGAAACGTCAGAACCGCCTATAAGGCCGTCCTGTCCGGTATAACCACCAGAAATAGAATAAGTTGAAGTCTTGCTACCACCGGTAAAAGCCAGACTGTGGCTAGTGGTCAAGGCACCATTGTCTACAGCCTGGTCAATCCAGTCTGTATTATAAACATTACCATTTGCATCACGGATAGCACTGAGAGAAGTCCAGTCGATAGGCGACATATTATATGAATTCAGCAAAGCCTCATCCATAATCTGCATATACTGGTTGGAATTGAGCATTTCAAACTTGCGCCCCAGAGTCTGCCATCCTACATAACCATCGTATGTAATCTTGCAAGAACCTTCTCTACCGCTCTTGGTAGTAACAAGAACGACACCATTGGCAGCCTGCGCACCATAGATAGCGGCAGAAGCGGCATCCTTCAAGACATCGATGCTCTCGATGTCGGCTGGGTTCAAGGTAGTGATATCACCACCCACACCATCAATCAAATAAAGAGGCTGAGAGTTTCCTACGGTACCCAAACCACGGATGGTAACACTCATAGCTGCACCTGGCTGACCAGAGGTAGAAACGATGTTGACACCAGGAGTCTGACCTTGCATGGCAGACAATGGGTTAGTAGTGTTGAGCTTGGCGATGTCGTCACCTTTCAACTGAACGGTAGCGCCCGTCACCAACTTTTTCTTCTGAACGCCGTAACCTACTACAACGACCTCATCAAGTGAGTGCTTGTCTTCTTGTAGGGTAATGTTCAGCTTCTGTCCATTCACCTTTACTTTTTGGGTAATGAAGCCTAGATAAGACACTTCGAGAGTTTGTCCGTTCTTTGCGTCGATCGTAAAGTTACCGTCGAGGTCGGTCACTGAACCCACCTTTGTACCCTGGACCATGACACTTGCACCAATCAATGGTTCATTGTCCGATCCGGAAATCACGGTACCCGTAACTTTCTGAGCATAGAGGACACCCGCTCCGATTCCTAACATTGCCTGGAATGCCAAAAGGATGGCTACCAAAGCAACTCTACAGAGCAAGTTACTCTGCAAGAACTTTTGAGATGTTTTTCTCATAATTACTTAGGTTTTAAATTTAATTTATAGGTTATATACTAAAATTTCGTTATTAGTATCTGTTATACATTATTATATATAGTCATTTGCTTTAATTGATGTTGTGATTATAATATTTCGGTGGCAAAAGTAGCGAAAAAACGGATATGGGGGGGTATCATTTGGTTAAAATCTTATGTACAAAATGTTACTCGCATATATTTTTCTCGTTGTGACTGTGGTTGTATTTGTTATCCCTTAAAACGAAAAAAGCTGAGTATTTCTTCCTAATACCCAGCATGATAGCGTATCAATCCCTCCATCGGAGACTTCAAGACTTCACCCATTTGGAAGCCCAACTCATGCAATGCGTTTGCTATCTCATCATGGAAGTAGTGGGCAATGCTCCCCACGAAACCTACTTTTACGGATGAGGGCATTTCTGAATCTTCTTTCGCACCATCCGCTAACTGGGCATAGAACGAAAGTATCTCTCGGCAGAAATCGCCATACACCTGATGAAGCATCGCTGAGAGAAGTTTTTTCTCTATCTGCTCATCCGGAGACAGATGTTCTTGGGCAGAAAGAGAAGAGAGATGTTCTCCCACAAAAGTGGAGACAGATGCCAGATAAGTATTGGCTAGAGGCTGACGATAGATACGCTCGATGACGGCAGCATAATCCTTCCCCGACCATGCCTCAAATTTCTCTCGCAAGAATGCAGCCTTGGGGTTACGATAGATGAGACGGAAGAAAGCCTTGCCTATCGCCGTGCCACTACCCTCATCGCCAAGCACATAGCCCAATGGTGGAACACCTCTCACGATATTCTCCCCATCATAATAGCAACTATTGGAGCCTGTACCGAGAATGACGGCAATGCCACTCTCATGTCCCAGCAATGCCCTTGCCGCCCCCAGCATATCGCTGGCAGCATGAGCCTCGACACCAACCAAGAAGCCACAGGCAGAGAACGATGCCATCAGCAGGCGTTCCATCTTCGGAATCATGGCATCAGTCACGCCACTTCCATAGAAGTAGATGACGATGGAAGGTTTTGGCGCATCGCCAAGTTGACGCTGCTTTTCTCCACTTATCAATAAGGAGGGAATCACCTCGTCGGCGAGTACCTGGGTAATCTGTTCATCCGACAAATGATAAGGATTGAGTCCTTGCGAATGGCAAGTACCCAACACTCCACCCTCTTCACCGAGGAGTGTCCAATCGGTCTTTGTACTGCCGCTATCGGCTATCAATTTCAACATAGTCTCGTTTTTTTCTTGCAAAAGTAAGCATAATGGCATATATTACCAAACAAAAAACGAAAAAGTTGCCTATTTTTTTTGCGTTCTCTGTGAATTTGAGTAACTTTGCAGTCAAATTAAGAAAAGCAAATGAAAAAGAAATTATTCTTCATGCTCATGCTGTTGATGGCTTATCTGCTACCAATCCACGCCGTGCTCAAGGAGGCTAACCTTGACACCACCCTCTACATGCTCCGCACCGAGTTGAGCCAGTATCACCTCGACCTGGAGAAGCAGAACAAGTTGGCGAAAGAACAGCAGCAAGCTGTCATCAAGGAACTTGTCAGCATCGTGACACAAGCCGACAAAATCTCCATCATGCTCTCTTCTCAGCGCAATGGCTACATCTTCGACTTGACCTACGCCTGCCATGAGGCTACCGACCAGTTCCATAAGTTCAAGTCAAAGGCGGCTCCGTTCCGTGGCATGATCCAGAAGAACAATATCGAGGTGGCTCGCTTCGACTCACTCATCAACTACCTTTATAATATGAACACGATGTTCTTGAGTGACGAGGCACAGTTGAACCGTAACGTGGATTTGACCCTAGCCGTCAACATCCGCCGTCAACTCGTGGAGAAGCAGGCTCAGCTCAACGAGTATGTCAAGGCTTACGACCGCACCGAACAGAAGTTGAAGGCGCTCAATGACTACGCCAACCACCGATACGAAGACATCCAGACTAGTATCTTCAACAATGGTGGCGACAACTATCTTCGCATTCTCAGCCAACTGGGCACCAACTACAAGGAGGCGAAGACTTCCGTGACGGAGAAATACCGACCCGCCCCTGGCATGATGTCGCAATGGGATGTGAGAATCATCTTCATCCTCTTCGGTATCATCATCTTCTATGGTTTGATTTCCGTGGCTCTCAACTTGCTAACCATCCGTGTGGCAATGACTTATCTCGTAAAGCGTGGTCTCTTTGAGAGCATCAAGGAGAGTTTCATGGCGAAACGTCCTTGCATCGTGATGGCGATGACCATCGTCACTTTCGCTGCCATCCTTGGCATCATCCGTATGATTGCCCACCAGAACTTCGTCATCATGGCGAGTGGCTTGTTGGTGGAGTTTGCTTGGTTGATAGGCGTCATCTTGATTTCACTTTTGCTCCGTGTAGGCAACGACCAAATCAAGAGTGCATTCCGCATTTATTCCCCATTGATGTTGGTGGGTTTCATCGTCATCAGTTTCCGTATCGTCTTGATACCAAACGACTTGGTGAACCTCATCTTCCCTCCTATCCTATTGCTCTGCTCATTGTGGCAGTGGAATGTCATCACAAGACACAACAAGAAGGTGCCTCGCAATGATATGATATACACCTGGATATCCGTGGCGGTATTCGGCA
>ERZ780075.541-NODE-541-length-17348-cov-3.255479_pt1 | contig 17348 bp, 13 predicted proteins | sample MGYA00511839_ERZ780075 | MGnify/ENA primary metagenome ERZ780075 (study PRJEB29588, sample SAMEA2155953) | human gut metagenome | biome: human gut; feature: human-associated habitat; material: faeces | place: Denmark | collected 2008/2010 ...
AGTTCAAAAAATGGCGTATCCCCAATATTGGGATATTGTTTGATAATTATTAAATTTGTTTAAGCCGTGGATATCCGGGATTTCCAGATATCCTCGGCTAATTTTTTATTTCACAGCCCTTCGGATTTTACACTTTTCTTTTGCCTATATACACATAAGGAATTGGAGATGCCTATACGACAGTGGAACAAAAAGTGGCTATTATCTAGTCTTGCTCTAATAGGCTTACTTATTCGGCAATATATTATAGCATATCTTTGAATATAAAGCGCATTTGTAAAAAACAAAATGAAAAAACATATAAGATCTCTTATTTTTTCGGACCGGATGACTATTTTTTCTCCAGTAGATATTGAGGTAATCCCTAGGATTGGAGGAAAGCTCAATGACAAATCAGCAAAAAGAACAAATACGAACAATGCGCTTACAAGGCGTCGGTTATATTAAAATAGGAAAAGCACTCGACATATCAGATAATACGGTGCGCTCATTCTGCCGCCGCAACGGTCTGGGTGACAAATCAAAGAATGCCGTGGCCTGTAAACAGTGCGGAAAGCTGATAAAAAACATTGCTAAGCGGAAACCGAAAAAGTTCTGCTCCGATTCCTGTCGAAATACATGGTGGAATGAACACAGGGATTGCGTCAACCGAAAAGCAAATTATGAATATACCTGTGCCTGCTGCGGACGTCATTTCACAGCTTACGGAAACAATCACAGAAAATACTGTTCTCATGCCTGCTACATAACAGACCGTTTCAGAAAGGGGCATACTTCTGATGAGTGACAATTACAGAAATCGGTTGGAAAGCTACCTTGCTTCCATGCTCCAGGCAAAACGAATGCTGTCGATGGGGATTATAACCCCGGAAGATTACGCCGATATTGATACAATTATGAACGAAAAATACGGTATATCTTCGTGTAGTTTATATTGCGGAATGGACTTGATATATGATGGCTTTAGAGGTAATATGTCACACTATAAGGAGGTGACGTTATGTCAGGAAAAATAACCATCGTATCAAAACCGCCAAAGCTGGAAAGAAAAAAGAGAGTAGCCGCCTATGCTCGTGTGTCGAGCGGTAAGGACGCTATGCTCCATTCGCTCTCAGCACAGGTCAGCTATTACAGCGACCTCATTCAAAACCACGGTGACTGGCTCTATACGGGTGTATATTCCGACGAAGCCAAGACAGGCACCAAGGATTCAAGAGCAGGTTTTCAGAATTTGGTCGCAGACTGCCGTGCCGGTAAAATTGATATGGTGATTACAAAATCCATCTCCCGCTTTGCACGAAACACAGTCACTTTGCTACAGACAGTTCGTGAGTTCAAAGCTCTGGGGGTGGATATTTATTTTGAGGAGCAGAATATTCACACAATTAGCGGTGACGGAGAATTGATGATGACGATTCTTGCTTCATACGCACAGGAAGAAAGCCGCTCGGCAAGCGAAAATCAGAAGTGGCGAATCAAGCGTAGTTTTGAATCCGGTATTCCCTGGGATAGGACTTTAATGGGGTATCGTATGGAAAACGAGCATTATGTTATTGTTCCGAGGGAAGCCGAAATCGTCCGCCGTATTTATAATGAATACCTTTCGGGCAGCGGCTACCAGCTTATTGCAAAACGCTTGAATGAGGAGGGTGTTCCGTCACGGTTTGGCGGTAAATGGAATCAGTCCGCAGTTTCACGAATACTCAGCAATCACACCTATACGGGTAATCTTTTGCTGCAAAAGACATTCCGTGAAAACCATATCACTAAACGGAAAATCTTCAATAACGGCGAACTTCCGAAGTATCTTGCTGAAGAAAGCCACGAAGCCATTGTTGACGAAAAAACTTTTCAAGCTGTTCAAGAGGAAAAGTCAAGGCGGGCGGCTCGGTTTAACAAGAAGTCTGTGCCAAAGAAAACATATCCCTTTTCAAGCCTTATGGTGTGCGATAACTGCGGCAAAAACTATCGCCGAAAGATCACAAAAACGGGAGCGGTCTGGGTGTGCGGAACATACAATTCACTTGGTAAAGCAGCTTGTGCGTCTAAGCAGATACCGGAGTCTACTCTACAGCAAGTCACTGCTGATGTCCTGGGTCAGAATGATTTTACTCACGAGTGGCTTTGCCACCGAATTCAGCATATTCGCGTCTGCAATGATAATACCCTGATTTTCTATTTCAAGGACGGTTCGGAAATTACTCGAATTTGGAAAGACCGCTCACGCAGTCAAAGTTGGACGGACGAGATGAAAGAAGCCGCCCGTCAGAAAACATTAGAAAGGAGCAAGCATAATGCCTAAAGTTACGATGATACCGGCGACTGTAAATTCCTTGACGCATCTGCCAAAGGCATCCGTGCAGAAAAGGCGTGTTGCCGGATATGCCCGAGTTTCAACTGACAGTGATGAGCAGTTCACAAGCTATGAAGCGCAGGTGGACTACTACACCCGATACATTCAGTCAAAGCCGGAGTGGGATTTCGTAAGGGTCTATACCGATGAAGGAATTTCCGGCACAAATACCAAGCGCCGCGAAGGTTTCAAGGAGATGATAGCGGACGCATTGGCGGGTAAAATCGACCTTATTGTTACAAAGTCGGTCAGCAGATTTGCTCGAAACACGGTTGACAGCCTTGTAACTATCCGAAAGCTGAAAGAAAACGGCGTTGAGTGTTATTTTGAAAAGGAGGGTATTTACACCTTCGACGGCAAGGGCGAACTGCTCATAACCATAATGTCCTCACTGGCGCAGGAAGAAAGCCGCAGTATTTCCGAAAACATTACGTGGGGTCAGCGCAAGAGCTTCGCTGACGGCAAGATTCATTTGGCATATAAGCATTTCCTCGGTTATAAAAAGGGCGAGGACGGACGGCCTGCCATTGTCGAGGAAGAAGCCGTCGTTGTTCGGCTGATTTACAGATTATTTCTTGACGGCAAAACCCAAGCAGGAATTTGCAGGTATCTTGAGGACTTGGAAATACCGTCACCAAGCGGTAAGGCAAAGTGGAGCAAAACCACAGTTACCAGTATTCTGACAAATGAAAAATACAAGGGTGACGCACTTCTCCAAAAGTCTTTTACAGTAGATTTTCTGCAAAAGAAAACAAAGCTAAATGAAGGCGAGGTGCCGCAGTATTATGTTGAGGGCAGCCACCCCGCCATTATTGAACCTGATGAATGGAATCACGTCCAAGCTGAATTTGCCAGACGAAAAGCACTCGGCAACGCATACAGCGGAAAAAGCGTACTCTCTGCAAAGCTGGTTTGCGAGGACTGCGGCGGGTTCTTCGGCTCAAAGGTCTGGCATTCCACCGACCGCTACCGTCGCACTGTTTGGCAGTGCAACAATAAATTCAAAGGCGGTGAACGTTGTCTGACGCCAACTGTGGATACGGAAACCGTACAGCAGCTCTTCATAAAAGCCTATAACCAGATGATGGGAAATAGAAAGCAAATCATTGAGGACTGCGAACTGATGCGCAAAAAGCTGACCGATTTCAAGTCACTAGACGCCGATATTGAGCGTCACCTTGAGGAAACGCAGATTGTTGCCGAACTTGTCAAGGCTGCAGTTAAGGATAATGCAGTCACCGCACAATCGCAGGAAGCGTACTTGAAAAAGTATGAATCACTTACCAAAAGGTACGAAACAGCGGCTGCAGAACTGGCACGCCTGCAAAACCTCCGTACCCTCCGCAGTCAAAAAGATAAGGCTGTAGCGCTTTACATAAGAACTCTGAAAAAACAGCCGACCGTATTGAGCGAGTGGAACGACACTTTATGGACTGTGATGGTAGAGAAAGCAATAGTCCACAGGAACAGCGAGATAACCTTTGTATTCTACAATGGTACTAAGGTTAAAGTGAGGCAATAAAACGATCGCTCTACTAAAAATCAATGCCATCTCAATAAAATCAAACAGTAAACACCGCCGCATAGAGAAGCTACTCTCTGTGCGGCGGTGTTCCTTCATATTTTCTTATCGTACACGATGCACTGCTTCACCGGAAGCCTCAATTACGCTCAGACCAATTTTTTCTTTCTTATGATACTGATTGCAACGCTCACGACATTCCAGAGCAGAGAAGTGCCTGCAACGGATACTGCCGCGGTTGCAAGCGGCTTGGAAACATTAACGTTGTCGCTGATAGCGGAAATATTGCCCGCGTCCAACGTCGTATTGTCAGTCAGTGTCAGAATCAGGTTGCCGTTGTCATCAATGCGGCAGCCCTTGATTCCGATACCGTTCTTTCCGTCAACGCCGTCCTTACCGTCTTTTCCGTCCGTACCGTTCTTGCCGTCAGTGCCGACGATTTTACCGAGATTGGTAACAACGCCATCGGTAAACGTGATAATCAGATTGCCGTCGGCATCAATTTCAGCCGATTGTATTCCGTTGCCGTTTGAACCGTCTTGACCGTCCTTTCCTGCGTCACCTTTTTCTCCGGTGACTTTGCCGAGGTTGTGTACAGTACCGTCTGACAGTGTAATGATAAGGTTGCCGTTTTCGTCAACAACAGCATTCTCAATGCCGACTCCGTCAGCACCGTTTCTACCGTTTTCACCGTTGCTTGCGTTTACCTTGCCTGCATTATGCACAGTGTCGTCGGTCAGGGTGATAATAAGATTTCCGTCCTCGTCGATAGTTACCGACTTAACGCCTACGCCTGTAGCGCCGGTATCGCCCTGTTCACCTTTATCTCCGATGACCTTGCCTGCATTATGCACGGTGTCATCGGTCAGTGTGATAATAAGATTTCCGTCCTCGTCAATCGTTGCCGACTTAACGCCTACACCTGTAGCGCCGGTGTCACCCTTGTCACCCTTATCGCCTTGATCGCCTTTATCTCCTGTTACTTTTCCGAGATCAAGTACAGAATCATCGGTCAGAGTAATGATCAGTTTTCCGTCTTCGTCAATGACAACGGATTTTACACCGACTCCGGTGTCACCTGTATCGCCCTTTACATCTGTCACTATGACAGTAAGGAGTATATCGCTGTCTACAGTAAATGTTATTTCGTTTTTGTTTGTTTCGGAAAGCAGTTCGCCGCCGATGTACCAGCCCTTGAGAATAAAGGTCGGGTCAAGTGTCACGGTTGCTGTAAGCTGTGTTCCCTCAAGGAGCTTGTCGCCGGTAGAGATCTTTTCTTTACCGTTTTTAACCGAAAGGATACAGCCCTCAATAGTTTTGGGGAATGTAACAGTATATTCCGGTATCTTCTCGATTTTTACCGTAATGTTTGTATTTGCCTTGATAGCACCTATCTTATAGGTATAACTGCCGTCGTTGTTGTCGATCCACGAAGCCGTGTCTGCAAGGCGGTAGTTTTCATTCGGCTTTACTGTAACGGTGATCTCATCTCCGTAGCGAATGGTATTACCGCTTACAAAATCTTCGTTTCCGTTTTTAACAGTCATATCGGCATTTTGGATACTGTCTATTGTAACAGTATATTGCTCGATTTCGGTGAAATACACCTGAATGTCGGTTTTGGTATCCATAACGATTTCATAGTCGTACTGACTGTACAGCTTATCATCTGTCGTTACGGTGTCGACCTTGTCGTCACGGGTAATGACGAGCTTCTGCACTCTGTAATTTTCTGCCGCCTGTGCGGTAAGAACAATTTTTGTGCCGACAATAACACCCGTACCCGACTGATAACCCTGCTTAGTTGCCACTGCGCCTGTCTGATCGCCGCTTGCGGCAGAATAGGTCAGCGTCAGACGGACAGGAACATCAAATTCTGCACCGATCTCAGTGTCCTTTGTAATAGTCATAGTGAAGCTTTCGCCGCTTTGACTCTCGGCGTCGCCTGTCCATGCACGGAACTTGCAGTCTGCGTCAGCTTTGACAGTGAATGTCAGTTCACAATCAACAGGAACATACACGCTGTTGTTGTCATTCAGTTCTATAATATTGCCGTTTGCATCGGTGATCTCTATTGTACCGCCCTCTGCGGGGATATTTACCTTTACCTGCTTGCCGATCTCGGAAAGAGAAGCAAATTCTGCTTCAACAGTGTATTCTTCCGATGCCAATCTCAGAGTATAGGCGTCTGAGCCTGCGGCATCTATGGTTACGGTATTGTTATCCGCATCGGTGATCTTCCACGATTTAAGTCCGTAGCCGCTTTCCGGTACTGCGGCAAATGTTACATCATCGGTGACTGTGCCGCCGGGAGCGCTCAGCGGAGCATCTCCCACTGTCGCACTGACCGTACCTATTACCGCGCCGTCCGCCGTATATGTACCGGTAAATGTGACCTGAGCGGAAGTTACCGCACGCTTGGTCGAAACCTGAATATTTGCTTCACCGTTCAGGGTAAAGGCACATTCGATAGTTCCGTCTGCTTCCGGCGTGAATACCATTGTTTCTCCGCCGTTGTCAAGCGTCATGGATACAAGCTCATACAGTTTGCTCTTTGGGGTGACCTTTACCTTGATGATCTCGCTCTCGCTTATCTCATCTCCCGACTTGATCTCAACATTACCGAGATGGCGCACCTTAATGTCGGCGGCATCTTCGTTATCGACAGAGTAGTTGACATTATAGTCTTTCTTTGCCGTTGTAACCTCGGCGATATTCGACCATGTGCTTTCCTTTTCTTTACCGTCCACCTTGCAAACGGAGGTAACAACAAAGCTAAAGTCGGTGTTGGTTTTCATGTTTTCAATGTCATAGGAGGTCGTGTCGGCGGAGAGCAGATCGGAAATTTTCGTATACTCGCCGTTTTCAATGCTGTACACATAGTAGCCCTCTACCTCCGGCCAACCGGGAGTCTTGTCGGGCTGAGACCATGTAAGGCGCACTGCATCATCTGCGAACAGTTCAGCTACCAGATCATCTACCGCAGGAGCGGGTGTGCTGACATTTGACAGGCTGTAGCCGATAAAGACAGTCTTGTTGCCTTCCTCACCGTAGAGGTGACGGAACCACTGTCCCAGCGTCCAGTCGAATGTGTACTGCGTGTAAATGCTTGCGGGGATTCCCTCCTCGGCAAGAGCAGGACCGTCAATATCATTGACTGCACCGATGCACCCCTGCGAGGAGGTTTTCGTGGTCGAAACGCCCGAACCGTTGCTGTAGCTCAGACTGGTTTCAAAACCAACATCATGCGAGAATAGTATACCATCGCCGAATACACCGAAGCTGATGGAGAAGTTGAAGTAAAATCCGTGAGAAATCTCCTCAGAAACCGATTTGATATTGCTCTTTGAATAGGAAACCTCATTCAGACCTCCCGCATAGCCCAGACGGATAGTGTTCTGGCTGAGCTGCTGAGCGCCGAGTGCACTGTATGCGCCCCAGCCCAGCTGATTGTACATATAAGGGTTGCCCTCGTTGCCGTTCAGCCAGTTTTCCTCTTCGTTGATCTGCTCAAGGGGATAATAGCAGGCTTCGTCTTTTGAGGTCTTATCCGACTCCTTAGTGATGGCGCGATTGCCCTTTTTCTCCATATAGGAGTTGTATTCTTCAGCAAAGCTGTTGTAGTCGTCAATGCTCATCTGCTGATACACCGGTTGCTGTGGGATAGACAGGCTTATTGCCGTTTCGTCCGACCACTTGCCGTTTTCATCCAGCACCTCATAGCAGTAAATGAATACCGGCGTTCTTGCAACGAGTGCCGTATTATACGCCTGCGCCTTGACGGTCATGGCGTATTCGGTTTCCAGTGCTTCGGAAAAGCTCTTGCTCCATTCAAGAGAATAGCCGGCAGAGATCTCCAACTCAAAAGGCGCAAACAGTCCGCCGTAGCTGTAGGACATACCCACGCTGTAGGAAACATTTTTTGAAGAGGACTGCTCCAGCTCGTAGCTTTCGGTTATGGTATAGTCGGTCTCGTTATTTGCCGAATCGCCCAGTGCCGCAAAGTAGGGCGCCGCCTGCATAACTGCCTTGACCTCGGGGTCGCTGTAGGCGTAGCTCACGCCCTTATATCGTGCGATAACGCCGTCCTGGTCACGGTCGCAGGCAGTCAGCAGTACCTGTGCACCGCCGCCCTTATAACCGCCGTCTGCTTTGTTCGGACCCCAATCGGAGAGTGTTGTTTTAAAGCCGGTAGCCGCGCCGTAATCGGCGGCAGTATCGTTATAAGTGGCGGAAATCAAACCTTTTTTGAAAGAATAAGTATCGTCTCCGTCCCGGCAGGAAGTCACAAATACGATTTGCTCTCTGCCGGCATTGTTGCCGTCAAAATTACCTACAGCAACCGAGCGGATGAATTCTTCGTGCCCGCCGAGCGCACCGTCAAATTGAAAGCCGCTCATTTTATAGCCCTGGGAGGCAACCGTGTTTAATTCGCCGGTAGCGGTGTTGTATGTATACAGCGTGCCGTTGATAAAGATAAAATCTGCGGCACTGGCTCCGTTATAAGCAACCGCCTCCACCGCTAAAGGAGAAACAATGTCTTCGCCATCGGTGCTTTTATATGTCCACTCGTTTGTTGACATGGTTTTGTAATCAGATTGAATAAAGCCATTGTTTTTGTTGTTCAGAAGCGTTGTATAGGCAAGATAGCTTTCATCTGTTTCACCGTAACCTTCGATTTCAGCCTTAATACCTGCAACAACAAGGTCGTCGTAACCGTCATTGTTGATGTCACCTGCCGTTATATTGCAGGCGTTCATACTACTTGACGACTGTACTTCTCCATCGGAGAGCTTGCCCTCGGGGCAGACATAGAAAGATTCATCTGCTTTCTGATCGATAAAAGAGCCTTCCTTCGGCATAGTGCCGCCGTATTTAATTTTTACCTGCGGGCGGTATACATTTTTGTTGTCGCTCGTTATGCAGTTTACATGGAAATACGAAAGCACGGCAAGGTCATCTATATTGTCGCCGTTGAAATCACCGACCACCATTTTTACGCTCAGCTTGTGCATGGCGTTATACAATGTATCTTGTTTTGAGCCGCCGATGCTGTCGTTTCTTGCACCTTTTACCGATTTTCCGCTTTGGTATGTCTCAATATAGAGGTCGTGAAGCAGGTCATAGCCCAAAGATCTGCCATCACCTGTGGTTGTATTATTGTGATTACTAGTCAACTTATTGCCGTCAGCATCGTAACGCAATTCCCAGAGGAGACTACCGACATTATTTATATCTTGGTAAAGGTCGGTAGTAACCCATGTTGCCGACTTTTTTGTGCCGGGTACATAGACAATAACGGTTTCCTTGCCATCATTATCGAAGTCGCCGGCGACGACATCAAGAAGTGCGTTTGTCTCATAGCCGTTGACCTGAAAGTCTCCGTCGGAATCTGCGATCCAGTCGAGGGGAAAATTAATAATATAGGTGCCGCACTGCTTACCCGTTACAGTATTGGACAAAATGGCATAAACTTGTTTGCGTGTTCTGTGAACCCCGACATAGACAACATAGTCTTTTCTTCCAGAACCTGTAGGGTCAAATGCTACCGACTGTATAAACGAAAGCTGTTGAATACTACTGGACAAGCTCAAGTCCGGCAGAGAGCCGTCCGATGCGGTGTTGTTATTTGATATAAAGCTTAGCAGGCTGTTAGCTGTACCTACATCTGCTATTTTGCCTGTGGTGCGACCGGTATATGTCTCAAAGTAAATCAGCTCATTCTGCTCCACCATAGCAAACGGGTGGTCAACATCGTAGCCGTAGGGGTTAGTCGTCTTGTCGTACCCCGCGGGGACGGTGTTTTTCATCAGCGAATTTGCCGCATCCGATGAAAAGGTCGGACTGTCCGAGCCGTCCTCGGCAAATGACGAAAACGGCAGACTTGCGGCTATCATCGCAACAGCCAGCACCGCACTTATCGCTCGTCGAAAAATGAATTTCTTGTTCATAGTTCATACTCCTTCAAAATCGGGTTTACCGCATACAGCGGCAGAATAGAAAATAAAAAAATGAGTCATATAGCTCTTATTAAATATTATATCATAATGCGGAGATTTCGGGCGTGTCGTTTACGCTGTATTGTTGTCGTTTACGTCGCAGAGAATTACACAAATAAAATATCGCTTGTCAAACGACGGATTTTAATGTAAAATAGTATACGGACAATCGGCACAATGAATTTTACTGTAAACGGGAGGTTTCTCGTCATAATGGAGAACAATATACAAAAATCTTTACGGTGGATATGCACGGCACTGTTTCCGATCCTTTGCATCGGAATGATATGGTTTTTGCAGAATTTCACTAAGCTTGATACATCTATACAATATATAGACTGGCAAACTGCCGTCAAAATCGGACAAGATGATTCGCTCACCGAGCTTGACTATTCCGTACCACCTGAAACAGGTGAAAGGTTTCGGCTTGAAACAGTCATTCCCGCAAACAGCAAATACGGTAATCTGGTATTTGAAACGGCAGGAATGAATCTGACGGTCAGCATAGACGAAAAAGCGGTGTGGCAGTCCGAGACACTTGTACCCGAGGGGGCGGCAGGGCAGGCCCAGGCGATTATTCCGCTGCCGCTTAATACCGAATGTAAGCTTACCGTTATCGGCACGGTGACCGACACGACAAGCATTATTTTCCCGCCTTTTCCACGCTTTGTGCCTGTAGATGCGGAAGAAATCGAAAGCTACGCCTATGCGAATTATTACAGCATTCCAGCAGGTGCGACCGCTTTCATATCGCTGATGATCGCAGGTCTGTTTCTTTTGGGAATTGCGCGCAAAAATGCTGATTGGAGTCTGATACCGCTTTTCCTCGCCTCTGTGGGGCTTACTATGCAATGGATCACCAAAGGAATGGGACATCATTTTCTCGATGACGGATTGGTCGATTTCCTTAATCGGCAGGAAATAGGCATTCTGTTGCTTGTGCTTTTGATAGTATATCTTGTGATGAACAGACAACGTAAATTCTGGAAATACTTTGGGGTTTCCGCCGCCGTAAGTGCCGTTACATTGGCTGTCGCATACATGGTATCGTTTTTCACAAACAGCCGCCTTTCAAAATATATCGGCAGGCTGATCTCAGATGTCACGGAGTTTTATGATTATTCAGGGCTTCTGTATTGGATCACCGTCTGGACAGTCGCCGTATGTGCGGTCATCTCCGCCTATGCCGTAACACGTTCGATCATTTCGCAGCAGATGGAAGCCAAAACGCTCCGTCTGCGCAACGAGCTTATCATGAACAGCTATCATGCGATAGAAAGCAAGGTGACCGACAGCGCCGCCATTCGCCATGAAATGAAGCATAAAATAATCGCCCTTGACGCACTGTATCAGAAGGGCGATTATAAGACGCTGGGACAGCTGATTGGAGATATAAAACAGCAAAACGATCATTTGGCACAAACGCAGTTTACCGAAAATTTCACGGTCAATACGATTTTGCAGGACGCCGCTTACCGTGCGGCACAGTCCGACATCAGATTTGATGTGCTCGTTTCTGTTCCGCCGCAGCTGACTGTTGCCGAAAGCGATTTATGCGAGCTTTTGATGAATATGCTTGATAATGCGTTGGAAGCCACCGCGGAGGTTACCGACGGAAAACGGTTTGTCCGCTTTCAAATTGAAACAAAGAACGGCTTTCTTGCTGTAAAGTGTGAGAATTCATATTCCGGCAAGCACAGACAGGACGCGGACGGCAACTATCTCACAACCAAAAATGACGCCGAAACCCACGGCTTCGGCTTAAAGCTGATGAACACCGTCGCCGTGCGTTACCACAGCATACTGGATATTTTCACTTCGGAGGATCGGATCTTCACCGTGCAGACAGCGCTTAAGCTGCCTAAAAAATAAATATTAAGAGGTCACCGCCGAATATAAGCGGTGACCTCTTTGTTATTGATTTATATATCGCACAAATGCGCTTTGAAAGGCTTTGTAATAGGCTCTTCCCACCGGGAGCGTTTCGCCGCTTTGCAGAGAAAGCTCCGTTCTACCGATCTCACGCACCTCATTCAAATTCACAAGATAGCTGTTATGACAGCGGGCAAATTGCCCCGCAGGAAGTTGTTTTTCAAAATCCGAAAGCGAAAAATAATAGGTGCTGTTACCTGTACTTTGGTGGATTACTATGCTGTGATTATAGCTCTCGACATATCGTATGTCCGAAAAAGATAAATGCACCAGTTTATTTCCGATGTGAACCACAACGGTTTTCGGTATGTAATTCAGCTTCAGATCAGTGTGGATCGCACTTGCCAGTGCTTCCCGCCGTACAGGCTTTAAGAGAAAATGAATAGGTTGAACGCCGTATCCTTCGCTAAGATAATCCTCACACGCTGTCACAAAAATGATTGACACCCGATTACCTTTTTCTCTTAAAGAACGGGCAAGTTCCATACCCGTCATGCCGTCCATCTGAATATCCAATATCAGCAGGTCAAAGGGGCAGTTTTCGCTGTTAAGCCGTTTTTCAAGCTCTTGAGCCGAACAAAAAGGCTCAAGCTCATATTCAACACTGTCATCAGTTAAAATATCACTACAAAGAGAACATAAATTTTCTCGTATTATATCATCGTCATCGCAAATTGCGATACGGTATGCGTCCATCTTCTCACCTGCAAATTCGGAATTATTATATGTTATTATACCACAAATCAAATCGGCGTCAGCCGACACGGCGGAACGCCGTGCTTTTGTCAACAGACAAAAGGATTTGACGGAAAAATGTTCTCAGACTTGCGGTGCTCCGCAAGCCGTGCAAAGCACGGCAAAATCCGCTTTCGGCGGATTTTATGTCTGAGGTTATTATAACATATTTTTCATGCGTTAACAAGCATTTTATTTGTCGCTTTATATTAAAACGGCCTGAGAGATAAAGGTTCTCAGACCGTTTTTCGCCTTTATGAAAACTCCGAATATTATTCCACCTCAATTATAGTCCCTCCGCCAACCACAGTATCCCTGTCATACAGCACCAGTGCCTGACCGCAGGTGACAGCCCTTTGCGGCTCATCAAAAACCACTTTAAGCTTATCACCGTTAACATAAGCGGTTGCGCCCTGCTCTTTCATATTATATCTTACACGCGCCTTGCATTTAAATTCACTCGAAAGATTAGGAACAAGGGCGTTAAAATCAACAGCATTAACTTCACTTGAAAAAAGCTCATCATTTGTACACAAAGTAACAGTATTTTTTTCAATGTTTTTATCTGCAACATACATAGGCTTACCAAAAGCAATTCCAAGCCCTTTTCTCTGCCCGTTTGTATACCTGATAATTCCGTGGTGCCTGCCGATAACATTACCGTTAATATCAACAAAATCACCGTCCGGATATGTTTTGCCTAAATAATTTTCAATAAATTTAGCATAGTCGCCGTCAGGAACAAAGCAAATATCCTGACTGTCGTGCTTTCGGGCATTCAAAAATCTCTGTTCTTCGGCAATTTTACGAATTTCAACCTTTGAATATTTGCCCAACGGAAACTTTATATGTGAAAGTTGACTTTGAGTAAGTGAATATAGTACATAACTTTGGTCTTTAGTATCATCCTTACCCTTTTTTAAATAAAACCAGCCGTCCTTTTCCTCAACAATTGCATAATGGCCCGTAACCACATAGTCGAACCTAAGCTCATACATACGCTGAAAAAGCTTTTCAAACTTAAGATACCTGTTACAATCAATACAAGGATTAGGTGTACCGCCGTTTTCGTACGTTTTTATAAACTTATTTATTACTTTTTCTTCAAATTCATCTTTACGTGAAGTTACTTCTTTAAGTTTTTGTTCGAATATTTCGGAAGTTAAGCCCAAATTACCTAAAATTTGAGTTAATTCTGTATTTGAATCTTCAAGAATTGAAGATAAAATTTGTTCAGTGCCGAGAATTTCGTAATTTGATGCTGAAAGCTTTGACAAAGCTTTATCAAACACCTCTTTGCTACCTGAAAGCAGGTTGTCCGTTTGAAGCAATTCTTCCGGTAGACCTGAATTTTCATCGTTTTCCGGATGAAGTTGACGTTTTGTTTTCTTTTGACTTAAACGAGATATTAAATCTTTTGTTTTGTAAATATCAAAATTAAAACGTTCCAAAATTCTTGGAATATATGAACTTTTGTCGTTTAGCACCGCTAAGAATATGTGTTCATAAAGAATATTTTGATTGCCTGATTTTTGAGCGATATCAAGCGCTTTTTTTAATAAATCCTTGCTTGCAGTACTAAACGGAGGAGTAGAAACAATTCTTACCGATTTTTCAAAGCGTAATTTTTCATCAACAACTTTTTGTAAGTCTTCAAAGGTTACTTTGTAAGTTCTAAAAACATTTAATGATATACCTTTTGCTTGTTTTACAAGCGCCAACAAAAAGTGCTCAGGCTGAACCGATACATTTTGCATCAATTTTGCTTGATTTTGAGCTTCCGTAACTACGTTAATAGCTTTTTCGGTAAATTTTTCTAACATTAGTCCTCAGTTTCGTCTTCGATTGATTCAATATATTCTTGTACTCTATCAAATTCATCGTCATCTTCGATTGTTTCAAGAGTGTAACCTTCGCCATCGTTTAAAAGTTTCATGACAACGATATTTTCGTCATCTTCAACTTCAGGATTTGTAAGTAAAGCATATTCTTGATCTTCAAATACGATAATGTCGAATAATTCAAATTTAATGCTATTTCCGTTTTCATCAACGGTTTCAATAATTCTTTTTTCTGCCATTTTATAACCTTCCTTTAATTTATTTTTGATAAGTATTGTTCTAATATTATTCTAGCACTTTCAACGTCAACGAGCCCTTTTTCTTTGCGAAAGTTAACTTTTTGTTGCCTCAAGTTTTCTTCTGCGGTATCGGAGGTTAATCGTTCGTCCTCTTGATGAATTTTGTATTCAGTTTCAAAGTTCTTTGAAAAATTAATACAATCTTGAGCTTGTGAGCCTTGAGTGCCATCCATATTGTATGGTACGCCAATAACAATTTCTTGAACATTGTTATCTTTGGCTATTTTTTTTATTTCTGCAATTGCGGTTTCTTCCGGAGTTCTTGAAATGTAAGTATGGCGGTTAGCAAGCACATGTAGATAGTCGCTAAGGGCTATACCGATTCGTTTTGTGCCGATATCTAAACCCATAATTTTATGCATTAGTCTTTAACCCATTTGTTTTCAATTGCGCTAATAATTTTGTTCAGAGCTTCCATTGTGAATTCACTTCGAACTTCTTCTCTGTTTCTTGCAAAGATATTTGTTGTTTCAGAAGCCTCTTTAATTCTGAATTTTAAGCCCATGTAATATTCATAAATACTTTTTCTTACAATGTTTACAAGCATTTCGTGTGTGTATTTTTCATCAAAGTATAATGAATAAAGTCTTTGAGCTTCGCCCTTTTCATTTGCAAGATATTTCAAATAAGCTGACATTAAGAAACGTTTTGTCCATCTTTTGTGTTCTTTTTTGGTGAACAATTCATCAAAATTGTCTTCAATAGCTTGGTCTAAATCGATTTCATAATTTTCTTTTTTGAATTCTTTGTTGATAATTGTAATAAAATCAGCAAATTCATCGCTAAAGTCAGTATCCAAGAACCATTTTTGAGCGATATCAGACAAGCAAATTTTGTCAAAATCGTTTTGAGAAAGGGCATCTTTTTTGAACTTATCTTCCATAATGAATTCAATAGGCACAGGTTCAGGAGCTATATCCGCTGTTAAGTTTCTCCAACAAATATATTCATATGAAACGATTTCGCCGTTTTTATGAACAATATTTTCAGCGTTTACAAGTAAAGTTTTTAAAACTGTTTGGTTAATGTAAACACTATCGTTGTCGCCGTAGAATCGTTCTACAATCTTTTCAAATTCATTTTTTGTAATTTGATTGAATCCGAAACAATCAACAATGCCCCATTTATCATTTGTAACAACGGCTACAAATTGAATACTTTCATCTTCTCTTTCTCTTGAAAAGATTAATGATTGGTTGCCATGACCGTCTGGATAGCTTGTGTAGCATTCGTATGCTCTGGAATCAGAAAGCACGTCTTTGTAAAAATCTAAAGAGTTGTCTTCTCTAACGCCAGACAATTTTAATGCTGAAATACCACGTTTGATTGGTGGTAACAAATCTTCTTCAACGTATTGAGCAGCTTCTTCTAAGGCATGAAGTGCTAATTGAGATTTTGTTTTGCTTAATATTTCTAATGCAACTTTTGCAATTTTTGCAGTCGGATCATGTAAAAATACCGGTATTAAAATATTAGCCAAAGCATCTTCTGAATAATCATCACCTAAAGACTCAACAAGAGTGATTTTGTCTTGATAAGGTAAAGCTTCCAAGAAGTCTAAAAAGTCAATTTGAGCTTCAGGATTCATTATTGCAGTGTGTAATAATTCTTTTGTTTCACTGTCAATAACTTCTTCCGGTGATTCAAAATATTCGTCAATGTCGTTATAGTTAACTTGATTACCCATGTCACGAAGAAGGTTCAAGATTAAAGCTTTGTTGTAATCGCTTACTTTTGGGCTTTTTAATGAAGTCCAAAGAGCGTTTTCCAAGGATTCTTTATCGCTAAGTTTTAACAACAAGTAGCTGATAATGAAAGCTTTGTCTTCTTTTGTCTTTACAAATTCTCTCATTAATAGGTCAAGAATCATTTTTTTATTTTCTTGAGCTTCTAAAACATCAACAATTTCATCAACTTTTGATGCATCTGATAATGTTTGTAACTTTGAAATTACAGTTAAAATTTCTGCTTTTAATTGAATTTTGTTAAGTTGTTCCATATTATTTGCTAATCCTCCAGATTGCATCTAAAACTTTTTGTGCCTCTGCTGATGGCATTCTATCGTTTAAAATTAGGTATTGAACGGCAATCATTGTGCATTCGGAGCAAATGTTAACCCCAGGACCTTTTACCATTTTTAACACTTCTGTGTTTGGACGACCGCAAAAACTACAATAAACTAACTCATTGTTAAGAGTTTCTTCATGTGTTTCGCTGTGAGTTTTATTTGGCTTCTTTGTTCGTTTTTGTCCTAATTTCACTACTTTTTCGTCTGTCATATTGACCTCTTTTCTCATGTTTATTTTAACTTAAATGTAATTTTATTGCCAAGTTATTTACTTTATTTTATAATAATTATTACAAGCACTTAATAAAGGGATAATGTATATGAAAAAAGCTATATTTTTAGTTACTATTTTAATTCTATCTGTATTTACTACAGCATGTATAAATAATCTTGCTGTACAAGAGTTGAATAACAAAGCCTTAGATTATATGAAAAAAGGCGATTATGAAAATGCTATCAGTCGTTTGAAATCCAGTGCAGACTTAGACGGTACTATTTTTGAAACACAATACAACTTGGCATTAGCATACACAGAAAATGATGATTATCCGGAAGCCGTAGAAACATTTGAAAAAGCTGCAAAACGAAAACCTGAATTT
>ERZ780075.550-NODE-550-length-17142-cov-3.487915_pt1 | contig 17142 bp, 9 predicted proteins | sample MGYA00511839_ERZ780075 | MGnify/ENA primary metagenome ERZ780075 (study PRJEB29588, sample SAMEA2155953) | human gut metagenome | biome: human gut; feature: human-associated habitat; material: faeces | place: Denmark | collected 2008/2010 ...
GGGTGTTTTTTTTCACTAGGCTGTTGTCCCCGCCGCTCTTACATAGTCGCTGTACTTCGTTGAACTGTCTGAGGTCTTATATGCTCTGATTCTGAACGTATAAGTAGTGTTTGCCTTAAGTCCTTTTGCAGTGCAGGTAAGTGTACTGTTGCTTGTTGTCTTTGCTATCTGAGTCCACTTGCCGCCCTTGTACTGTTCGACAATGTAGCCTGTAGCGGTTGTGTTTTTGTTCCACTTCAGAGTAGCGGTAGTTTGGGTAACAGATTCCTTTGTAAAGCCTGTTACATTCGTAACGCTCGGTGCGGATGTTCTCGCAGCAAGCCTTATATAAGCGGTTTCGGTGGTTTTACCGTTTACCGTCTTGTACGTTTTGATGCGGAATGTGTAAGTTGTGCTTGCTTTCAGGTTCTTCGCAGTGTACGAAGTATTGGTGTTTGATGCTGTTTTTGTAAGCTGTACCCACTTTCCGCCTGTGTACTGTTCAAGCACATATCCTGTAGCGCGTGAATTCCTGTTCCATTTTACAGCAATGCTTGAATCTGTAGCGGATTGCTTTGCAAAGCCCGTAACATTTGCGAGTGTGGTGGTACCTGCAACATTCGAATATAATCCGGTCAACACAGTGTCACCGTATCGGTATGCTCTGATTCTGAATGAGTAGGTCGTTCCGTTTATAAGGCCTTTCTCAGTATAGCTTGTCGTGTCAACAGGAAGCTCTGCTATATTGCACCACGATCCGTTCTTGTATCGTTCAACGAAGTAACCGACTTCACCTTCACATTTATCCCACTGTAACGTAACTGAATTTGTTGTAGCTGATTTTACCTTGAAGTTAGTAACATTTTTAACGACCAGCTTGGAAGTCCTTGCCGCAAAGCGTACATAATCGCTGTAGGCGTAGATTCCCTTTTGGGTTTTATACGCCCTTATCCTTAATGTGTAAACCGTATCCGGTTTCAGATTGTATAAATCGACCGCAGGATATTCACTGTCATTTATCTGTACCCACTTACCGCCTTTGTACTGTTCGGTAATATATCCATCGGCGTCTTCAACTTTATCCCAATTGATGAAAATTTCCGTGGTGGTTGTATGCCTTGCTTTGCAATTGGTGACACTTGCGGGAGGCGTCAGCTTTTCGGGTATCTGTTCCTTCTTGCCGTACTTGATTACAGCATCAACAAAAGCCTTATCATACCAGCCGAGCGTTGAACGGTTGAGGTGACCGTGGCATTCGCCTCTGTCACCGCCATTGAACGCATTGTTATCCCACAGCATACAAGGCACGCCGTATTCGGCGGATTTGCCCATATAATACTGTGCCCACTTTACACGTTCAGCTGCATTGTTTTTGTTGGAGGCACTGGTTTCACCGATTATTGCAGGGACACCTTTATCAATGAAATGCGATTTTATTGTGCTGTACAGATAATCCACTTCATTTTTCAGATCATTCGTAAATTCAGCTGTGCCGTTTGCGTTAAGAGCAAAATTATAAGGTGTATATGCGTGTACCGACACGATAAGACGATCGGGCGTAGAATCATTCGGTAATTTGAATGTTGATGTTGTACAGCCGTCTATAGAGGCATCGTATCCCGGAACCATTATACATCTGTCGGTATTTTTGCCGCCTGCCGCACGGATAACGTCAACCGCTGTCTGATTGAGTGTGTTTATTACACTGATCGAATCAAGAACTGCACTGCTGGGATTATTTACAGGAAACCACCATTCATCGCCTGTGCCGACAAGTCTTGGCTCGTTGAGCGTTTCAAATACAAGATGCTGGTCGTAGTCCTTGAAATACTTTGCTACCTGCGTCCATATTGATTTTACGAATTTCACCGACTGTGTTTTATATGTAGATGAAGGGTAGTAGTACTGTGTGGATGTGTCGTGGTGAATGTTCAGGATAACGTACATATCGTTATCAATGCAGTAGTCTACAACTTCTTTTACTCTTGCAAGCCACTTAGAGTCGATAGTGAAGTTGTCGCCGGTCGTGTGGTTGCCCCACGATACAGGTACTCTTACTGTGTTGAAGCCCTGTGCTTTTACGGCGTCTATCATCGCCTTTGTTGTTTTCGGATTTCCCCATGACGTTTCGCTGTAAAGGCTGTTTCCGCCTCCTGTTGCGTCAAGAGTGTTTCCTAAGTTCCAGCCTGTGCCGATGTAGCTTACAAGCTCTGTTGCTGTGTTACCGCTCATCTCTGCCGCTGATGCGACCTGAGTAACACACATCGTCATCAAAGCCGCAATTGCAAAAATTGCTACGGCTGTAATGACAGAAAGGGTTTTCTTTGCTGTTGACATTTTTTCTCCTCTTTCCCGGTAATTTGCCATTATAACATTCCTATTATAATATTCTTTATATCAGAAAGCGAAGCCTGTTTTATGACTGCGCCTTCTTCAAAAGCAACACACGGCATACCATATACAACGCAGGAATCTTTGTCCTGACCTATCGTATATGCGCCGGATTTTCTCATTTCGGCAAGACCTGAAGCACCGTCACGTCCCATGCCTGTGAGAATTATACCTATAGTTCCTTTTCCTGTAACCTTTGCTACAGAACTGAACAAAACATCAACAGAAGGGCAGTGCCCCGAAACCTTTTCACCGGGCTTTGAGGTAACATATAACCCACCTGAATCCCTGTGCACTTCAAGCTGTTCCGAGCCGTGTCCGAGTATTATAAGACCCTGTTGCAGCCTGTCGCCGTTTTCAGCTTCTTTAGCGTTCATCTTGCATATGCGGTCAAGGCGGTCGGCGTACATTTTCGTGAATCCGACAGGCATATGCTGTACTATTACGATAGGCGGAGTATCCGCAGGAAGATCCTGCACAACTTCTATTATGGCGTCTGTACCGCCTGTGCTTGCGCCTATCGCTATCATTTCAATCTTACCGCTGTTGCTGTAAGGCTTGATTATATCGCTCCGCTTGCTTTTCTGCGGCGCTGTCGTTTTTTTGAAAAGAACAGCAGGATCGCTGCCGTCCGGCGACTGCATGATTTTATCAAAGTGCGGTTTATCGGCAGATTTACGCTCGAGCGTATTATGAGTGCCGTTATTGATGATAGCTATCAGCTCTTTTTCAAAAGCAACAAGACCCGCCGCACCGCCGCTTGTGTTTTTGATTGCACCAAAAAGCCCGAATCGCTTCGGGTCGGTCAGTATTCTGTCATTATTGGTTATGAGCACCGACGGAACATCGTTCAGTGCCGACGGCAGACGATAATATATATCCGCCATCAGATCGTTTATAACGGCAAAATCATAGTCTGCTTTTTCGGCAGAAAGAGAAAGCTGTTTATAGTCAACTATTTCAGATTTACAGTTATGCAGACTGCGGTCGATGATCGTTTTTGTGACCTGACTTACAGCTGCACTGGTTCCTGTTATAAGTATGCGTAGAGGCAAGACCTCACCTCCGTCTGCGGCATTATGCCGTCATATTGTGCAAAGCCGTTATTTAAGCGGTCTGCGGTAAATAGCAGGTTTAATATATTCATAATCGGTTGAATCTCTCGGAATACTTTCTGCGTGACCGATGAACAGGTATCCGCCCGGTCTTAACACATCGTAAAACCGCTTTACTAAAGCCAGTTTCGTTTCCATTTCAAAATAAATCATTACGTTACGGCAGAAAATCAGATCAAACGGAGCTTTTTTAAAGGGTATCGGCTCCATTAGATTGAACGTGCGGAAAATCACTTCGTTGCGAAGCGCCGGCTTTACCTTACATTTTTCGCTGTCTATCCTGTCAAAATACTTTTCAAGCCAGCCGGGCGGCAGATCCGTAAGTCCGCTTTCCAGATACACTCCGTTCTGAGCGCCTGCAAGCGTTTTCAGCGAAATATCGGTAGCGAGTATCCTTGTATCCCACGAGGATTTTTCACTGCCCAGAAATTCGCTTATGTGCATAGCCGTAGTGTACGCTTCTTCTCCGCTTGAACAGCCTGCGCTCCATATACGCATTGTTTTGCTTTTTGCGTTGGTCTGCTTTATAAATGGAAGAACGGTGCTTGTAAGGTAAGTAAAATGCTCCGGTTCACGCATAAAATAAGTATGATTTGTGGTCAGCTTTATAAGCAGACCGTCAAGCTCTTTACCGCTTCTGTCGTTCATACAGCAGTCAAGATACTCGTCATAGTTTTTGAATCCTCGCTCAAAAAGCATATTACCGAGTCTGCCCTCGATAAGTGTGCGTTTGTGAGAAAGGTTTATGCCGTAGCGCTCTCTCATGAATGATACCAGACGGTTGAATTCATTATCTGTTATTTTAAGCATTACGGCTCACCTGCCTTACTTCATTTCTTCACTTGCGTGTTCGTCTATCAGTTTTGAAACGTCAAGGACGAGTTTTATTCCATCGTTCATTTCAAGAATGGACTTGATGAATTTATTCGAGTTTACACCTGTAAGCTCCGGTGTCTTTGATATATGCTGTTCGGTTACGGGAATAACGTCCGCAACGCTGTCAACGATAAGTCCGACCGATACATCATCACCTGTCGAAACGATGATTATGCAGGTGCGGTCGTTGAAAGGAATCTCTTCCTTGCCGAATCTGCTTCTTATGTTCACAACAGGAACAATCTTACTGCGGACATTGATTATGCCCTTGATATAAGACGGTACACCGGGTACGGCGGTTATGGGCGGTACTTCTATGATTTCGATGACATTGGGTATTTCAATGCCGTATACCTGCTCGCCGATATAGAAGGTCAGTACCTTAGTTATTTCTGTATTCTGAGGATCTTTCTTTGCGTCCTCCATTGCCTTCTGCGTGTTCAGAAGTTCCTGTAATTTATCATTATAATTCTCTGACAAAGTAAAGCCTCCGTTTCCTTAGCCGATAAGATTATTTACATCTATTATGAGCGATATTGTGCCGTCGCCCATTACGGTACAGCCCGACAGACCCTCCGCCTTGATATTGTACTGGCTGAGGTATTTCGGGAACGGTTTTACAACCACGGGCTGTTCGCCTATCAGCTTATCTGCAAACAGGCAGACATTCTTTCCGCCGACATCGACAAGAAGCAGGATACCGTCCTCAAGCTTTGTGACCTCTGTAGGCATATTGAACTTTTCGTGCAGACGGAGGATAGGATAGCACACGCCTCTTATCATTATCATTTCGCCCTGCTTTGTATCGTTGAGCAGCTGGTTGTTTGCAACCATAAGGCTTTCCTTGATAGATGAAATCGGCACTGTGAATATCGTAGAACCGACTTTCAGCTTCATACCCTCAACTATCGCAAGTGTGAGCGGTATTCTGATTATAAAGCTTGAACCCTTGCCCTCTTCGCTTTCAACGGTAAGTGTACCACCGCACTGTTCGATATTACTGCGTACAACGTCCATACCTACGCCTCTGCCGCTGTATTCCGTAACCGTATCATTGGTCGAGAAGCCGGGCAGGAGAATCATATTCTGGATTTCCTTCGTTGTATATTCGCTTTCGGGCTTTGTAAGAAGTCCGTTTTCCTTTGCCTTTTCAAGAACCTTTTCGCAGTTGATGCCTGCACCGTCATCTGAAACGGTGATGATAACTTCACCTGCCGAGTGCTTTGCAGACAGCTTTACAGTACCCTTTTCGGGCTTACCCTCGGCAATGCGGACATTTATATCGTCCTCTATGCCGTGATCCATACAGTTTCTTACAAGGTGCATAAGAGGATCGTTCAGGTTATCTACTATGCTCTTGTCAACCTCGGTCGTTTCACCTTCAAGAACAAGCTCTGCTTCCTTGTTCAGCTTTATCTTCATATCACGGACAATTCTGCCCATCTTCTGAAATACGCCTGCAAGCGGTACCATTCTGATAGACATTACAGTATCCTGAAGCTCGTCTGTCAGCTTTCTGAGCTGTCTTGCAGCCTTTGAGAAGCTCTCAAGCTCAAGACCCTCAAGATCGGGGTTTGCTATTACCATTGACTCGGTCGTTATGATTTCACCGACAATATCGTGCAGTGTGTCAAGCTTTGACAGGTTTACGCTGATAAGGCTATGCTTCTGACCGCCGTTAGCCTTTTTAATGTCCTCCTGAGCCTTTGTGACCGCACTCTTTGCGGCAGGCTTTGCAGGAGCGGGCTGAGCTTGCGGCTTTTCCTCCGTCTTTGCAGGGGCGGCAACGGGAGCAGCCTCTTTAACCGGTGCGGGAGCAGGCTTTTCTTCGGCATGTGTCGCAGACGGTGTGTCTATTATTTCGTAAGACTCAACGTTGACTGCACCTTCTATAGCTTTAATTACCGTATCATTATCTCCGTCAAAGCCCTTGAAGGTCACAAGGAAACCGTTCTCGACAATATCCTTTGCCGTATCCGCATTGGATTCAACATCGGGAGGAGTACAGCTGATAACTTCGGCAACATCCTTTATCTTTGTCAGCAGAAGGAAAGCACGGAGGTTCTCCATCTTACAGCCGTCCTCGAAGAATACACGGACGGTCATGCTTCCCTCAACGTTGCTTCCTGCAGGAGCGGCAGATGCTTCCTGCTTTGCCGCAGGAGCGCTTTCCGAAGGAGCGCTTTCCGAAGGAGCGGCACCGCTTTCCATTGCTTTTAATCTTTCCGTTGCGTCTTCGAGCTTTTTGAACGTTTCCGAGAAGTCGGTAGGCGTATAGTCGTCATCCCCCGAATTTTGTATATACTCGATTTCAGCCTTGTATAGATCGGAAACCTCAAATATAAGTTCATATACAAAATGTGCGTCCTTCGCAATTTCGGGCTTCTCCCTTATTACAAAGAACATATCCTCGCCCTTGTGCGCAAGATGCTGGAGATTTTCAAATCCCATCATCGCAGATGAGCCTTTGATTGTGTGCATTATTCTGAATATCTCGTTGATATCCTCCTGCGAGAATACATTTGCATCCTCTGTTCTGAGAAGAATTTCATCGAGCTGTTCAAGCAACGTATTGGTTTCAAATATGTACATTTCGAGCATGGATTCCATGCCGGGTTCAACCTTTGCCATATACAAAACCGCCTTTCCCTGATTTTTTTATTTTACAATCGTAAGATTGATATTGATAAATCCCTTGAAATGTGCTAAACTTAAAGTCAAGCAATGCGATGCACGGCTTTAAAATGTGCATCTGAAAGGAAATATATATGCCCAACATTCCACAGATTACGGCTCCTGTTTCCAACAGTAAGAGCTATTCGTTCACTAACCGGCAGTATGACGGTAATATAGAACCGTTTGATATGGTCGAGCTTGCTCAGCCTATCAAAGCATCTACGGCGCAGGATAACGATTCCGCCGCCGCTATGATGATGGGCAGAAAGAATCTCGCTCCGCTTACTGTTCAAATAAAAGATCCCACTATGGCGGTCGAAACGCTCAAGAACCTGTTAAGCTCGGATCTGCTCGAGCAGACGATGATCAACGGTTACACAGAGCTTTACGACGATATGGATGAGCTTATCAAGAGCTTTTATCTTGCTCCCGAAAAGCTGGTCCGTGAGATTCAGAACCAGGAAAAGCAGAACACGATGTTCAGCGGTGATGAGTTTTACAAGCTGCTCCACGGTATCCTGAAGACCACCACAAGCCCCGATATAAAAGAAAGTATCGGTCAGCTACTGAAAGCACTCAACTATTCGTCAAACAAGCAGGAGATACTTAATGCACTCGGTGCGAATCTCAAATTCCTGTCCGAATATTTTTCACCGAACGAGTCGCTCTCCCGCAAACTCTCCGATTTGTCTTCACAATGGAAGAGCAGTAGTGCGGCTGATATGTTCGAGCCGCTCAAGAGTGAAACGCTCGCACTGCTGAAGGACGTTTCCGCAAGTCTTCTGAACGATGAAAGAACACAGACGTTCATTCCGCTCATAATACATAATCTTTCACGCTACAATACCAACAACGGTATGCTCAAGGAGAGCTTTGCAAATCTCCTTGCATATATTCCGTCTGACGATATGCGTAGGGAACTGTCTGTTGCATTTGGAAATCTTCTTAAAAAGATTTTCAGCAAAAAACAGCTCAGCGAGATGTCGGATATTCCTGATAGTTATAATAATACACTAAATCAGTCCGAAAATCAAGACTATTTAAGCATTTTTGACAATAAAGCTGAAAAATTATCTCTGTCTTTGTTTATTAAGTCACATTTATCCGATGAAAGCTATCTTGCGGAGCTGGATTTATCCAGGGATAAGCTGGAATTTCTGACATCGCCGTTTGATGAAGGAAAACAATCAGGATTGCAGACACTTAAGAATATAATAATGGCGATGCTGACAGGCACTGACAGCCGACAGATTATTCCAGCGGTGCATCGTGATTTTCAGGGAATCAAGGATATGGCGGCACTTGTTGACTATCTCAACGAGATTCTCCGTGAAATGCCGGATATACCTCAGCGTGACACGCTTTTTGAGTTTTTCACCAATATAGTAAACGAGATGGCACAGCGTAAGGAACTGCCGCCTTCGAGCAATATCCCTTCCGCACCGTCTACTCTTGATAAGCTGACCGATTTTATCGGTAAGAATATAAATCACGAGGCTATTCAGTCGCTGGACGATTTCAATGCATCAAATCTTCTGCAGAGCCTTCTCAATGCACCGGGTGTATTCACGCCTCTTGCACACTATATCCTGCCGTTGCAGATTGAGGATACAAAGGCGTTCGGCGAGCTGTGGGTCGATAACGATGAGAACAACCCTAACAACACGCCTGTCGGACAGAAGAATTATCACTTGTTCCTGACATTTGACGTTGAATCTATAGGACGTTTTGAGGTCGATATGTACGCACTGGGTGAAAACATCAATCTGTCGCTTCTTTATCCCGAAAAGTTCGGCTTCAAGATAAAAAAGCTTAGCGATAAGATTGACCTTATAATAAGGAATATCGGCTATAAGCCCGCAAAATTTGAAACTGCGGTGCTGAGAAAGCCTCATGTGCTGACAGAGGTTTTCCCGAAAATAATTGACAGGAGGAAGGGTCTTAATGTCCAAGCGTAATTTAGGAAAGCAGGCTGCGGCGGCGCTTAAGTACAATCCCGACCTTAACTATGCTCCGGTCGTGGTAGCGTCCGGCCTTGGCGAGCTTGCGAAGAAGATTATAAATATCGCAGACGAGAACGGCGTTCCCGTTTACCGTGACGACAGCACGGCGGCGCTTCTTGTAATGCTCAACAGCGGTGAAACGATACCGGTCGAGCTGTACAGAATTATTGCGGCTATCTATGCGGAGGTCGTTTACTCCGCCAATGATATGAAAAAAGGCAAATAAGCCAAATACAAAAGAAAGAAGATAAAAGAAATGGTAAAGACAAAAAATCTCACATTAATGGTTACGGCGGCTGTGCTTGCCGCACTTACCTGTGTTGCGACAATGGTGGTACAGATACCTATGCCGCTTACAAAGGGCTATGTAAATCTCGGTGATGTAATGGTGCTTACATCGGTATGGCTTATCGGCTCGCCGTGGGGAGTTGCGGCGGCAGGCATAGGCTCTGCGATGGCGGATCTGCTTACAGGTTATGCTTATTATGCGCCTGCAACGCTGATAATCAAGGCACTTATGGCAGTAGCGGCATTCTACATTGCAAAGTGCTTTATGAACGGCTCTTATTTCAAGTCGCTTGTCGGCAAGGTAATCGGCGGCACTGTGGCAGAAATAATTATGGTAGCAGGCTACTTCGTTTATGCTATTATACTTTACGGCAACGTAGCAACAGCGGCGGCAGGCATTTTCGGAAACGCAATACAGGGCGCTGTAGGGCTTATAGCAGGTGTGCTTCTGACAGTTGCACTTGAAAAAGCAGGAACGAAGAAATTGCTCGGTTTTGATAAGTAATCATTCATTATAGTCAGGCGGCGAAGGTAATTATACCATTCGCCGCCATTTTTTGACCATTCGTGCCATATTTGTTGAAATTCTCTTTATGGAATGTTACAATTGTATGATAGATAAGTAATGCATATCATTATTTAAAATTTCTCGGATAAGGAGAGACAAATGAAAAGAAAATTTTCAACCAGAATCATAGCCGGCATAGCAACATCTGCCGTGCTTGCAGTCGGATCGCTGTCCTTTACGGCGATAAACGCAATTGCCGATGAAGCGTTGAGCTATTATGGACTGTCCGCAGACGGTACGGTTATAAGCGGAACGGTAACTGATTATACAAGGATAGCTTCAACTGATACTGCATGGGGCACTGCCGGTAAAGAAACGTGGTATGTGGCTGACGGTATCGTTAATATCATCACAACAACCTATGATTATGACAACAATAAAAATGTATATAATCCTGTAGAACTTAAAGGAAATGTAAATGTCATACTCAAGAACGGCGCAGAGGTAAGTGTAGTGAACGGCATTGCCGGCACAGATGCAACAATAACCTTTTATAGTGAGAGTGAAAGCGCAAGCGGTGTTATTGGCTTTATCGGAGCGTACGGCGATAATGGCGGATGGGGTTCGACGGATAGCGGTTCCGATAAGGCTAACGGAAAGAACGGTGAGGACGGCAAAGTTGCGGTAAATGTTTCGTCGTTCACGGTTGCAGGCGGCACAGTAACTGTTATCGGCGGCAATGGCGGTAAAGGCGGCGATGCAGGTTATAACACTGACTACGATACAAATGAAAAGTATTACGGCATTGGCGGCGACGGCGGTAACGGCAGTGCGGCTATAACCGATAACACAAAGGTGTATCTTAATGGCGGCAAACTTAACGTTACAGCCGGCAGAGGCGGAAACCCCGGTACAAATACCAATGTACCGTCTGAACAGCAGGATAATTATAATGGCAAGCCGGGAAATGACGGAACATCGGTAAGCGGAATATACGCAGTAAACGGTATTCTCAATGTCAATAAGCTCGATGATTCCGATGCCGCCAATACTTCTGGCGATTTTAAGCTCCTGTCTGTGAACGGTTACGAAAATGCAAAGCTTGATATAATCGGTCACGGAACGGCAAAGGTAACCGACGGCACTGTTATTGAAACCTACGGCGATATTTCCGTAGCAGGTACTCTGTCTGTCGATAACGGTACGATACTCACAAACGGCAGTATCACAAAAGCCGACAGTGCGGCACAGATAACAAAGACGAACGGCGGTGTTATCCGCAGGTTCACACCTGCTTCCGGTGCCGGATATACGCTGGATTATGCAAGCGGTAAGTGCATTGCGGAAACCGGCTATAAAATAAAGCTGTCGGGCGGAAATGCTTTAACCGATGTTGCCGATGCCTACACAATAGTATCGGAATCAAACAGACTTAATATTGTCCGCATCGGTGACGGTGAAATAATAGATGACAGCGAGCCATGCACAAATGTAATGCCCTATTGCATAAAGGCAAATAATACGAATGAAACAACCGTAACGGACGGAAATGTCTTTGCTGTAGCAGGAGATTCTTCAAGGTTTACGTTTGCACTGAACGATCCCGATGAATACCGTTTCTCAGGCGTTAATGTAACAGATATTGACGGTAATGCGATACCTGACAATATGTACACGTTTGACAGCACGACAGGTGAGTTCATAGCACTTTCGGTTGATCGCAACCTTATCGTGACTGCAGACGCAAGTCTTAAAGATGTTGAAATATCTGTAACAGACAGTGAAAACAATCCTGTGTCAACTGTTGACATCGGTACAGATTTTGATAACGGCAACCCGACAAAGACAGTTTCGCTCAAGGTGAAAGTCACAGAGGGCGGTTCTATAGCAAAGTACAGAGTAGTAAAGGAATCAGACCTTAATAAAGCAAGCGGTGTCATAACTGATACTTCTTCGTTCACAGTATCATACACTGCCGGCGATGATTGGGGTACTGCCGATGACGGCTCTTCAAAGCTTGCAAAGGGCGCAACTGCAACATTCACAGTTAAGCCCGACAGCAATTTAGCCACAGGAACTTATACCGAAGATTTCATCGTTATAACAGACAGAACCGCTTATGCGGATGCGTCTGCAGGCACTCAGGATAAGGCTCTGGCACGTTTCACGCTGACTTATAAGGTTGAACACGAGAGTGACGGTAAACTGTATTATTCCGATCTTACCGGACACTATAGTCTTTGTAAGAACTGTCAGGCAAAAATCAATAAAGAAAATCATACATTTGATATAAAGACCGTAAACGAGGATACGCTTGCACTTCCTGCAGATTGCGTAAATCCTGCCAAGTATTTCTATTCGTGCGAATGCGGAGCACACACGAATGACACAACGCTTGTATTTGAAAGCGGTGCTCCAAGCGGTCACAAATTCGGCGAGTGGAAAGAAAGCAAATCGGCAAACTGCGAAGAAGGCGGTAAGGAAAAGCATATCTGCTCCGTATGCCAATTTGAAGAAGAACGTGATACAGCACCGCTCGGACACGATTGGAATGCCGAATACACAATAGATGTAAAACCCACTTGTACAAAGCCCGGTTCAAAGTCGATACATTGTTCAAGATGTGATGCGACAAAGGATGTAACAGAGATTGAACCTCTGGGACATGACTGGGAAGATGATTTTACAATAGATGTAAAGCCTACTTGCACACAGCCCGGTTCAAAGTCGGTACATTGTTCAAGATGTGATGCGACAAAGGATGTAACAGAGATCGAACCGACAGGACATTCATTCGGTGAGTGGACGGTATCAAAAGACTCTACCTGTGTTGCAGGCGGTCAGAAAACAAGAAAATGTGAGATCTGCGGATACACTGAATATGAAGATACCGATATAGACCCGGACGCTCACGATTGGGAAGCGGATTACACGATAGACAAGGAACCTACCTGCACGACCGAAGGCTCTAAATCCATCCATTGCTCACGCTGTGACGCAACAAAGGATTCAACGGTTATCCCCGTTACAGATCACACCTACGGCGAATGGGAGGTAGTAACGCCTTCAACCTGTACTGAAAACGGCGTTAAGAAACACGCTTGTATCCATTGCGGTTTCGAACAGACCGGAATTATAGAGCCGGCGCACGAATGGGAGGATTCCCGTACTGTTGATATTGCACCGTCATGCACTGAGCAAGGCGAGGATTCTGTACATTGCAGAAATTGCGATGAAAGAAAAGACATAAAGGAGATTTCTCCGAAGGGACACGACTGGTCCGAGTGGAAAACTCTCGTTGAGCCGACAATCACATCTGAGGGTAAAGAGTACAGAGCCTGCAACGTTTGCGGCATCAAGGAGGAGAAAGCACTTCCTAAGCTTAGCGGTAAGAAGGAATGGAAACACGATAAGAATAAGCACTGGCACGTTGATGACAATGGCAATATAATCGATGCTGACGACCACCAGTTCAAGTGGGTGGTAGATAAAGAACCTACCGCCACAGAGCCGGGTATAGGCCATTATGAGTGTATAGCCTGTGCATTTGAAAAAGCACCCGAAGAATTCGGAAAGAGAAACCCCGAAACAGGCGCATCGTCACTTGCCGCCTGGATTGCGGTAGCGGCTGTTGCCGGCGGAGCAGTTCCTGTAACGTATAAGGCAAGAAAGAGAAAGAATAAGTAAGTAAAAACATCGCAGAGCAGACGGAAGTCTGCTCTGTATTTTTGCAGACAAAAATGCCCTGCAACGTTCTGAATACGTTGCAGGGCAGATTTTATGCGGTTTTAATGTTAAATTCTGAAGTAGTCAACGCCACCCTTGAACAGAAGCTGTTCCTTGTTGCCGTCAACATTAACGCAGGTGTCTGAGCTTATACGCTCTGTATGACCCATCTTACCGAGTACACGTCCGTCAGGAGAAATGATACCCTCGATAGCGCACATCGAGCTGTTGGGATTGTATGCAAGATCCATTGTAGGCTCGCCGTTAAGGTCAACATACTGAGTAGCAATCTGACCGTTTTCGATAAGTTTTGCGATAACCTCGTCACTTGCTACAAAACGTCCTTCACCGTGCGAAATCGGTATGTTGTAAACCTCGCCCACCTTGCAGTGCATAAGCCACGGTGACTTGTTGGTGCAAATCTTAGTAAGAGCAAGCTGTGACTGGTGTCTGCCTATTGTATTATATGTAAGCGTGGGGCTTTCGCTTGACAGAGGAACTATCTTGCCGAAAGGCACAAGACCAAGCTTGATAAGAGCCTGGAAGCCGTTGCATATACCAATCATAAGACCGTCACGGGCATAGAGCATATTCTCTACAGCATCCTTGATCTTAGGATTGCGGAAGAATGCGTTGATAAATTTAGCCGAGCCTTCGGGTTCGTCACCGCCTGAGAAACCGCCGGGAACAGCTATCATCTGGCTGTTTTCGATTCTCTTTGCAAATTCGTTTACGCTGTCTTCCATATTCTTTGCAGAAAGGTTTCTGATAACGAATATTTCAGCTTCACCGCCGTATCTGTTGAATGCGGCAGCCATATCGTATTCGCAGTTAGTACCGGGGAATACGGGGATAAGTACCTTAGGCTTTGCGATAGTGCCGGGAGCCTTGTTGATAAGTAAGTCGCAACCCTTGTCGTAAGCAACCGATACGGGCCTCGGCATTTCGGGGAGCGAATTCTTGAAGATAGGTTCAAGAACAGCGTCATACTTCTTCTCAAGATCTGCAATGTCAAGCTTGACATCGCCTGCCGTAATCGTGTAGTCGCTCACTGTTTCACCGATAAGCTCTGCGCCCTCTATTGCGCCCTTAGCCTCGATGATGAATGCACCGTAGTGCAGACCGAACAGCTTTTCATCGTCCATAGCTTTAAGCTTTGCACCGATTCTGTTACCGAGCGACATCTTGAAGATACCTTCTGCAATACCGCCGTGAGCCAAAGTCCATACTGACAGGGCAGTGCCGTCGGCAATTGCCTTTTCTACTGTAGCAAATACCTTCTTGACGCTGTCAAAGTCGGGCATACCGTTTTCATCGTATGCAGGTGCAATGTAGTAAATATCACTGCAGGGGAGCTTGAATTCGGCGGAAATTATCTTGTCTGACTTTGCAGTTGAAACTGCGAAAGAAACGAGCGTGGGCGGAACATCTATATGCTCAAATGTACCCGACATTGAGTCCTTGCCGCCTATAGCGCCGCTTGAGAGTGCAATCTGAGCCTTATATGCGCCGAGAAGTGCGGCAAAAGGCTTGCCCCAACGCTCAGGATCGCCCTGTGTACGTTCAAAATATTCCTGGAATGTGAGCCAGCATTTTTCGCTCTTACCGCCTGCGGCTACTACCTTAGCCATACTCTCGACTACTGCAAGAGCGGCTGCGTGATAGGGCGACTGACGGCTTACGAAAGGATCAAAGCCCCATGCCATTATGGAAGCTGTCTTTGTGTTGCCCGAAAGTACGGGGAGCTTTGCCGCCATAGCCTGTACGGGTGTCTGCTGTGTCTTGCCCGAATAAGGCATAAGTACAGTACCTGCGCCGATTGTTGAGTCAAAGCGCTGTACAAGACCCTTCTGAGAGCATACGTTAAGGTCGGTAACGAGCTTTTCCCATTCTTCCTTAGTGTTGTGTCTGCCTGTAGAATAGCTTACCGTTGGAGCGGGAACATATATATCCGTGTGCTTTTCTGCACCGTTTGAATTTAAGAATTCTCTTGAAATGTCGCAGATAGTCTTACCGTTCCAGTTCATCTTGAGTCTGGGGTTTTCGGTAACTACCGCAACTGGAGTAGCCTCAAGGTTTTCCTTGCCTGCAAGAGCGATGAACTTGTCAACATCGTTCTTGTCAACTACAACTGCCATTCTTTCCTGTGACTCAGAGATGGCAAGTTCTGTGCCGTCAAGACCGTCGTACTTCTTGGGAACTGCGTTGAGGTCGATTTCAAGACCGTCAGCAAGCTCGCCTATAGCGACGGAAACACCGCCTGCACCAAAGTCGTTGCAACGCTTTATCAGCTTTGTTGCGTTCTTGTCACGGAATAATCTCTGGAGTTTTCTTTCTTCGGGAGCGTTACCCTTCTGAACCTCAGCACCACAATCCTCAATAGACTTCTCTGTATGAACCTTAGATGAACCTGTAGCTCCGCCACATCCATCTCGTCCTGTTCTTCCACCAAGAAGAATAATGATATCTCCCGGGTCAGAATTCTCTCTCTTAACTGCACTTCTTGGAGCAGCAGCTATAACTGCACCAATCTCCATTCTCTTGGCAACATAATCAGGATGATATATTTCCTTAACATATCCTGTAGCAAGTCCGATCTGGTTACCATAAGAGCTGTATCCGTGAGCAGCACCTGTGACAAGCTTTCTCTGTGGGAGCTTTCCATGAATTGTCTCTGATACCGGAACAGTAGGATCTGCTGCACCTGTAATTCTCATTGCCTGATATACATATGTACGTCCTGACAATGGATCTCTTATAGCACCACCAAGACAAGTTGCTGCGCCACCAAATGGCTCAATCTCTGTTGGATGGTTATGTGTCTCGTTCTTAAAGTTAACAAGCCATTCCTCTGTCTTTCCATCAATCTCAACTGGAACAACAATTGAGCAGGCATTAATCTCATCAGATTCTTCCTGATCAGCTAACTTGCCCTCAGCCTTTAACTTCTTAGCACCCATAAGTGCGAGATCCATAAGGCATACGAACTTGTCCTTACGGTCCTTATATATTTCTGCTCTGTCTGAAAGATACTTGTTATATGTAGCTTCCATAGGGGCTTTATAGAATCCGTCCTTAAACTTAACATCTGTAAGCTCTGTTGCAAATGTTGTGTGACGGCAATGATCTGACCAGTATGTATCAAGTACTCTGATTTCAGTCATAGAAGGATCACGCTTCTCAACACTAGCAAAATGCTCCTGAATGAACTTAAAATCCTTAAATGTCATGGCAAGTCCTAAAGAATCATATAATTCCTTTAACTTATCCTCTGGCATATCCTTGAATCCGTCAAAATAAATAACATCAGCAGGAGTCTTGAACTCAGTAACTAAAGTTTCTGGAATATCCTCTGCTGCCTGTCTTGAATCAACAGGGTTAATGCAGTGTTCCTTAATCCTGTTCTTCTCCTCATCAGTAACAGTTCCTGTCAGTACATAAGTTACAGCCGTCTTGATAACCGGTGTCTCATTCTCGTTAAAGAACTTAACACACTGTTCTGCAGAATCAGCTCTCTGGTCGAACTGTCCCGGAAGATATTCTACGGAAAAAATTCTGGCACCTTCTGCTGCCTCGAATT
>ERZ780075.552-NODE-552-length-17132-cov-5.269602_pt1 | contig 17132 bp, 19 predicted proteins | sample MGYA00511839_ERZ780075 | MGnify/ENA primary metagenome ERZ780075 (study PRJEB29588, sample SAMEA2155953) | human gut metagenome | biome: human gut; feature: human-associated habitat; material: faeces | place: Denmark | collected 2008/2010 ...
CATTACTGATGAGAAAATCATCTGGGATGCCAACAGAGATATTTGGTGTAAACGCTGCGGTAAGATTCGGGATACGCGATTTGCTGCCGGCCAGAAAACTGATTACACCATTCAAAATTCCGATTTCGGGCGAGTGTTCCGTCTTGGAGGCTCCCTGTATCGTATCATCGGAATGGGTGAAAACAGCATGGACGATGTACTCGTGCAAGGTGTAGACGGTCAAGATAAAGGCGATACCATGGAGGTAGCTTTGTCCCTCGTTGAACACGCCCTGTACCTTGCAGAAATGCAGAATGTCAGTGTTTCAAGGGATGCGGAAACTGCTTTTTATGAAAATAAGAAGCACATCCAAGCTCTACTGGACCGTGTTGGCGTGGACGTGATGTATCGTGAGATGTTTGAGCTTGATGGCTTTACCTACGCACTGGTCGGCATCATACCAACCAAGGCCAAAAACATCTTCGGTGCTGTCTGTGTGGATGAATCCGGCGAAACCTTTGATGATGTCCTGTTCTTCTCGTTCGGGGACGTCATTGAGGCAATTCGCGCCGAACGCGATGGAGGAAAACTCTGAAGAAAGGAGAAACAACATGAACCTGCACACTCTCGATACCACCGTTGGTGCGGGTACAATCAGCAGCAAAGACGGACTTTGCGAGTTTATCAAGCAGGTTGTTGAGTTCAATGTGAAGGGACAGGCCTATTGCTGTAAAGACCCCTTCGGAAAAGAACGCTACGGAAATGACCCCGACCTTCCCCGTCCGTGCAAAGTTTCATACGAAAAAGCTAATATCACAGAAGTCACACTCAACCTCATCGTAGACGCAGACAATCCAAAGTACGTTGAGTCATGTGTTGCTGAGATGCGTGATGATATTAAGGCGGCTTTGTGGTATGTGGCGGACACGTATAAGGCTCGGATTTTCGTGCAAAAGCCGTCATTCGGAACAAAGCGCAATGGTGCTGGACGGAGATTCAGGTTTGCGGTGTTCGGTATCGAGTTCATCCGGACGCCGTACCACAACAACCCCAACGTGCCTGATGAGAAAATCGTCTGGGATGCCCGATGCCTGCGATTGCAAGAGGATATTGAAGATGAAAAAGGACGCACCAGCGGCCCTCCTCATATGCCTTTCTATCCGCTAAAAGCAACCGATTATGAGCGTGAGTTTCTCTATGAGGGTGCCATGTATCGTATCGTTGGCTTTGCGGACGAGTTCAGTTATTTGGACGTGCGACTGCAGCCTGCGGGAAGTACGGGAGACGAAGGCATCATAGTGGTTCCGTTGGCAAATCTTCGGCGACCTCTTTTTGATGATGACGCCGATATCCCCGCACGAAAGCTGAAGGCGGCAAAGGAGGAAGAAGTAGACTTTTACGAAGGCAGGGATTGTATCAAAGCCGCCCTCGCTCGTGATGGAGTGTCCCTTATGTATCGGGAAATGTTCCAGTACGCCAAGCGCACCTATGCATTAACTGCAATTACACCGGACGCGCAAAGTCAATCTTACATCTTCACCGCTACTTGCGTTGAGGACGAAGAAGAAAAAGCTGTCGGTGAAAAGCTCAAGCTCACGTATCAAGAGGTAATTAAACGAGTTATCGCCGACCGCAGACAGTGGGCTTAAAAATCAAGAAAGGAGAACGCTATGGATTTGAAAACCATTGACACAGCAGACGGCATAGGACGTGCAGAGGGTTCATCCCTCTGCACGTCACTGTGCAACTACGTCTATGATGCGCTGAAGGACAAAGACTACTGCTGTAAGGACCCCTTTGGCGAGGTCCGCTGCGGCAACCGTCGCATCAACATCTGCTATGTTTCCGGTGAAGCTGCAAATATCACCCATGTATCGCTTGCAATCTGCCTCAACAATATGCTCTTTGCAGATAATAAGCGGGGGATGAAGTTCTGCTGGACGGATATGTATGATGATGTCATGGCTGCTGCGAAGCAGGCTGCGGCGAAGCACAGTGCGCGTGTGTTTGCACCGAAACAGGTGCTGGGTACTGTACCACGTATTCAGACGAGTTGGTCCAGTATGTCGAAAAACGTCTACTCAAATGCGAAGCCTGATTCATTGCCGCGAGTCGAGAAAACCTATGTTGTAAAGTTTTCCTTTGCCTTCTATCGGACATCCTACTATGCCGACAAGGATATTCCTGATTCCAAAATCATCTGGGATGCCTTCTGCCGGCAGAGGGAGGAACACTTCAGGCTTCACAAAGCGGATAAAGCTATCATGCAGCCGGTCTATAAACTGAATTATTCCGATTACGGCAGGTTGTTCTCTTATATTGAAACGACCTACTGTATCGAGGGCATCGACAAAAATAGCCTCCCCATCGGAGTATCCCTCCGCCAGATGGACGGCAAGGAACCCGGCAAGACCGTTGAATGGCCTTTCAACCGCGTGGAAGAGATTCTGCGTGATATTGAGGACAGCATGGCTGCTGACCAGCATATTGAGTCAGGCAAGGAAGAGGAGGCTATGTTCTACAAGAACAAGCAGGTCATACAACGCCGACTCGACGAGGAAGGCATCGACATCGTCTACCGTGAGATGTTCGACTTCTGCGGCTGCAGCTATGTCATCACCGCCATCCACCCCAAGGCACGAAAGCACGTCTTCACGGCCATTTGTCTTGACGATGATGAGGGGAAGGAAAAGGCTCACAAAAAGGCCTTTGGCTGGGAGTTGCTCCGCATTATCAGCGCACACAGATTTACCGACTGAAAGGAGAGACCTTACGACCGAAAAGCGCCCCTACGGGCGCTTTTCTTCTTTTCTTCAAAGGCATTGACAAAATACACGAATGTGGTAGTATAGTGGTATAATTACGAAGATATTCTTATAAGGAGATTTATCTCCGTTTCAAAGTCACATCATCATATTCAAGACAGTTGTTTCCTTTTTTGGGGGAGCGACTGTCTTTTTATATATACTACATTTTTATTCCCATAAGTCCTTATCTGAGGCAGGGGGAAAGGAGACGATTTTGTTATATGAGCGCATTCAGTCAAAAGCTGGATACAGCAATGCAGAGTCCTTTTCTGAAAAACGACACTTACTGTGCCCACGATTCCGTAGCAGAAAATTTGCACGACGACCTCATTGATTCCATTACAAAGAAGTTCTCTGACGACTATTTTTGTGATGGAGACCCTTTCGGCGTAAGGCGCTGTGGTACACCTCCTTCACGTTTTTGCAAGCTGGTTCCTAACGAAGTCGCAAGTCCGTACTTTACAGAGTTTGTGGTGGGCCTGCTGCTGAACGAGAAACGAGGGCAAAACCTGCGCCTGAGCGGTCTTTTTCGAGACTATATCATGTCCGAATTTGAACCGGTCGTGTCGAGTGTTGCGTCTCGCTGGTCTGCTCGCTACACAGTGAAGCCGAACAGTATTCGTACGTCAGACGGAAGCATCTTTGGCATCTCGGCTCAAAGCGGAAACCAAAGTGAACCTCAACCATACTGGTTCTCTGTGAGGTTCTTCCACTCGGTCTATGCGAACAGCAGTATGGTTCCCAACGATAAAATCATCTGGGATTCGTACTGCCGTTGTGTGAGTTTGCAGCGGCAGGATGAACTTTGTGCCGCCGTCCGAAAGCAGGGCGAGAAACCAAAGCGAGACCTTCTCGCAGAGGATTTCGGTAAGGCGTTCCAGTACCCACTGGGCACGGGAAGCGACGCAACAGTCCGCATAATTGGCGTAGACGCTGAAACTCCATTCACCCGCGTTTTGGTGAGACGCGAGACCGGCGAAAAAGCCGGCGAGAAGGAAAGCCTGTTTCGGGTGGATGTAGAAAAGGCCCTCTTTGAGCAGGAAGGAAAGGACGAAGAAACCATCGCCGTGGAAACAGCGAAAGATGAAGAGGAGGCATTCCTCAAGAATGTACCTCTCGTTGACAATGAACTGGCCGCTGCAGGCATTAAAACCCTCTCGTACAAAGAGATTTTCGATGTCAGCGGAAAGAGCTTTATGCTTACGGCCATTTATCCCAACGGACGAACGCGGAAATTTTCTGCTGTTTGTATTGAAGATGGAAGCCCCGATTGCGGGCACGTCTTTCCCTTTGGCTGGGAGCTTCTGGACTACGTTGCACAGGCGCGGGAAACGGGCTGAAGTATCAAGCAGCGGGGGAGGCTTTGCCTCTCCCCCTGCCCTGCCCTGTGCGGTTTGGACAGAGCAGCGTTCATCGCCGACTGAACCCGAACAAAAGAAGAAAGGAGAAAAACATGGATAAACAAACCCTCATCACCAAGTCCGGAAACTGGAGCGACGACAACCTGACCATCCCTTTTGAAAAAGGTATGGACAAACAGATTCGTGATATGCTGCTGGACTCCGTGGAGGAAGCGCTGAAGGACAAGGAATACTGTTGTAAAGACCCCTTTGGCACAGGCCGCTTCAATGTTAAGCGTCAAGACAGTGCCCGCATTAAGACGGTCGGCAGCAACGCTGTTGTCGTCTTAATCCGTGTTGTAGTGGATAAATCCTACTGCTCACAGGTGTGCCGCGAGCTTATTCTCCGTGATGTGCTCCCATGTATTCAGCACGTTGCATCACAGTTTGGTACGAGGTCTGTCGTTTTGCCGAGAGACACGGCCCGTGTTACTGAAAGGCAAGCGAGTGGATTTGCTGGCAAGACGGTGGGGCTGGCAGATGAGTTCGAGTGTCGGTTTTACCGCACATCCCACTACGATGACGAAAGTATTCCCACCGAGAAATTCGAGTGGGATGCCTTCTGTGCTTGCCTCGCTGACCTACAGCAGAATGTTCCAACTAAGCGCAAGTTGAAGCCGAGTGATTTCGGTATCGTGTTCAAAATGGGACGGTACGAATACGAACTTGCCGCCGCCCATAAGTACCGCCCGGAAAAATATGTCGTCGGGCGGCGCATCGGAAGCGGGTCTGACCACAAGGAAGTTCGTATTCTCCGTGAGAAGATGTCCGAAATCCTCTATGAGCAAGAGTATGAAGACAAGGATGCGCTGGCTCTGGAAAAGGAACGAGACGAGGAAGCTGCTTTCTACCGAAATAAGCCCCGCATCCAATACTGGCTTACAGGGAGAGGTATCGACATTGCGTACCGGGAAGTTTTTTCTTTGGATGACCATGATTACATTATCATCGGCATCCAGCCCAACGCACGCACCTATCCTATTGTAGTTCGCTGCGTGGACGAAGACGGACCACTGTCAGGGAAAGTAATTCGGCTGCCGATTGATGAGACACTTTCTGCGATTGCGGAAGACCGAAAGCAGCATTAAAGGTAACTTTCAATGTCACCATTTTGTTCCCATAAGACCTTAAAGGCTGGGAGAAAGGAGAAAATAATGAGCAGAATTCATCTGTCCTTTTTAGCCCCCGGAAAGAATTCCGGATACAGAGATACCGTAACGGACATCTACTACAAGGGTATGAATGTGGGGTACATCATTGAGAACAGAGATACCCTCCGCGATGACACCGAGAACTATATGGCATATCGGTTCGCCCATTGCGGCACTGATTATTGGGCTCGCGGCGAGTACATCTATGGCAGCCAATCTTCTACCATCGCAGGGGCGAAGGAGAAGTTCAGAGCTTGGTTCGAACGCGACGGCGTGGGCACTTACGAGAAGTACGCGCCAAAGGCCAGACAGCGGTACGCCACCGCACCTGAAACTCTCACCTCTTACGTCTGCGGTAAGGCGCTCCGCATGGTGGACTGGTCTGCCGTGCGCGATGGCGACATTCTGAACCCCATTTGCGGGGACATGAGTGAGCTGCAGCTTCACGAGTGCTTCCGTCGCTTTGCCGGCTGGTACAGAAACAAGAACAAGGTCTGGCAACACGAAACCGCATATTACGGTGAAAAGTATTTGGATACCGTGGTAGAAGATGTTTGTGTGGCGGAAACGCTGAAGGAAGAAGGCATCCGTGTCGTCTACGACGACTTTGCAAAGTTCAACACACTGAAACCCTATCCCCTCATCATGTTTGCCCACACATCGGCGGTCTCCCCTGCTTTCGCTGCCCGCTGGGTTGGTAAGGCTGTAACCATGCTGCAGAAATACGGCGGTCAGCTTCTTGCCATTGTTCCCTACTCTACACTGGCTGTAGATGCGAGCCTGTCCTTCATACTGAAGAAGCAAAAGACGGACTCTTCTGTTTTTCTCGTGGAGAAGGCGTTTAAGCGCGATAGGGCGAAGCGGACGGCTCCTGAGTGGGCCATCATTTACGCCAACATTAAGCCCACGCGCAGAGACAGTCGGAACGAGGCGGATATTCTGAGCGAGAGCATCTGCGACCTGAAGGACTATGAGACGGGCAAGCCGTTCCTACCCGACTGGCGGAAGAAGTTTCCGCAGGACATCATTGAGGAGTTTGAGCTCAAGGCTCGTATTTGTAACTCTTTCATTGGCTCCTACGAAGAGGTCAAGCCCTTTATAATGAGCGGCTCTGAGTGTTACGACCAGCCCTATGTCAAACTGGCCGTGGACGACCATCCTTGGAGGGACTCCGGCGTTGAACTTCGAATGGCGTGCTTGGAAGGCGTTCGCTCAAGGTACTGGGACACTTTCATCCACAAAGCCGCGAACATCGGTCTGATGCCTGCCAACATGGAAGAAGACTACAAGCGTCGTCGTGCTGAATTGAAGGATTACGACCTCAACGACTACACTGTGAGGGCTGTAATGGAGGATATTCGGCGGGAACTGCGTGAAAGCTGCGCCACTTCCCTGTTGAGACTTTTCGACACTCTCGGAGGGCGGGCGAGTCAGTACAGAGGATATTCGTGCGAAAACGTCCATCTGTATCGTCCTTTTGACGGGAAGCAGACCTCTGGGTTCCGTTTGGCGTTCCCGAAGCTCTCTATGTATTCCTACGTCTTCGACTGCTATAGAGACGACTTCAATAAGGAAAAGGCCGCACACATAGTGCATGACATCGAGTGCGCTCTTTACCTGCTCAACGGAGGAAAAGAAGCATCCAAGGCTATCGACCCGATGAGTGCCGTAACGGACAACGCCATTTGCGGAAAGAGCCTTGGCAAAAGCATTACCTTCACATTCTTCACTGGTTCCTTCTACAAGAACGGAACAATGAAGTTGAAGTTCAAGAGCTCTGCCAAGCGGCTCATCGACCGGCTCAACATCTTCGTCGGAATGAATCGCGGCTGGCTGCCTGCAGATTACGGAACCAAGCCGTATGATGCACTGAGCGAGGCAGAAAAGGAAACTATTGACAGCTTCCAGAGCCGTGAGGAGTACGAAGAGGTCGTTGCAAATCCTGATAAGTACATTGTCAAGGATTTCGACATCGACACGCTGCTCGACGCAAAAGAGTTTTGATGAATCTTGAAAGGAGATAAATTCTTTCTAAAACGCTCCCCAACTGGGGAGCGTTTCTTTCGTGCAGAAGCAGTTGACATTATGAGGAATTATGGTAGTATATTAGTATAATTACGAAGATATTTTTATAAGGAGATTTATCTCCGTTTTCAGTCACAACATCATATTCAAGACAGTTGCTTCCCTTTGGGAGCGACTGTCTTTTTATATATTTACTACATTTTTTGTTCCCGTAAGTCCTTATTACAGGCAGGGAGAAAGGAGAAAAACAATGAGTGTCATCAACACCCGACTCGCCTATCTCTATCGTGACGCGGACAACTACAAGGTCCGGCATGAGGTCGTTTTCGCCGGCCAGATGTCGGAGGAAGAAAAGATGCGTATTATCGCCAGTCTCGATGACGGCGAATACTTCATCCCCGGCCCTCTCGGTCTGAACGACGAGCGCTTCGGCAGCGAAACGGAAGCCGACCATCCCTTCTTTGAGTTCTGCTACTTCGAGGAAACCACGGATAAGCCGACGACCGACATCACCATCGCCGAAATCGTCAAGCGGTTCGAGGACAATGCCCATCTCTGGAAGGACTACGAGACTTCCTTGGAAGACGTTGAACTCAATGATGTGAACGACATAAAGATGCCCACACCTGACCCTGAGGAAGACCTCTCCCCCCGTGCCAAGGACCTCCTGTTTGAGACGCTGGAGCTGTTCCGGAAGGAAATCGGCCCCAAGTTCTCCGACTGGAAGGATGCCGACGATTGGCTGTTCAGCAGCCTGAGCATCACCAAGGACGAGCTGCAGGCTATTTACGCCGGCCACGACGTGTTGGTCTACCGCGAGTCTGCGGCGGATTGAGAGGCTGCTATGGGTATTGGACGAGTTCTCACATGGAAGTTTGTTATCCGCGATAGCGATGGTTATACGCTTTGTGCTGACCCCAGAGCATCCGGCTACGCCTATTACTGGTCGAAAATCGACCATGATGGCGTGCAGCCCATCGTCTTCGGCGATAGGGCTCAGGCGCAGAGCTATCTCGACGCTATGCGGCACAACGAGCCGCGCAATCGCAGATGGGACCAATGTCTGGTCGAAGGCCCGTTCATGGATTTGTAAGTCAAAAAATTGAAAGGAGAAAAAAACAATGTTCAAAATCATCAGCATCGACGAAACTCAGTTTTTCTGCAACGGCTGCGGGGAGGTATTCGTATGGGAGTTCAACACCCCCGACAAGAAGCCCCCCAAGGACTGGGATGGGCGGTACGACACCGCTTCCCTGTGCAGCATCAACGTTCCCGATTATCGTGGCGTGCCCGGACTGTACCCCTCCGGCTTCGACACCAAGCTCGCCGAATACGATAAGGCAAAGTACGAAGCATTCCTGAAAGGCGAATATCAGCCTCCTGTGGAAGACATGGACTGGTACACGAAGGTGCCGCCCCTGCTGCGCTGGGGTTATTTCACCTGCTGGACCGACAGCCTGAACTTCCCCACCTACATCGCCACTGTGAACGGCCAGCCGTGTTTGCTGATTATCGCAGAGGCCGGTGAGGAGATGTCCAATAAGGCCGGAAAACGGGATGTCGGCATCCGCAAGGCGCTGATGGAGTCTGGCCGCAAGCTGGCCGAGAAGCTGAACGCGGATGAGAAGCTGAAGGAGCTGCACGCAGACGTACTGTTCCCCAAGGATACGGATACCCCGTTTTGCCAGTGGGAGTTGTACGTTGCCATCCCCGTGACGGAGAACGTCACCTTTGAGGACATCAAGCTCGTGGCAGACGTGATGAACGAGTGCATCTGCTACTACGAGTGCATCTGCTACTGAGAAACTGAGGGGGGCGGGGCTTCCTGCCCCCCTAAAAGAAGAAAGGAGTAAAGCACTATGACGTTCAAAGCTGACATACCTGTTGGGAGGTACTACATTGTGCCAAACAGTCTGGTCGTGGGCTACGACAAGACTATTGTTTTCCGAGACCGGCACTCTAATCCCGTATTCACACTTCCCAACGGCGGAAAACTTTTGGTTTCCGACGGCCACCGTGCTGAACCCAAGGTCTACACCTGCCGGTTCATCGACCAAACGCACTTTAAGCTGGCTGCGAAGGGCGAAGGTTCTTGGCCTTATCATCACGACCAGTTTGTTGAGCGCATGGAGTCTATGCGTGGCTGCACCTATCGTCCTGAGACGTTCGACACGCGGTTGGAAGCCTATCAGCGTATATTCTCTGATAGGACTCGACTGACAGAGGACGGCAATCCTGTCGCGTTCCGCGTCATGCTGGCGCAGGAATTTGAAGACTTCGACCGCCGCTGCTATGTGTCCTACTGCCGCAGTGAGGGCGTTGTGGCCGTGTCCACCCCTGTCATGTATCCCAAAAAGGAGCGCCATACGGAGGTCATTCCCGCAAAGGAGTTTCTGGAGATGCTGCGCGGTGAGCGTGCAATGTCCGAAACGCTCAATAAGATGCCGCCGTTCACAGACCTCAATATCGAGTTTATGACGGCGTTTATCGTGGACAATGAGAATGGCGAGAAAGGAGTTTGATTATGGAGCGACTCACCATCCGCCTTCCTGATGGGCAGGCTTGCGGGCTATTTAAGATTTGATGTGGGTTTCCCACAAAAAGTCTTATAGCTACAGCCACACCGACGTATGTAAGTTTTCTCTCAGGTAGAGTGAGCGGATGCACCTGCGGGTTTTCCCAGCTCGCAGCTCTGCCAAGCATACGCCGAGGTAAGGGAGAAACTACCACCTCCTCTGGAGGTGAGACATTATCGAAAGGAGATGAGCGCACATGACAATGGTCTATGTGCAAAACAAAGACGGTAAACCTTTGATGCCGACAACTCGCTATTGCTATGTGCGCCTTCTCCTGAAGGAAAAGAAAGCACGAGTTGTCAGCAGAACCCCGTTTACCATCCGGTTGAACTATGACACCCCTGATGTTACCCAAGACCTGATTCTTGGCGTTGACCCCGGCAGAACGAATATCGGCGTCGCTGTCGTCAAGGAGGACGGCCAGTGCGTGTTCTCCGCACATTTGGAGACTCGCAACAAGGATGTACCTCTCCTGATGAAGAAGCGTGCCGCGTTTCGGAGAAACCATCGCACGCTGGACCGGCGCAGGAAGCGCCAGCGTCGTGCGAAGGCTGCGGGAACCACTATCGCCGAGGGTTCTGTCGAGAGATTGCTCCCCGGCTATGAGAAGCCCATTGTGTGCAACCATATCCGCAACAAGGAGGCGCGGTTCAATAACCGCAGCCGCCCTGCGGGTTGGTTGACACCTACAGCGAATCACCTGCTGCAGACCCACATTAACCTGATTGCGAAAGTAGCAAAGTTCCTGCCTATCACAAAAGTGGTGATAGAACTGAACCGCTTTGCATTCATGGCGATGGATAATCCAAATATCCGTCGGTGGGAATACCAGCAGGGTCCGTTGTACGGGCTGGGCTCCGTGGAGGACGCAGTGTACGCACAGCAGGATGGACATTGCCTGTTCTGCGAGAAGCCCATTGACCATTACCATCATGTTGTTCCACGCCATAAGGGTGGGAGCGAGACACTGGCAAACCGATGTGGGCTCTGTGCGAGGCACCACGACCTCGTCCATACGGACAAGTCGTGGGCGGAGAAGCTGGTCACACGCAAGGGCGGTATGAATAAAAAGTACCACGCCTTGAGTGTGCTGAACCAGATTATCCCGCATCTCATTGAGCACCTCGGAAGCGAGACTCCCTACGAGGCCTACGCCACGGATGGTAAGTCCACCAAGGGCTTCCGCATCGCCAAGAATGTGCCGAAGGAACATTACACGGATGCCTACTGTATCGCCTGTTCCATCTTGGACACCGATATTGAGGTTTCCGCACCGACCAGTCCCTTTGAGCTGAAGCAGTTCCGCCGGCACGACCGACAGGCCTGCATCCGCCAAATGGTTGACCGGAAGTACCTTCTGGACGGCAAGGTCGTTGCAACCAACCGACACAAGGCTATCGAGCAAAAGTCCGACAGTCTGCAGGAGTTCCGTGAGGCTTACGGCAGCGCTGCGGTATCGCAGCTCACCGTGAAACCGCATCCGCCCCAGTACAAGGACATGACCCGCATCATGCCGGGTGCGGTGATGGATTTCAACGGGACTATCGGGGTTATGCAGAGTTCGATTGTCGGCAGGTTTTATAAGTCCACGAAAGGATACAAAGCTGCGCCAAGGAGATGTGTGCTTCTCGCACAGAACGCAGGCATGGTTTTCCTCCCTGCCTGAAACGAAAGGAGAAATACAATGAAAAACACATCAAATCTTAAATCCCCCTTCTACTGTACCGTCGCTGGCGGCTTCTGTACCGCTGTTCCTGCTGCCCACTGCCCGAAGCTGAAGGAGCTGATGGATGAAAAGGCGGTGTCTCAGGAGAAACAGGCGAACGTACCCCAAAGAGACCACAGCGAGTTTCTGGAACGCTGGGCAGTCGAGTTGAACAACCGGAGCGAGCGGAGTGTTTTTCCGGCAGCCCTGAAAGCCGTTAAGGGTCTCGTCGTTGTCTATGCCGCATCGGACGACCTCGTGGAAGTTGAGGGCGCCATGACGCAGGAAATCGGTGCTTTTGATGGTGTCAAGCTGATTGCGAGTAAGGCTCAGGGCTTCTATGAGGCAACCGCAGGCGAGCCAGACATCGAGTTTCGCTGGTGCGATGATTCCTCTGCGGACTCTGTCTGCCCGTGGTCTGTTATCTGCAACCTCCCTCATCGCAAATTCGACATTCTCGACGATGAGGGCTATGTGTGCAGCGTTGGTGTTGTGCTGCATATTGATGACATCCGCGAGTAAGAAAAATTCAAAAAACGAAAGGAGAAAAACTATGAAAAAGAATGCAGGCACTTATGGGGTCGAAGTCAAGGGTGAGACAGCGAACAGCACCGAAAAGGAGAGTTATTGGACGGAAATCCGTCACGATTTCCGTGAAGACTCTCCCGTTGGTTGCGGTGATGTGGTTGCTGCCGTGTCTGTCGATGCTTGGCGCACGTCCGACGACAATGCCGAGGGTGAGGTCATTGCCCGCGTCTTCCTCACCAAGAAGGGCGACGTGGTCATCGACTACATAAACGCCATCGCTCGCACCGACGTACTGGCACAGGAATCCATCAGCGAAACCGTGAAGGAGCTGCGTGGAACCGCTTGTTGATGGGAAGGTGCGAGAAGAGAATCGCACCCATCACTCAGGACGCCTTGACAGCCTCTTCTATCAGGGATATACTTGGTATATCCCTGATGAGGAGGTTTGCGAGCCGAATGAAAACTACCCTAAAGAAGTGGGGCAATAGCCACGGCGTAAGACTCCCAAAATACGTTTTGGAAACAATGGGATGGAGCGAAGACGAAGCCCTTGAAGTTTTGGCCGATGGTGATAAGCTCATTATCAAAAAGGCAAATAAACTTAAAACGATTGATGAGCTCTTTGAAGGGTATGATGGGGGCTATAAGCCGACCGAAATCGACTGTGGCTCCCCACAGGGGCGAGAAGTATGGTAAGACACGGCAACATTATTTTGCTCAACTTTAACCCTGTTGTTGTCTATGTTCCGGATGATATTTTAGCTTCTGCTCGTGATTTGGTCGCTGCAATCTTTTAACAGATGTGTGAAAAAGCTCCCCGAAGGGAGCTTTTTCTTTTCGTTCAAAATTATTGACAAAATGCCGAAACGTGGTAGTATAGTAGTATAATTACGAAGATTTTTTTATAAGGAGATTTATCTCCGATTCAAAGTCACATCAAATATTCAAGACAGTTGTTCTCGCTTGGGAACGACTGTCTTTTTATATATTTACTACATTTTTGTTCCCATAAGTCCTTATCACAGGCGGGGAGAAAGGAGAAAACATGAAAACTAATGTTGTTTTCGAGTACGCTGGCGAGAACATGGAGACTGTCCACGATAAGGTTGCCGTCACCGGTGAAATTACCGATTGTGGTTTTGCTGTTATGATGGCAGCCACCAACCGCGACGGTGTATTTGTGCCGGCTGCTGTAGGGCTTCGCAAGGTAAACTATGCGAAGCTGGTTGGTGTTGAGCCCTGCGAAGCTGATTCTGATGCCGTGTGCAGTGCGGACGTCCTTGTGGGGCGCTTCGTAAACGCAAGCGGTGCGTGGGATGAGCTTTCGTCCAACAGGCAGGTGCAGAGTGGCGCCGTTCGTGTCGGCATCCCATTTGTGTATGGGCTCTACAACTTCACGCCGGTACGTAACGGGGCAAACAAGAAGATTTCGTGGTGGATTTCCCGCGAGGGTATCGGTCACGCGCTCTACTGCTTCACCGCAAACTACACCCCCGAAATCGGCTATCAGTTCCAACATATCAGCAACTATATTTCCATGTTCGAGGAACAGTTCGGCACGCCCGACGGCAAACCGAAGTCCAAGAAAGCCCCTGTTGGTGGGCGCAATGTGGCAGTTGTCCGCATTAAGGTCTATCCCGATGTCGGACCGGCCTATATCGTTGAGGTCCCTTCTGATGAAATTGGCAGTATCGACAAGTGGGCGAGAGAGCATCTGGAGAACTGGACCTGTGTTGAACAGAAGGATTCCAACTCCGCACCTGAGGCTTCCCCCTCACCCGAAATCGGCTATCAGTTCCAATACATCAGCAACGTTGGTGGGCGCAACGTGGATGCCATTCGCTTCAAGGTCTACCCCAATGTGGGTCCTGCCTATATCGTCGAGGTTCCCTCCGGCGAGGTCGATAACATCGACGAGTGGCTGAGTGAGCACATGGAGAGTGATGCCACATTCGTGGAGCTGAAAAGCACCGATTCCACCTCCAAAAACACGTCCTCTGACGAAAATGCCGACATCCGCGTGCGGGATATCTGCGGCGATAAGTGCCAGTGCTATGTCTACTACGACAAGGCTTCCGGCCAGAACAAGATGCGTTTTTGGCTGAGAGCTGCTTTCCCTCGTCCCGCCGATATGATTGAGGTACGCACGGCGCTGAAAGCGAACTTCGGCAGCGGCGCCGGCACGCACACCTATGATGATGGTTCCTTCGATGTCATCATTGAGAAGCTGGTGCCGTTCGCTTTCTCCAATGCGGATTTGGAGAGCTTCGCAGACAATGCGGTTACACTCATCGAGAATGTTCTGCACGCCAAGGCAACCAGTGTGAGCTGGAACGCCGGCCATTGTGAGAGCGACGATGATGTACTTCTCACTGCGGAAGAGCAGAGCATCGTAAGCCGGCAAGCGTAAGGAGGTGTCTTCGGTGAACACAGTGGTTTTTCCTGAGGACATCGCAAACGCAGTGCAGTCTGCTTACCTCCAAACCGAAGACGAGGATGCCAGAAATTTGCTTTTGTCCGTCGGCGCCGAGCTTCTTGATATCTCTCCCGATGAGATGTTCGAGATGATTCGCTGAAAATAAGAAAGGAGAAACAGAGATGACCCTGAAGGAGTTTGTTGGAAAAAACGGTAAAGAGAAATGCGTTAGCAGAATGCGGCAGTGGCAGTCTGTTGCCATCGGCTTCATCAACGCTGATGGGAAAGATGATGAGACGGAATTCGACGTATACCGCGTGGACACCTCAGCCGGTCTTGAAGAGCTGACGCAGCTTTTCACCGATTTCTGTGCTGAAAACAACTTCCCCACGGACACGGTACAGTTGGTTCGTGTGGTGAAGAGCGCGGACAGCTACTCTGGCCTTGCCGAAGCGTAAAGGCTATGCAAAAAAAGAAAGGAGAAAATAATCATGGATTTCAAGAAAAAAACAAACAAGAAGCGTTGTAGGGCTTGCCCCGCATCCGGTTTTTGCTCCGATGTCTGCTACAATAGGGATGTTCCTGATGCCAACTGCGCCCATGCCGTGAAGTACGATAAGCTGAACAAGCGTGTCGCTTCGCTGGAGGGACAGGTTGAGACGGTGAAGTTCATGCCGCTGAAGCAGCGAGACGCCGAGCTGGAAAAACTGTGGGATGAGTTCACGGATGTCCCGATGAATCCGGACACCGAGAAGATGGAGGATGCGTTCCTCCACTTCCCCGCCGGCACTCCTCGTGAAGACATCTGGCACTGGTTCGACGAACGCTATTCCAAGGGCATCGCTGCGCTGCTTTACGGTCGTGGCGAGGACAACACAGCTACCATCGCTACTCTGACTTATCGGAACGAGCTGTGCTGCGAGTGCGACTCTGAGTTGTGCGCCTTTGCGGATGCTTCCGGTATTTGCCGTGCTCCGTTCATTACCGGCGCCGCGCCGCGTATCCACGAGGATGGCTGCGACGATTTCTGCAGCAAGTGCGATGCGGGCTGCACGGCCAGCGTCGCGGACAAGACTTCTGAGGCTGGACGGTATATGGTCTTCACGGACAGTCCCTACGTCAGAGACGCTCAGATTTACTGCGGCACCATCGACGAAGATATCTATTCCGAGGAAAACGAGGATAACTGGTACGATACCAGCGGTCCTGTTCTGCTCGTTGACAGAGATTTCAAGACACTCGATGAGCTGCGGAAAACGGTGCTGAACATCTATCCCGACATGGACCTTTGTACCCTGCGTGCCATTCGGGTCTCAGCGGAAACTGTCTGCCTGTAAGGGAGGTGCCCACAATGGATGCCTTTTTGGAAAAGCTCAAAAAGTCTTTTGTCGAACGTTTTACGTCTTTGATGGAAGACAACGGCGACTCCGTGACGGAAGCTGCAAGGATTATCGGTGTCGCTCCGGAAGCTGTCTCAACGTGGCTGCGTGGGCGTATCGTGCCGAGCATTGATTACTTCGCTAAAATTGCGGATGTTTACAATGTCTCTGTTGATTATCTGCTGGGTCAATCTGAGACCCAGCAGATAAAAGACATCCCCGATGAGGCGGCATATCCGGCTGTTCCCGCACGAGCCTTCTACAACTCAGCGCTACAGCTTATGGCAAAACAGAATTCTCTCATTTCCCAACAGAATGCGTTGTTGCAGCAACAGAACGCTATTCTGAAGGCGATGCAGCAGAAGCCCGCTACTGAGTCCGTATCTGTATCTCTGACAGAGGCTGTCGATTTGCCGTTTTGATGGAGGTGCAGATGGAAAACTTTGAAAAAGAGACGGCTAAGGTTTTCGGTAAACGTTTCCGTGCGTTGATGGCTGCCAACGGTGATACATCAGCAACGGCAACCACAAAGCTCAATGTTTCGGCGGCGATAATTGCGAAGTGGCGTCAAGGGAAAGTCGTTCCCAGCGGGGAATATCTCAAGCGAATCTCGGAAATCTACTGTATTTCTTCAGATTATTTGCTTGGGCTCAGTAATGATGCTCTTGCGCGGGCTGATGAGCTGTCTGGTGCAAGCCCCAGAAAACTGGCAAAAGTCATATATGAGTCCTGTCGAAATGCTGTGGAACCGCTTGAAGATTCCCAAAAGGATAACATCTATAAAGCACTTACGAGAGAGAATCTTGATGAGGTGTTTGAGCGAGTTATCGCTTTGGTGAAAGTGCAAGCAAAGTGCAAAGTGACAGGGGAAGGTGCGAAAAAAACAGTATTGTACCAATCTATTAAACACCAATCAGAAGAACTCAGCGAGTTCTTGCGATTGATTTTAGAGGGTGCAGACACGGCTTGTAACGAAACGCTGTCTACTTTAAGCAAGGAGGCAAGTGGCTGCGTTGATGCAATTTGCCCCTGAAAGGAGATTTTTACAACGTCTGAGGGCTACCTTTATGGTAGCCCTCTCTTTTTACTCACAGAATTATTGACAAAATACTGAAACGTGGTAGTATAGTAGTATAATTACGAAGATATTTTTATAAGGAGATTTA
>ERZ780075.557-NODE-557-length-17009-cov-6.028666_pt1 | contig 17009 bp, 11 predicted proteins | sample MGYA00511839_ERZ780075 | MGnify/ENA primary metagenome ERZ780075 (study PRJEB29588, sample SAMEA2155953) | human gut metagenome | biome: human gut; feature: human-associated habitat; material: faeces | place: Denmark | collected 2008/2010 ...
CGTCGATTATTCTTTTACACCGCCCGACAGAAGATTTGATGAAAGTCCGTTTTTTCTTCCGGATTTCAATGATAAGGATGATTTGGTCGAAGATATTCTGTTTATGATAGATACTTCTGGTTCTATGTCGGACAATATGATAACAGCGGCGTATTCCGAGGTAAAAGGAGCCATTGATCAGTTTGACGGCAAGCTCAAAGGTTGGCTTGGCTTTTTTGATGCGGCGATTGTTGCGCCTAAGCCATTTACAAATGAAGAAGAGTTCAAAATCATCAAACCTGCCGGCGGGGGCGGAACAGATTTTCAGATTATATTTGAATATGTCCAAAAGCATATGCAAGGAAAATTGCCTGCCTGTATTATCATTTTAACGGATGGCTATGCCCCATTTCCAAGAGAAAAGCTTGCGGGCGGTATTCCGGTTTTGTGGTTGTTAAATAACAAAAACGTCGCCCCACCTTGGGGAAAAGTCGCAAGGATAACTGTGTAATATTAGGGAGGCATAAACAATGTATGGTGAAGAGATTAAAGAAATATTAAAGAATACATATGACGTGTGCGCACGTACGCTTGATTTTGCTTCATCAGCAGCATCACGCAGAAAGATGGATGAATTCTTTTTTTACAGTCTGGATAAAGGCTATGAAGAAGAAATCCTTACTCTCCGAAATATATTGGAATCACAGTTTCCTAAAACTGAAAAAAGTCATCTGACTGAATTAAAGCAGCTTTTGGGGAAAAGCAGGTGGAAATTACCTCAGTGTGCTCATTATTATGTTGATAGCAGTAATGGGTGGCGCTTGGATTTTCATGAAATAAAAGGTGTCTGCTATCACAGGACATTTGGCAAACATATTGCTGCAACTTTTATTCTCGGCCGGCCAATCGTTCAGCTATTTGAGCATAGATTAGCTGAAATGCATTTCAACAGTGATAAAGGAACCTGGGAATCTAGTATACTCAGCAACAAAAACACATTGTATGGATATTGGGGCAAAACAGAATATAACAAGAAGAGATATGGCAACGATCAGACGGTTACGGAAGGCATTAATTATCGTGTAAATCGGAATCTGCTGAGCAATGCTCAATTCAGAATGTTTACAACAAGTTTCTTCTCGCTGGTTGCAGAATCTGAAAAAAAGTACATTTTAAATGATATAAGCAGGACAATAAATGCGTGTGGCTGCTTTCTGCCATCAGTTTCGTTATCAAAAATATTGGAGTGTCGTACCCCGGCAGATTTTTTCAAAGCCTCTGTACCTGAAACGGATCGTTTGAATATTAATTTAAATAAAATCGATATGAATGTAGGATATGTGATTGCAAAGCTTTCGCCGTTTATATGTACGCAAGATTTTTCAACTCTTTCAAAATTAACTCCGCAAACACTAGGGAAATGTATTGATTCGAAGAATCTCTTTGATGGGATAAGCAGCCCGGAATCTGTAGAACGCTTTTTATCAAATTATTATAAGCAGGAACGAGGTTTTTCAAAGCATAAATATGATGATACGATTTAGGATTACGTTAGAATTCTGTATACGAAGATGCCGAGCGATTTCTTGCAATTAAGCCTTTTCTAACAATTTTGGAATAGTGAAAAACCTTTTCTTAATTCAAGCCGTGTGCTAGGCAAACTCGGCAATATAAAGCATTAAGAAGCGAAAATTAATGCATATATAATATCTATCTTAATGTTGTTTAGTTGTTACAGATCATCTCTGCATGCGGTTACAACGAGCACTTGAAAATCCGCCGGAATGTCTTTTTGTGCTCTGTATGGAAAACGCAGAATAGGTGTTTGACCTGCCCAGTTGTCATATATGACGACATGTTGTCATTACAGGTTATGACGACCGTTTTCTAAGGGTCAGAAATCGTCTCATTTTCGGGTTCATTTCTTACAGCTCGGCAACAGCAAAACAATAACCACGGACGGGAACAGACCCGCGCCGTGGTTATTATCATTAGAAGTTTTTAATTGCCTTACATCGTCCGCAAAGGAAGGATAATTACAACCGTTCACGCACCATCATCAAAGCATAGCCAAGTAGATTTTATCCAATCCACTTGTCCCTTTCAAGTCTATCAGGATCATTCATTGACAACCCTATGCCCCATATTCTGTCCTTGACCGCACATTCAGCCAAGATACAATCTTCCGTTGCCTTTAGCTGCGATTTCAAGTCCTCATTCTGAGAGAATTTCGCGATCAATCCCTCAAAAACAATTATTTGACGAACGCCGTTCCAATAGCTCTAGTTATAATTTGCGACAAGCCTGCCAAGAGCTTTTGTTTCGGTAACATCATCAGTCGCAAGTATTTTAACTGCCGTGTCCTTGTCTCCGAAGCACACAGCTTTTTTATACATCATATATTGCTCCATTGAGGAAAAGTCTACATCGTTCACGGTAAATTCACTGGGATACCAATTACTTAAATATCCGTTTTCCTCATTTGGATTATGAAAACAAACTATTTTCATTGTACTTCACCGACTCTTTTGACATCCAAATCGTAAAACCCGCCGTATGAAACACTTACGGGTGCTTTAATGTGTCGATCACATTTTTACTTTATCGACATCGAAGTCAACAATTTCACGCATCTTTTGTCTTGCGTTTGCTTATTTTTTTATAGCATTCTTGTCTCGATTTTACAAGTAAATTGAAGGGTAATTTACAACCGCTCGGCAATTGCATAGGGGAGGCTGTCGTCAAAGCAGGCCGCATATTCAGGGTCAAAGTCTAATTGACAGCTTATCCGGCGATTATTTAAAAACAAAAGGCACTTTTGAGCATGGGGGGAGCTTCAAAAAGTGCCTTATTGATCAGTGAATACGGGTTATTTATACTGGGTGGTTGCAGTTCTTGTGATGGTATCGGCGGGGCCGCCGGAGCCATACACGACAAACTCGGTCGTCACTCTGTATGTGCCTTTGTCGGACAGCTGAAAATAGTGGAATCCTGTATACAGACATTCGTATATCACATCGATCCACTTGTCATTTGTCTGACCAATATCCACTCTGCTCCAAAACAGACCGAGAACCTTTTTCTCAACATAGGTGGTTACAATAGCTTTGCTAAAGACATTTTTTCCTGCAGTAAAACTATTAGTTATTGTTAACTCGCCTGATGAAGAAACTGAAGCTCTGTTTGATGCTGTAACGGTATTATTAAAATAGGGTTCAACCATCTGCGCCGCAGCAAACGCCGAGAAAGTCGACATTGCCATCACAAAAGCAACGGCAATACAAACAACTTTTTTTATAACATTTTTCCGCATTTTTTCACCTCTTCTCCCCCATTCAGCATCTACAACGCTTTAATCGTAAAAATTAGGACAAAAAGAATTCTAATACTTTCAAGAATTTATATTAGCGACAGCTTTTGCCAATTTTAATCTACCATGTTTATCATTTTTATCAAATCTTCACTTTTCGCGCTTCCTAAATATGTCAATTTCATATTATATGTGTCTTCAAGCCAAAAGGCACAGTAAGTTCCAAAATCTCCATCGTATACTTTGACTTCTTTATCGGCAAAACGAAATGTTTTAGTGTTTCCATTTTTATAATCCAGCACAAATGAATTATCATTAATCGTTGTCTGCGACAACTCAATCACAGCGCCGGTCTCGCTATTCTCATAGCGCACGAAGCTCATATCGTCATTCAGCACCCGTTCCGTTTCCGTAAACCCATCTGGCACTTCTGTGAAAGCATAAACGTGGTCTATTTCTGCCGCGCCGTCTCCCGCGAACAGAATCTCTTTGAAGTTCTCATAGGTCTTGACAATGAAATTCGCTATCGGATTCCCTGTGGCATTGACGCTCACCAGCCCCGCAAGCAGGAGCGCCAAGGTCGCCGCCAGCGCAATGAGCCCTTTGATATTCAGGCGCGATTTACGGTCGTTCTTCGGCTTCTGACCGTTGTTCGCTCCTATGCTGTCGATAAGCTCCTGCATCTTCCTGTTGAATTCATCGCTGAACTCAACCTCGATCTCGGATTCATCGGGAACATCCGCAAACTCCTCCGCTATCACCGTGCTGAACGCCATATTGAATTCACTTCTCGTCATAGACATTCTGCCATTTCTCCTCTCTTTAACATCTCCGCAAGCATTTTTTTGCCCCTGTATATCTGCTTACAAACCGTGCTCTCGGTACGATCGACCGTCCTCGCAATTTGCTCGACCGACAGATCGAGCACGATTTTATAATAAAGCACCTCACGATATTTATCGTCGAGCGAGCGAATCGCGTCGAGCAGCTCGTCATACTCGACCTTGGCGCAAACGCTCTCGACGAACACCGAATCATTGAACTCCAAATTGAAATCAATAAACTTATTTTCGCATTCTTTCTGTATCTTTTGCCGTCGGAGCGTGCTGATCGCCTTGTTTTTGGTCGCCTTGAGCATATAATTTTTCAGATCCGTCGGGTCCTCGATCTTGTTTAGGATATCCATATGCGACGACGCGATCGTAAAAAAGACATCCTGGACAACGTCTTCGGCGTCATCCATATTATGCACAACGGCATTCGCAACAAAGATCATCTGCTTCCTGTGCTGATAATAAACTTCCTCAAATCGTTTTCTTTCAACTTCCGTGCCGATCATGTTAAGATACAGCGATAACATTAATATCATTTTCTTTCATTGTAATATTTTAGCTCTTACACCATATGTTATCACAAACATTGCTAAATTTCAACATGTTAGTGCATATCTTTTGAAATAATTTGAAAATTTTTTCATCCGGAGAATTCTGAATGCGTCGTATAGGCAGATAAAGCAGCAAAAGCGGGAGAGTTAGGCCTCTCCCGCTTATAGTTTTAAATCGTTTATGTGTTAAACGTTAGACAGTCTAACAGCTTTGGGTGCTTGCTCAGCCGATGAAATTCGTTGCGACGCGCGGTTCCTTTTCAGGCAGGCCGTATTTCTCACTACCGAGAGCAATGCTCTTCATCAGGAACGTCATATTTCTTGCGAGAGTTCGCATAGTCTGCTTGCCCTCCTCGTCAAGCTCCGCCTCGCCCTTGACTCTGCCGTGGATGCTGTTCCAATATTGGCTCGAAGCTATCGGCATATTGCTAATAGTGAAGTATTTATTCAACTCGTCAAATGTCGCCGAGCAGCCGCCTCTTCTGGCGCAGACGATGCTTGCGCCGACCTTCATCGTCTTATCAAAAGGAGTGCTGTAGAAGAGCCTGTCGAGGCATGCAATGAGCGTAGCATTCGCCGACGCATAATAAACGGGGCTTGCGACGATAAGACCGTCCGCGCTCTCGAACTCGCCCGCGAGCTCGTTGACGGTATCGTCTATCGCACATTTGCCGAGCTCTGAGCATCTGCCGCAGGCTATGCAGCCGCGAATATCCCTGCCGCCTATCTGCACGGTCTTGACCTCAACGCCCTCCGCTTTGAGAACATTCTCGACTTCACGCACGGCGACGGAAGTGTTACCGTTCGCTCTCGGGCTGCCGTTGATGATAAGAACTTTCATATAATCTCCCTTTCCGTTGACAAAAAGCGGCCGCCTTCGGTGACCGCTTTTAACTATGTTTACTTTTTCAGAATGAATTCGCCGTTGGTGCCGCCGAGATATTCGCCGTTCTTCAGGACGGCTTTACCGTTGATATAGACGCTGTGGATGCCGCTGGGGGCTGCGTCGGGGCGGGATTCGTCAACGCTGAGCTTTGCGGGGTCAACGATGCTGATATCGGCCTTATAGCCTTCTTTGAGGTAGCCGCGCTCTTTGATGCCGTAGCGGTCGGCGGTTGCGCCCGTCATTTTGCGGACTATCTTCTCGGGGGCGATATTCCAGCGCCTGCCGAGCAGGAAGAACTGCGGGAAGGTCTGGAAGGTCGCAATATTCTGCCTCCCCTTCTCCTCAACCCATGCGTCGGTCATGAATACCGACATATCGTCCTCCATGAGCGTACGCACGATCGTGTCGTTGTAATATTTATCGAGATAGATCCTGCCCGTGCGGTCGGAGAGCTCAACGAGCTTCAGATACATATCCAGTGGCTTTACGCCCTCCTCTTCGGCGAGCTGAATGACCGTTTTGCCCTCGTATTCGGGGTGATCATCACTGATATACGCGACGGTCATATCCTCCCAGTCGATGCCGAGCACCTTGCGGTACATGAGTATGGTCAGGCTGAGCGTTCAGCGGTGAATTCGCCTGCTCCTTGGGGAGCTTCGCATACCATTCGGGGAACACAACAGTGATGACCGACGCGCCGTAATGGAATGCATAATTATCATATGCAATGGGCTTGCCCTGAGCTTTGAGGGTGTGGAAAACATTCAGCATCTTATCGAGCTTTTTCCACGATTTCTTGCCCGTGAAGATAAGGTGGCTGTACTCCGTGCGAACGCCCGTTTGCTCCATGATATCAACTATCTCGTCGAGTGCGATCTCGAGGTGGGATTTCTTGGTGATGAGCGGATATTCCGCGCTGACCGCCGAGCAGGCTCTCGCATGGACGGTGAGAATTCCGTCGTATTTCGCTATCTCCCTCGCGAAGGCATAAAGCTCCTCCTTGGTCGCGTATCTGTTCGGCTCATACATGAAGCCCATCGAGCCGCCGAATGCGCCGTCCTCCATCGCCTGATGAACGTGGTCGATCTCATTTTTAAGCTGCTCCGGGGTGAGCGGCGTCGAGTCATAGCCGCAGATGCCCGCGCGGACAGAGCCGTGACCGACGAGCGGCACGATATTGACATGGAGCCTGCCCGTGAGCTTCTCGCGGAAAGAAGCGAGGCTGCCAGTGAATTCCGACTCAAAGAGGCCGCCGCCGAGCTTGTCTCTGTAGGGTGTATTTTCATCCGTCCCGAACGGCGAAAAGCTGCAATTGCCGGTTATCTGGGTGGTGATGCCCTGCCTGATGAACGGGCTGAAGAATTTCTCGCTGTCTGCCCTGTCGCAGAAGAAATCATTATGCGAATGGGCGTCAATAAAGCCGGGGCAAACATAAAGACCGGTTGCGTCGACCGTCTCGTCTGCCGCTTCGTCGCACTTGCCGACCTTGAGAATTTTGTTGTCCTCAATAAGGACGTCGCCGACAAACGGAGCATCGCCGCTGCCGTCGAATACAGTGCCGTTTTTGAATAAAGTTTTCATGCTTTTGCCCCTTTCTGTGGTCTGTTTAAATATTATACAATACCGCTGCGGACAAATCAATAAAAATCTGAACAGCCGGGGCGAATTTCATTCGGTTTTGGAGTTTAGAAATTTCAAACGGGTTTTTTTCGAAAAAAACTTGAAAAATACAATTTTTTTTACAAATCTGTGAACCGATTTTGTGAAATTCTGTCTTTATTCATGAGAGGGTTTCTCATAAGGGCGAGGTGTGCCCTGAGGAAAGGCTCAAAAATGAATTCAGGAGGCAGAAAAATGAAACGGAAACTCAAAAGCGCATTATCATTGCTATTGTGCATGATAATGGTATTCGGTGCTCTCGCCGTCGGCGGCGAGGGCATAAAACCGGTGGATATCAAGGGGCTTTTCGGCACCAAGGTTCAAGCAGCAAAATCTGATCTGACGTATGATATTTACACTTACAGGGTGCTCACGGACAACACGGTCACAATAACCGGATGTGACCGTTCGGCAAAAGGAGCAATAACGATACCTTCTCAAATTGACGGAAAACCTGTCACATGCATAGGCTATCAGGCGTTTTGGAACTGCAACAGTCTGACAAACGTAACCATACCTAACAGTGTGACAACAATTTATACATATGCATTCCAAAGCTGCTACAGGTTAAAAAGTGTATCATTGGGAAATGAAATAAAAACCATAGGTGAAGAAGCTTTTGAAGGCTGCAGCAATCTGTCCAATATAACTTTGCCTACAGAAATAACGAGCATAGGGTATCGCGCATTTTATAACACCGCATACTATAATAATGCGTCAAATTGGGAGGACGGTGCACTTTATATCGGCAATGCTCTTGTTGCAACAAACACGGATATGGACGGAAAATCATATGCGATAAAAAAGGGAACCACAATGATCGCAACGAAGGCATTTGAATATCGTAAAGTAACCAGCATTGAACTGCCAAGCAGCCTAACCAATATAGGCGAATCATGTTTTGAAGACTGCAATCTTACAAGCATAGTTATTCCCGATACCGTTACCACCATCGGCGATAATGCCTTCTTTTCTTGTGACAATCTTTCGGATGTCACTCTTGGGAGCGGACTTACCAGTATCGGAAGATACGCCTTTGCATATTGCCGCAGTTTGAAAAGCATAACGATACCGAATGGAGTTAAAAGTCTGGACGAATCGGCATTTAACTCTTGCAGCAGTTTGGTAAGCGTAAAAATCGGTTCCGGCATAACTGTAATATCAGATGATACCTTCTATGGATGCGAAAACCTGACAAGTATCGTCATACCTGACAGCGTTACTGAAATTGGCCGCTCGGCATTCTACGGCTGTAACAAGTTAGAAAGCATCACCATCCCAAAAGGGGTGACTGAGATAGGTTATGAAGCTTTTCGGAACTGCGGCATTAAAAATGCAACTCTCCCGGATAGTGTTACAAAAATTGATTACAGCGCCTTCAAAGATTGCAAAAATCTGACAAGTATCATCATACCTGACGGTGTTACCGAAATTAGGTCGGGTGCATTTGACGGCTGCAGCAAGTTAGAAAGCGTCACCATCCCAAAAGGAATGACAGTGATAGGTTATCAAGCTTTTCAGAACTGCGGAATTAAAAATATAATATTTCATAACGGTATCACTAAAATTGAATCCGACGCATTTTCCGGTTGCAACAGGCTAAAGAGTGTTATAATACCAAGCAGCGTAACAGAACTCGGTATAAATCCGTTTCACTCCTGCAGCAGTTTGGAAGAGATAGCGGTTGACCCGCAGAACACAAAATATTATTGCAAAGATGGAATACTATTTTCAAGGAGCAGCGATGATTCGTATTCGTATATTGAAGCATATCCTGCAGGAAAAAAGGACGCAGAATATACAATTCCGAGCGGAGTGAGAGGATTATCCCATTCTGCATTTGAGGGTTGCAAAAATTTGAAAAGCATTACCATACCGGATACAGTTCAACGGATTTGGAGTAGGGTTTTTTATGGTTGCACCAACTTGAAAGACATAATCATACCGGATAACATAAATTCTATAGGCGAAGATGCGTTTGCGAACACAGCATATTTTCTTAATTCGGCAAATTGGGACGGCAAAGTGCTTTATCTGAATAATGCTTTGATCAACGCTCAAGAAACAATATCCGGAGCATGCACAATCAAGGAGGGAACATCACTTATTGCCGACAATGCTTTTTCTCAATGCGAGTATCTGACCAAAGTAACAATGCCTGATAGTCTTCTGTCTATCGGACAGGAAGCATTTAAAGACTGCAGCAAATTAGAAACAGTAACTCTGCCAAAAAATCTAAAATATATGGAGTTTGATGTCTTTTATGACTGTTCATCTCTTGAAAGCATAACCATACCGGGTTCAGTGCGGGATTTTACACTCGCATTTAGAGACTGCACCGGCTTAAAAAGTGTGACAATCAATAGCGGTGTAGATCGTATTGATGCAGACGCATTTTGTAATTGTCGTAATCTTGAAAGCATTACCATCCCCGAAAGTATATATTCTATCGAAGACAGCTCGTTTTACAATTGTGAAAACTTAAAAGATGTTTATTTTGAAGGCTCAAAACAACAATGGGATACAATCGAAATCGATAATATCTATAATCAAAACGAATATTTGCTGAACGCCACAATACACTTTGCCAAAAAGGACGGCTTCACCATCACTTATAACGCCAACGGCGGCAGCGGCGCGCCGGGCGAGCAAAGCACGGACGAGCTCAACGGGCGCATCACCATAAGCTCACAGATCCCGCACCGCGACGGCTATGAATTCATCGGCTGGGCGACCTCGCCCAGCGCCTCAAAGCCGCAGTATTCACCGAAAGACACGGTGAGCTCTACGCGCGACCTGACGCTCTATGCAGTTTGGGAGAAAAGCTATCTGCTCTCAATCAAGGACATATATTCATTCCCCAATGATTCCCGCTATTTCTTTAAGCGCAACGAAAACCACAGATATCAAATGCTTGACAGCGACTTTGAAAAGCTCTGCAACTATGTCCGCAACATCTATGAGGATCAGGATTTCGCAAGCGCCCAAATCAACAAGCTCCAGAATCAGAGAAAGAATGTTGAATGGTACGGCTCATGCTTCGGAATGTCGTTGACGGCTATATTTAACAAAACAGGCAAGATTGATTTCAACAAGCGTTACGGCTCGGGGGCAGCCTCGATGAGCGCCGTCGCTGCGCCCAACAAGAGCGCGGCCGTCAGAAGCGCCATAAACTATTATCAGCTCTCTCAGCACATTCTCGTGTTTAACAACCAAACGAGCGATATCTGCGACCATGGCGGGCGCGCCCAAATGCGCAGCTTGATCGATGACGCCAAAAACAACAAGCTGATATTATTTTCATATAAAAGCCCGCAATTGAGCAACGGACACGCGATAGTAATCGTCGGCTACAGCGCCGCCGCTGACGGCAGCCACACCCTAATCGCATACGACAACAGATATCCGGGTCAATATATCAATATCAATGTCAGCAGCGACCTCAAAAAATGCACACTGATACTGCCCGACAAGAAAGAGGATGTATCAAGCCTCGTCTGCTGCTCCGACTTCTCCGACTTTGATATGATCGACATTGACGGCCCGAATAATGACATGAGGCTCAGTGACGAAAAATATAATAGGAGCTCGGGCACACTTGTTAGTATCAATTCTTCAGGCGCCGTAACCGTCAAAAACAGCAAGGGTCAGACCTTGACATATAAGGACGGCGAATTCGGCGGAGATATGGAGATCTTATCAAAAAGCATGATAGTCAGATCGACTGCCGACGGCAGCCCCGCCCCCGAAATAATCACCGTAAACGTCAAAGAAAGCGACACCTTCACATTTGAGGGAACGGATAAGAATCTAAATGTATCGCTGACCAGCAAAAACATATTTGCAAATGTCGAAACCACAGCGGACAAGGTCGTGATATCCGAGAATGACGGCATACACGCATCGGGCAACGACATCAGCTTCAACGGCAGCCTCTCGCTCAACAACAGCGTGTGCGATATGCTTGAGTTTGACGGTCAGGCAAGCGGCGATGTAAAGATGACCTACAGCGGCGACGGAATTATTGTTGACGGCGCAAGCGGCAACGGCTCCGTGACGGTTTACAGCAATGTCGTTGACACAAACACCGCTAAATTCAACACCGATTGCAGCAGCATCAAAATCAGCGGCGACGGCAGCGGAGTCGCAGGCAATGTTGAAATAACGGCATCATCCAAAAACGACGGCGTTTATGATATTAAGCTCGCCGAGATGCAAAACAGGAAATTTGCGTTTGGCGAAAAGAATATCACAATGTATTATAAAGCAACGGGAAGCGTTGCAATCGCCAGCAATGAGGAGGTTGTTTACACCTCGTCAAACCCCGACATTGTCTCTGTCGACGCAAGCGGCAACATCACCGCACTCAAGACCGGCAGCGCAACGATAACCGCAATTGAAGCCGATTCTGGCAAATCCGACACCTGCACCGTAACCGTCAAATATGCATGGTGGCAGATACTCATCAGAATTCTGCTCCTCGGTTTCCTTTGGTATTGATATCAAGAATCCATTCGATAAAAGTTTTGCAAAAGCGGGAGAGGCTCACCTCTCCCGCTTTTGGCCTACACAGGCGCATTCCGATCGTTAATGCTTTTCTATTGTAAATGGCGGCGGGGTATTCTCAATGTGATTTCCGATTTTGAATTGTCAAAAGCATAACCATTTCACTACAGCCAGCACATCTCATTCTCACAGTTGCTCAACACCCAACGCCTTATATACCGCGTCCTCTGTGCTCTGATAGAAACGAATTTAAACTGACTATATGACAATTTCATGTCGAGTTCTTGGATTTTTTCTACAAACAGATGGAATAAGATATTGATTTTTTTGACGATTTATGCTATAATAATTTATATTTACTGAAACTGTGAAAAATAAGGAGTAATACCATGAAGATTAGCTATAAAAAGCTCTGGGTCATGCTTATTCAAAGAGATATAACTAAAATGAAATTAAAAGCTGATGTCGGAATTTCTGCAGGAACAATGAGTAAACTCAACAAAGGAGAAGATGTTGCCCTTTCTGTTTTGTTGCGAATTTGCGATTATTTAAACTGTGACATCGGTGATATTTGTGAAGCTGTACGAGTAACTAACGGCTGAATCCTGTTTTTGGTACAGTTTTTTTGCTATTATATAAAAGTAAGAGACAACCGGATGTCTCGATAAGGTGATAAAATGCAGATTATAGATAACATCAATATGACTGTCAAAGGCGATCTGCAAGCGGGCATTAAGAAAGGGAGCTAAATAGGTAACGCAAAGTTGAAGAAATTGAGAAATAGGATACGAATTTCATTACGATATAGTAACGAAATCAGAGATTGCCTTGGAGTAAAAAATGATCCTCAAGTAAAGGAGTTGAAGATATGGCTTACCAAAGCGAAGCCGCTCTTGAACAGCAATTTATCGAACAGCTTAACAAGCAAGAATACAGCACTGTGTCCATACCAAACTATGACGCAATAGTTGCAAACTTCAAAGTACAGTTTGAAGCCTTCAACGCTTCAAAACTTGACACTCCAATCACTGACAAAGAATGGGAACGAATTTTTAATTTGATGCTCGGAAAGTCGGTGTTTCAAAGTGCGAAAATTCTTAGAGACAAGTTTGTACTTGAAAGAGAAGATGGAACCAAAGTATATCTGTCTTTTTTTGACCAAGATCACACGAAGAACATATTCCAAGTAACTCATCAGACTACTGTTGTCGGTAAGTACGTCAATCGTTACGACGTGACGATTCTCGTAAACGGTTTGCCCCTGATCCAAGTAGAATTAAAGCGCCGTGGTATTGACATCCGCGAGGCAGTCAATCAAGTTATGCGTTATAAGAAGCACTCCTACAATGGGCTGTATCATTTCATTCAGCTCTTCATTGTTTCCAACGGTGTTGACACAAAGTATTTTGCCAATTCCGACAGAGACCTTATGTACAGCCTCGCTTTCTTCTGGACTGATTTCAATAACGTCCGCATCACCAATTTGAAGGATTTTTCGATTTCTTTCCTTGCGAGGGATCACATCATCAAAATGCTGACACGCTACACCATCCTAAACGATACCGATAAGATTTTGATGGTCATGCGTCCCTATCAGGTCTATGCCGTAGAAGCGCTGATCCGTCAGGCAACGCTCACAAACCGGAATGCGTATATTTGGCACACAACCGGTGCGGGCAAGACATTGACATCCTTTAAGACTGCGCAAATCCTCGCAGCAAATCCGAACATCAAAAAAGTCATTTTCCTTGTTGACCGAAAAGACTTGGATTCTCAGACAACCGAAGAGTTTAACAAGTTTGAGGCTGGCTCCGTTGACGTAACAGATCGCACAGATGTCCTTGTCCGCCAGATGAAGGATAAGAACCGGCAGCTTATCGTCACCACAATGCAGAAGATGGCAAACGCCGTAAAGCGCCCTCAGTACGAAAAAGTAATGGACGCATACAAAGACGAGAAGGTTGTCTTTATCATTGACGAATGCCATCGCAGTCAGTTCGGGGATATGCACAAGGACATTGTGCGGCATTTCAAAAAGGCACAGTTTTTCGGTTTCACGGGAACGCCTCGTTTTGAAGTCAACGGTAAAACCGAGGGTAAAATTACGCAAACAACGGAAATGCTCTTTGGTGAGTGCCTTCACAATTATCTGATTAAAGACGCCATCTTCGATAATAATGTTCTGGGCTTCCACATCGAATACATAAAAACAATGGAGGGCGATTTTGACTGGGATGACCCCACACTCGCAGACGCGATTGATATAGGCGAACTCTATATGTCCGATGAGCGAATGTCTCTGATCGCCAATCACATCATCCAGAACCACAAGGCAAAAACCCGAAATAGACAGTATACGGCTATTTTTGCCGTGTCCTCTATTGACGCCCTTGTTAAGTATTACGACATTTTCAAGAAGATCAAGCATGACCTGAATATCAGCGGTATCTTCTCCTACGGGCAGAATGAGGATGCCGAGGGCAAGGACGAGCATAGCCGTGATTCGTTGGAGCGTATCATCAAGGACTACAATGAGATGTACGGAACCAATTTCTCCACAGATACGTTCTCGGCTTATCACAAGGACATCTCTGATCGAGTAAAGGGAAAGAAAACAAAGTCGCTTGATATTCTCATTGTCGTGAATATGTTCCTGACCGGATTTGACAGCAAGCAGCTCTCCGTCCTTTATGTGGACAAGGACTTGAAGTATCATGATTTGCTGCAAGCCTATTCCCGAACAAACCGCGTGGAGAAGGAAACAAAACCCTTTGGCATTATCATTTGCTACCGCAACCTCAAAAAACGTACTGATGACGCGCTGACGCTCTTCTCTAAGAGTCAAGATACCTCCGGCATCGTTGTTCCGGGGTATCAATACTTCGTGGAGAAGTTCAACGAAATGGTGATGAAGCTCAAGGAAATTGCTCTGTTCCCTGAGTCCGTGGACACGATGCAGAACGATGACGATCAAAAGAAGTTCGTCGTGACCTTCCGGGAGCTGACAAAGTATCTCCAATCGTTGCAGACCTTTATTGAGTTCAGTTTCGATCAGGATGCTCTTATCATGTCCGAGCAGGAATACCAGGACTACAAGAGCAAATACCTCATGCTCTACTCAAGGCAAAAAACGGACCGCGAGGTTGTCTCCGTCTTGAACGATGTTGATTTCTGCATCGAATTGATGGAGAGTGACAGGATCAATGTGGCATACATTATGAACCTAATCCGGAACATCCATTTCGGCGATCCCAAGCAGAAGGATTATGATATTAAAAATATAAAGGATGAGCTGGGTAGAACCGACAACCCGCAGTTGCTCCGGAAAGTCGAAATCCTGCAAGCGTTCTTGGATCGTGTTGTTGTCGGCTTGGAAAGTGCGGATGAAATTGATGCAGCCTATAACGACTTTGAAAACGAAGCAAAGCGCGAAGAGATTGTTGCCTTTGCAAAGGCCGAGGACATTGACGCATCTATGCTGACGGATATTATTTCGGAATATGAGTTTTCCGGTACAATGGATGCAGGAAATATTCGAGACAGGATTGAAAAGCCCTTGCCGCTTTTGAAGAAACGCTCCCTTGTAAATCGAATCGTTGATTTCATCCGGCAGCACACAGAGAAATACCAATAAGGAGAGAGACAGATGGATAATTCGATTCAGACTCACCAGAAAGAGCTTTGCAATAAGCTATGGGCAATGGCAAATGCCTTGCGCGGGAACCTGGAGGCGTATGAGTTCAAGAACTACATTTTGGGCATGATCTTCTACTACTACCTTTCCGACCGGACAGAGAAGTATATGGCAAATCTTCTCAAAGATGACGGTATCGGTTATGAAGAGGCATGGGCGGATGAAGAGTACAAAACCGCCGTTATCGAAGAGGCTCTGCGCGATCTCGGCTATGTCATCGAGCCGCAGTATTTGTTCCGCAAGATGGTCAAGATGGTAGAAAACCGCTCCTTCGATATTGAGTTCTTGCAAAGCGCAATCAATGCGCTGATGGAATCCACAATCGGAAATGATTCTCAGGAAGACTTCGACGGACTGTTTTCTGATATGCAGCTCGATTCCTCAAAGCTCGGTCATACTGTCAAAGACAGAAGTGCTGTTATGGCAAAGATCATCGCTTCGCTGGACGAAATCAACTTCGGCGTGGATGACACCAAAATTGACGTTCTTGGTAACGCCTATGAATATCTGATCGGTCAGTTTGCTGCAACTGCTGGCAAAAAAGCTGGTGAGTTCTATACGCCCTCCGGTCCTGCCGAATTGCTTTGCCGTCTAGCTTGCCTCGGTCTCACGGATGTCAAGGATGCAGCCGACCCCACCTGTGGCTCTGGTTCACTGCTGCTGCGTCTCAAGAACTATGCCAACGTGAGAAACTACTATGGACAGGAATTGACCTCCACGACTTATAACCTCGCCAGAATGAACATGATTCTGCGCGGAATCCCGTATCGCAACTTTAACATCTACAACGGGGATACCTTGGAGCATGACTACTTCGGGGACATGAAGTTCCGTGTTCAGGTTGCCAATCCTCCTTATTCTGCAAACTGGTCTGCCGATATGCACTTCATGGAGGACGAGCGTTTCAATGAGTATGGCAAACTTGCTCCGAAGAGCAAGGCTGACTTTGCCTTTGTTCAGCACATGGTTTACCACATGGACGAAGATGGACGAGCTGTTGTCCTGCTGCCTCACGGCGTTCTGTTCCGTGGTGCTGCTGAGGAAGTAATCCGCAAGCATCTCATTCAAAAATTAAACGTTCTGGACGCGGTAATCGGTTTGCCTGCAAATCTGTTCTTTGGTACGGGTATCCCTGTCTGCGTTCTTGTTCTCAAGAGAGAGCGCAATGGTAACTCTGACAATATTCTTTTCATAGACGCTTCCAGCGACTTTGAAGCCGGAAAGAACCAGAATATCCTTCGGGAGTGCGACATTGACAAGATTGTTGAGACCTACGAGCGCCGTCAGGATGTCAATAAATACGCTCATGTTGCAACAATGCAGGAGATTGAAGAGAACGGCTTCAACCTGAATATCCCTCGCTATGTTGACACCTTTGAGCCGGAACCTGAGATTGACCTGAATGAAGTTGCCGCTGAGATTCGCAAGCTGCAATCTGAAATCAAGGATATTGATGCGGAACTGAAACCGTTTTTTGATGAGCTGGGGCTGGATTTCCCCTTTGACGTGGAGGACAAATAATTATGGCAAATGTATCCTCAAGTAACGGTCTTGAGAAGCGTCCGAAGCTCCGCTTTCCGGGCTTCGATGA
>ERZ780075.562-NODE-562-length-16846-cov-3.377345_pt1 | contig 16846 bp, 8 predicted proteins | sample MGYA00511839_ERZ780075 | MGnify/ENA primary metagenome ERZ780075 (study PRJEB29588, sample SAMEA2155953) | human gut metagenome | biome: human gut; feature: human-associated habitat; material: faeces | place: Denmark | collected 2008/2010 ...
ATTACCTAAATGATGTAGGGGAGAACCGTGTTCTCCCGTTAGCAATGGTACAAATTTGATGTCAAATCACATTATATAAAAATCACAAAGTTACTGATATTTTGTAGTGGCGAACCTCGTTCGCCGCTACAGACTATACATGGCTTTCATTACATCAAAAAATTTTTATTATTTATTAAACATAATATTCTATCAAGGTGGGCGTCCAATGAACGCCCCTACTGATTAAACAAAAACGGTCGGGAAACAATGATTTGCATTTTGCAAACTGTCTTCCCGACCGCAATTTTCAATTTTCAACTTTCAACTTTCAATTTTAAAAAATCACAGATGCAAAATCAACTTTGCAACGCCGAAATAGATAAGCAATGAAAGCGAGTCGCAGACTGTTGAAATGAGCGGATTCGCCATAACGGCAGGGTCAAAGCCGACCTTGCTTGCCAAAAGAGGCAGACTGCTGCCGACAAGCTTTGCCATAATAATTGTGCCGACAAGCGTAAGCGAAATTACAAGGGCAATCATAAATGCGTTTTCCTGACCGTTGAGATCAAACAAAAGCAGTTTTACAAAGTTTGCCGCCGCAAGGGTAATACCGCAAAGAATTGACACCCTGAATTCTTTCCACAGCACAAGAAAAATGCTCCTGAAATGAATTTCACCGAGCGACAACGCACGGATTACGGAAACCGACGCCTGAGAACCTGCGTTACCGCCCGAACCCGTAATCATCGGGATAAACGATGAGAGAATCAAAACATTTGCAAGCACAGCCTCAAATGATGAGATAATCGCACTTGTAAAGGTTGCCGAAAGCATGAGTATGAGCAGCCACGGCGCTCTCTTTTTGTACAGACCGAAAACGCTTGTTTTCATATACGGTTTGTCAGACGGCAATACGGCTGCCATCTTTTCGATATCCTCGGTAGCCTCTTCCTGAATAACATCAATAGCATCGTCAATTGTTACGATACCGACAAGTCGGTTTTCGTTATCAACAACAGGAAGAGCAAGGAAGTTATAGTTTGAGAACATCTGGGCAACCTGCTCCTGATCAGCAAGAGTAGTTACCGAGATAACATTTTCCTCCATAATCGACTTTACAAGCTCGTCATCTTCGGCAAGCAAAAGGTCTTTTACGGTAGTAATACCGATAAGCTTGTTGTTGGCATCGGTTACATAGCAGGTGTAGATTGTTTCCTTGTCAACACCTGTTCTTCTGATTCTTTTAATAGCCATTTCAGCCGTCATATCGGGACGAAGCACAATAAACTCGGTTGTCATAATCGAGCCTGCGCTGTCCTCGGGATATTTCAAAAGCTCGTTAATCTGCTTTCTCATATCCTTGTCGGCCTGTCTTAAAATACGCTTTACAACATTGGCAGGCATTTCCTCAATAAGGTCAACGGCGTCATCGACAAATAACTCATCGACAACCTCTTTCAGTTCGCTGTCGCTGAAGCCGTGGATAAGGAATTCCTGAGTTTCGTCATCCATTTCGACAAAGGTTTCCGCCGCAAGCTCCTTTGGCAGAATACGAAACAGAATCGGCATTTTTTCATCCTGTAGATTTTCAAAAACCGCCGCAATGTCAAACGGTTTCATCGTAATCAAAATGTCACGCAAAGTGCTGAACTTTTTGTCATCAAGCAACACTTTGATAGTTTCGGTAAGGGTTACGTTAACCTGTTCCATCATCTTTTCCTCCTTTTTAATTCAATTGGAAGTAAAGACGGTGTCACCCTGAGTATTAAATTAAATCAATTCAAATTAAAATAAAAATACAAAGCAAAATCAATAAAACAAAATGAACGCACAAGCGCACATTCTGTTGCAACTTCGCCCGGGTACAGCGCCTTTATTACCGTCTGCGTCCATTAAGTTTTCACCTCATTCGCATTTAAATTCGGGCAAAAGCCCGTACATATTTATTTTATTCTTTTTTATGTCCGATGTCAACGGATTTATCCGCTAAAAATCCACTTTGCAAACATTTTACATTATCCTCTGTAACAGCTTGGTAACTCGGTATAATATTTCTTGCTTTTTTAAGTGTATCAATGTATAATAAATATGCATGATTTAAAATAAAATTTCAAAGATTGGAGATTAACCGTTATGACAGATATGGTTAAAAAATATGTTCCCTATGCGGTAATAATTTTGCTTGTTTATATGCTGTTGCCGCTTGTGTTTATTCCGGGCGCAATGCAGAAGTTTTCACCCGTTGCATATGACTTTGTGTTCCCGATTACAGCAATCAGCTGTTCGGCACACTACTGCTCAAAACACGGACTTGACTTTCTCTTTGCTCTCATTGCGCCGATTATTTATCTTCCGAGTATGCTCATCTACAACGGCGGATTTTCTTCTGGCACACTTTCAACAAACCTTATTCTCCTCGTAGTTTATCTTGTTGCCGGAATTTTCGGACTTTTCCTCGGCGACCTTGCTTTCGGTGACAAGCGCCGTCAGAAAGAAAAGGCAGAACAGGAAGAAGCAGAGGAAATGCTTCTTGAGGCAAAGCGCCGTGAAAAGGAAGAGCTTGAGAACATGACTTCATCAAGCAAAAAGTCCGAAAGAAAAGCACCTTACAGACAGGAACGCAAGCCTGCACGCAGACCGTCGCCTGCACCGCAGAAAACCGAAACAGCAGATGACGATGATTTTGATTATGACAAGTACCTTTCCGGTATTGACAGAAAGCAAGATCCGAACGAAAGCGAAATTGACGATATATTAAACGAATACGGACACTAACGGCGAGCCGCCGTTCCCAGTTCGTGCAGATAGTATTTATAAGGGCGAAAATAAAATGCCCGAGCAGAACTCTATAACTAAAAATGTAAAATTAAAGTCGGGAAGACAATTTGCAAAATGCAAAGCATTGTCTTCCCGACTGTTTTTGTTTAATCAGCAGGGGCGTTCATCGGACACCTGTTTTGATTAAATTTTATGTTTAAATATGATTATGTGATGTTATGGAAGTTGTGTATGATTTTGTAGGGGAGAACCGTGCTCTCCCGCACGGCGAGCCGCCGTTCCCAATTCGTGTAGATAGTTTGTAATATAAAAAAACATATCATGCCCGAGCGTAGCATTGCAATTTTTCGCACAATCCCGTAGGGGCGTTCATTGGACGCCCGCCAAGTAATGACAGAAAATTTATGATGAAAATAAACTGTATGAATGAGATACAGAATTGCAGTTACTTTGTAACATTTATATCATTTAATTTACAATATTATTTGTACCATTATTTTTGTTTAAATCAACCCAACGATATACTTCTGAATCAAGGTTGCGTCAACAACACTGATTTCACCGTCATGGTTTACATCGCTGTTAAAAAGCTGAGTCTTGCCGAATTCTACAATACCTGCAATATATTTCTGAACAGATGTTGCATCTACAACCGTAATGTTTCCGTCTGGATATACATCACCGCAAGTCAGGCAGTTCAATTTGCCACCAATCGTTATTTTACACTCTGCGCCGTTTTTAAGTCTGCAATATTTATAAGCCATAAGGCCCGTATCCTCGCCAAGCTGTCTTGAAATATACAACTCCGCATAGCCGTTCTTATCGGGGACAAAAGATGTTACCGCACCTCCGCTGACAAAATATGCGCCCGAGGTTGCATAGCAAGGTTTGCCGCTGCTGTCTGTACCGAAATCCTCATATGTAAAGTCAAAATTCTTGTATGTGCCATCGCTGAGTTTTCCGGTCATTGTGCCATCATCATTAAAGACATCAGGAAAATAGTCGGAGAGTTTAATCCTCATCTTAACATATTCTCCGCCTGTTGAATCATAATTGAATTTCATACCCGTATTACCAAAATAACGATTATTCGCTGTTATCATATGACGAGTAAATTCCTGATTTTTCGGGAGATTTACAAACTTCGGTGCATCAATACAGTCCTTAAACATCACGCTGTACTTTTGATAATCCGTTGATATGAACATTGCCCCGAAATTCTTTGCCGTATTTTCGGTATATCCCGTTGTTATAACAAAAAGCTGATTGTTTGAGATTTTCTGCGTTGTACCTGTAACTTCAAAGTCCTTGCGATCTTCATACTCGCTTACCGCACCTGTCATAAGAACCGAACCGACGGTAAGCACACCGCACATTGCGATTGCAGTTAATTTTTTGATTATATTTTTCATTGTTTTTCCTCTTTCTATCAGTATGGGCGCTCATTGGACGCCCGATTTGATTGAATTTTATGTTTTCGCAAAATCAGTTGATGTTATGGAAGTTGTGTGTAATTGGCGACATATATATAATCTGTCTTATCAAAAAGATTGTACCATTACTTCGTCAGTTTGCTTTTACATGAAATTTTTATTTAACTCAACCCTACAATATACTTCTGAATCAAGGTTGCGTCAACTACACTGATTTCACCGTCATCGTTTACATCGCTGTTAAAAAGCTGAAGCTTGTCAAAGTCCTCAATACCTGCAACATATTTTTGAACAAGCGTTGCATCAGTAACAGAAATGTATCCGTTTAAATCCGTATCACCGCAAGTTAAACCGACCAGAGTATCTCCGATTATTCCGTAATCGCAATGAGCTCCGTCTTTAAGTCTGCAATAGCGGTATGACATTACTTTTGTATCTACGCCAAGCTGTCTTGAAACATATATTTCAGCATAGCCGTCCTTATCGGGAGCAAAGGAGGTTACCGCACCTCCGCTTGTCGCATATGCGCCGGATTCCGCATAGCAATTAACACCGATGCTGTCAGTTTCGAAATCTTCGTATGTAAAATCAAAATCCTTGTAAGAACCGTCGCTGAGCTCAGAAGTCATTGTTCCGTTTTCATTGAACAGACGGGAAAAATCGGAAAGCTTAATTTTCACCTTGACATATTCACCGCCTGTTTTGTCAAACTGATAGAATGTCTGAACATTACCGAAATAACCGTGCCCCTGCGTCATCATATATTTTACAAATTTTTCGCCCTTTGGAAGATTTAAAAATCTCGGTGCGTTGATACAATCCTTAAACCATATATCGTAATCCTTTTCTTCGGTTGTTTGGAACTTTGCACCGAAATTTTTATCGGTATTTTCAGTGTATCCCGTTGTTGTCACAAAAAGCTGATTGTTTGAGATTTTCTGCGTTGTACTTGTAACTTCAAAGTCCTTGTGATTTTCATCCTCACTTACCGCACCTGTCATAAGAACCGAACCGACAGTAAGCACACCGCACATTGCGATTGCAGTTATTTTTTTAATTATACTTTTCATTGTTTACACCTATTTATATTGTTTAGCTATCCAAACCGACAACATATTTCTGCAAAACAGCTGCATCTTCACCGTGATGCAGTCTGCTGTAAATTATGACGCACGCTCACATATTACATAGTAACGGTCAAAACCGCCGTTGCCGTCACTTATGCAGGTAAACATCGTGAGCAAATCTCTGTCCTTCTGCAAATAGCAGTCGCCTGATTCGTTCGGCTTATTGACTTTGGTTTCAACAACCTTGTAATTGAGTGTATCCCAATAATTTGTGATTGACACCCTGTCACCGATTTTGAGGTTGCGGAGATTGTCAAAGAATATGCGACCGATGTATCCCGTGTGACCTGCAAGGACTGCGTTTGTATTCTTACCGCCAATCGGCAATGAGGTTGCACTCATATGTGCCGCACCGTAGCTCATATTTGAGCTGTTCGCACCGAGGTAAATCGGCAGACGCATATTTATTGTTTCGGCGGTAACATAGCCGTAAATGCCGTCGGTTATGCCGTAATCCTCAAGATTGACAGCAGCCTGTGAATAGGTATCGTTGCGGAGCATTTCATACTGGTTCGTTTCAAGTTTTTTGTTGTAGGCAACGCTGTCATTGAAAAGTCTGTCGAGGTCAGCCTTGAAAACAACGGGCTGTTTGGAAGTACGCTTGCCGTCCCTATCAATTTTGTAACCCTCTTCGTCAACCTTGCCGTCCTTGACCGCCTGTTCAAAAGAGCCGTCCTCAGCTTCTTCAACACGGGTATCAAAGCCGTCAGCCTCACCGTTTGAAATCTGTGTTCCGATAAAATTTGATATAGGGGGGAATGCGACAAGACCTATTCCGACAACGAGCATTGCTATTGCCACACCCGTAAGTATTTTTTTAATCATCGGAATCACCGCCCGAATCATTCTGATTTTCGTCAGCCGAGTCATCTCTCAGCCGTTTTGCACCGTTTGACTTCTTCTTTTTACGCTTGAGCAGAAATACAACCACAAACACAACAAGTGCAACAAAGCCGACAATTATGCCGATTGCGACTGCATAAGGGATTTTGTAACCGAGAAAGAATATGTAACCGTTGTCAAACTTTGCAAGCGACACACCTGTTTCAACATATTTAGTATCATCGTATGCAACATGCTTGCCACGCACGAGAAGTCTGTGAGTATTAACGCCGTATGGGGTACAGGTGAGGAGCGTTACAAGGTCTTCGCCGTCAACAATTCGCAAGGAATTGATTTCCGAGGGAAGAACAACTTCGATTTGATCAACCTCATATTTCAGCGTTCTGTCGAGGATATGAACATAAAACTCATCGCCGACTTTCATATCGGTGAGGTAATCAAAAAATGTTTCGCCCGGATAACCCGAATGGGCAGAAATTACGGAATGTGTGCTTGTACCGCCGACAGGCAGGGAAGTATTTTGAAGATGTCCGGCACCTTTGGAAAGGACCTCTTCGCTTGTGCCGTGATAAATCGGCAGATAAACATTGATTTTCGGCACATCAATATAGCCAATAAGACCGTTATCATCAACATTGAGAGTTTTCTCATAATTTGCGCCGATTTTCTGAAAAGCCTTTTCGTCGAACGGGTCGGTAATTATCATATTATTTGAAAGGCTGTTATTGTACTTAGCAGCCTCTTCAAACATTTTTTGAGTTTTCTCACTCGGCATCTGAGCAACCCTGTTGGTGTACTCCTTAACCATGCTTCGACTGACATAGTTATTAATTGCGGAGCTGACAAGCGGATAGCTCATTATGCCGATTCCCGCAACAAATATTAAAACTATTAGTAAAATTGACAGCTTTCGTTTCATAAAATTTTCCTTTTCTGCGTGTTTTTGTTCCGTTGTTATTATACTATATTTTACTATTTATCGCAACCGCACGGTGAGCCACCGTTGCCGGTTCGTGTAGATAGTTTGTGCAATACCAAAACATATTCCGCCCGAGCGTAACATTGTGGTGGTTTGCGACATTTATAAAATTTGATTTAACATATAATTTGCACCGTTGGCGACGGGTGGAGGCGGTTTTAGCATATACAAATGCGGTGCGGAACACCGCCACCTTAATTATTCATTATTCATTAAATAAAGCCAAAATAGAACGGGGATGCGTTGCCGCATCCCCTGAAAATTACATATATCATATCACAGATTTTAAGATAAAGATATTCGATTAATTATTTAGCTGCTTTCTTTCTCTTAAGAACAAAGAGAAGAACGCCTGCACAAGCGATAAGTGCTGCACCGCCAACATAGAACATCATTGTACCCATACCACCTGTCTGAGGAACAGTTACAGGGTAATCCTTAACTACTGTAGCAGCGCCGTTTTCAACTGTACCAACTGCTGTGTATGCCTTTGCAACAGCTGTTACTTTGAATATAGTAGAGTTGATGTTGTAGCCTGCAGGAGCCTTTGTTTCCTTTACAAAGTAATCAACGCCAGGTGTAAAGTAGAACTCGTGTTTGCCATAGTAGAACTTATCGTTGCCGTTAGTTGTTGTTGTTGCCTTAACAGTTACGCCTTCAACTGTAATTGCCTCGGTGCATGCTGAATCCTTATAAAGTGTGAATTCAGCGCCTGCAAGCTTTGTTGATGTTGTGTTACCGTCAACCTTTGTTACATCAAGACCTGCAGTTGCAACATTTACAGTATTATTACCTGGCTTGTATGTGAAGTTGCCTTCATTACCATAGTAAAGACCGTCTGTGTTGGGGAGGTCTGTAGTAACTTTGTCAGCGATATCAGCGTTTACCTTAGCTGAGAATGTTACCTTGATTGTATCATAATTGTAGAACTTGTCACCCTGAAGGAGTGCGTCTGTAGCAACGACTGCGAATGTAGCTGTTGCATCAATGCCAGTGGCATCTTTATAAGCATAATTAGATTCTACTGTGAAGTCGCCGTCCTCTGCAGGTGTTTCAACACTATCCTTAACAAAGTAAACCTTTACAGTATTGTCAATGAGTGAAAGAGCGTTGTCCATGTTATCAACAATTGCATATGTGCCAACCTTGTTAGTTGTTGAACCTGCTGTTGAAGCTGTAAGTGTGTACTCAGCGTTCTTCTGTGTACCAACTTTGTTGTCTGCAACTGTCTTTGTAACTGTGATACCAGATACATTAATCTTTGAAGCAAGGTTTACTGTTTCATAATTGTATTTCCAGTCTGTGCCATCGAAGTAAGGAAGTGAGATGAGTGAACCCTGTACAGACTTAACTGTACCAGGCTTCTTAGAGCAGTATACATAATAGATACCGTCTGCAAGGTCTGTAATCTCCTGTGAAGAAACACCTGCTAACCCGTCATATTTGAATGTAACAGTCTTATCAGCTGTACCTGTCCATGACATACCATCACAAATTGTGATGATGTTCTGGCTCTTGTCTGTATCTGTTGAGTTGAGAGCGTCCACAAGGGCATTGTTGCTTGTATAAGCATCTTCAACTGTTACTGTACCTGTTGTAGTATCAACCGTTGCGAGCTTGAAGAATTTGTACTCATAGGTACCAACATAGTCGGCTTTATCACCTGTTGTACCGGCATTAGGGTTGCATGATACTGTAAGTGTTGTAGCAGCACTTGCTGAGAATGGAATCATGAGAGCGATCATCATTACTGCGAGAACTGCTGCAAAGATTTTCTTTGTAGTTTTCATTTTTCTTTCTCCTTTGTGTTTGATTTAATATATGTAATTATATTCTAACCGAATGGTTAAACTGAATTTGGGTGGCTGCATGGCAGACACCGGCTAACAACGGTGTCCGTAGCAGTCAAAGAGGTTTTCTATGAAAGAAACATATGATTAAAAAATCACCTGTTCTAACAAGTTAAATCATATTGGGTTACTTTCTGCATCTTGCTCTGCGTTTTTTACGAACTTTTCCGTAATAGATTGCGTAGCCCGTGAACATTGTCACCGCAAGTCCTGCAACCGACAAACCGAGAACAACATAGCCGTTCATACCGTCACCGCTCGCCTGTGGCATTGTAATTGCGCCGTCAACATAATCATATGTAACATCGTACTTACCCTCAACAGGAAGTGTGAAGTAGGAAAGTGTGTAATTCGGGGTGTAACCCTCTGACGGTTTGTACTCAAACAGACAGTATGTCTGATATGTTGAAGTACCTGATATATAATTGTCGGAACTGTCGGTCCATACAACATTACCGTTTGTTTTTGTGAACTCGCCCTGACCGTCCTTGAAGATTGTCAGATTGTCAAACACAGCCTGACCGTTGCTGTCTGTCTTTTTAGAAACCATATGAGTTTTCATTGAGGCATCATTAATGATTGTATTGATATCATCTGCAGTAAAGATATCCTTATCAGATACCTTCATCACCGCAAATTCCGTATCACTTACATTACCGCCTGTCTGATTCTTCTTGTTTACTGTTGCGCTTCCGTGTGTGGTTTCATTTTTAAACTCGGCTTCATTTTCTTTAACAGAAGTAGGATCGTTGAAGTAACCTGCAAGCTCAGCATCGGTTTTGTCTTTAATAGCTGAGCTACTAACCTTAATATACTTAGGCGCTGTTACTTTACCGTTTTCAGAAAGTTCAATCTCGGCAAGCCAGGTGTTTGTATCCATTTTATAATCGGATGCATTTTCACCCTCGGCAAGAGCCTCGGTAATCTTAAATCTGTAAACACCCGCAGTGACTAATTTGAGGTTTTTGAATTCAACCTTACCGTTTTTGTCAGGTGTGTACGAATACGCGGAAACTGTTGCTGCGCTGTTTGTCTTGATAAAAGTCTTGCCGTCGGTATCAAGTTTTGTTGTATCCATTGATCCAAGACCTGTCAATGTATAACCGAACTTGCTGCCGCTGTAAGCCTGACCGTCAAGAGTTTTATTTACCGAAATGGCAATGTTTGTAGGATTAACCTTATTGATAAAGTTAAGCGCATTTCCTGCTTCGGCGAGAATACCGACAAATGTACTGTCACCGTCGTCGAAGGGCTGATCGCCTACTTTGTAGGGAACATAACCTATAACATTTTTCTCTGTAATCTTATAGGTTGCACCTACAGGAATATTGAGAAGCTTAATGCTTTCGCCCTTTTTGATTGTGAACGAACCGTCCAAGGGTGTACGGTAAGCTGTGCTTGAATAATCACTTGCGCCCTTCTCTTTGAGCTGATACTCAAGAGGATAGGTCTTGTAGTCATAGGTTGAACCGCTGCCGTCAAAGTCGAGAGCAATTGCAAATGTAAACTGCTGACTTGTGTCGTAGTCGGTTTTACCGTCTTCATCAACAACATTCTTTGAAATTTCAAGAGGTGCTGTCACTATCTTGTTGGTATAGTTGAGCTGGAGCTGTGCATAAGCACTGTCATCCTTGTCATCTACAAGCTTGAATTCCGAGTTCGTAGTTGAACCGCTTTTGATTGTTGAACCGACTCTGTTGTTAACGAGCTCCCAGTTTGTTGTGTATTTAAGCTTACTGCTGTCTGTTGACTCGTCAACCGTCATATTATTGTCGGTCTTGAATGAGTTGTCAAAGTCAGCTATATAATTATCTTTAAGTGTGAAACCGCTGTTTGAAAGAGTTTCACTGCTTGTTGTTTCGTCTGATTTTGTAAGCTTGTAGCTTTTACCGGAGGTATCTTTGCCGTTCTCTTTGATTGTATAATCAAAAGTTTCATTAGCTTTGAGGTCATCTGAAATTTCAGAAACAACATCGCCTGTATCAAGTGCCTTTGTAACCTTGAGGTCATTGTTGGCAGGTGTCATTGTGAAGTTTACTGAGAAGTTAGACTCAGCCTCACCACGCTCCATATAGAATACTACCATATGGTATGTCTTGTTAGGATCAAGCTTATTACCACCGTTGATTTCCTTTGTAACGGCTTTACGAATTATAGGATGTAACCAAACTTCTGCGGTATACTCAGTGCCGTCACCATTCCACATTTTACCGTAAAGGTCTGTAAGCGTAAGGTTTGCTTTAAGCGTGCCGCCGGTACCTATATTCTTCCACTTACAGAAGTTAACTTCTGTATTTTCGCCAAGTTGATCCTTTTTGAATTTGTAAAAACCGTCTGATGTTTCATAAGGGTCTACAAAATATCCATCGTCATTAAGTGTACCAACACTTTTATCCTGCCAAACATTCAAACAGAAGCTAGCATAATCACCTGTCTTAACCCAAAACTCATCCTTCGGAACTGTAGCTTTTGTCGACGATGATGAAGATGAGTAGTCGGCAAATACATCGTCAGCTGTTGCTTTCATTGTATTAAAGTTAATTGAACCGCTTGCCTCTTTATGGTCACCGCCGAGGTCGAGAGCAAGCTCTGCGTTAGCACCTGTTGAATCCTCACCGATATAAACCCAAAGGTCATCGTCACCGCTGAAGTTAAAGGATGCAGGTTTGTTGTCTGCAAGTAAACCGTCCTTCGGAACTCTGAAGTCTATATCAAGTCTGACACCAAAGCCATAGTTAAGGTTATAGTTAGTACCCTTGCCCGTTGATGTATTCTGAGTATTGTTGAATGGGAAAACACCATAACCGTTTTCTGTACCGCCGAATTTTCCCAAATCATCATGTACACCAAATTGTTCGCCCGCACCGTAGTTAATTTTTGTAGGTGTAAGGCCGTCCCATGTAAAGTAGATGTTATCGGTTGCATCTTTTGAAGTGAATTCATAAGTAGTAACACCATCAGGGTCAGTAGTTGTACGGAACGGGAAAGATGACTTATAAACATTGGCAACTTTTGCACCATTATATTTAGCGGTTGAAAGTGCCTCAGCATCAAAGTAAGGAGCCTTGACACCATTTATAACCTGAAGATCGCCCTTGCTGTCAAGCCTGTTGTACATAAGACCCTGTAAGGACTGGTTATAATTACCGTTGCCCCATGCCATACCGTTGGCGTTGTTTACTGCATAGTAATAGTTATCATCATAATCGTTGATGTTTGTAAGTCCTCCTGCGTGGTCCGTAAATGTTTTTTTGTGTTCTTCACCCTTATACATATTACCGAAGTAGAGAGGATACTTCCAGTCCGATTTATGTGGTAAAGCAATCTTGCTTATGTAGTTGTTGAAGTTATCAAACTGATACCAATAGTCATACATATTGTCGTTACCCTGACACTGAAGATACCCGTTCGCCTGCTCCATATCCGACCAGTAGTCAAAGTATGTTGCGTCAACGCCTACGATGTTAGGATTATCTTTGAATGAATTTTCAATGACAGCACCATAGTTTACATTGTCTATTTCCGAGAATTTTGTCCAGCCTTCGCCTCTGGCTGTCTTAACATATGTAGCCGTGTTATCGTTGTAGCCCGAACCATCATATCCCGAATCTGTCGGATATGATGTTGCAGAAGATGCACCGTTGAGGTTATGTTCGTTCGGATGGAATCTTAAAAGCGCACCCGCCGGAATTTCACCTTTGAACACCACAGAACCGCTTACCTTGGTGTCTTTGGTGTCTTTTGTAAGCTCAACTGTTCCTTCATAGGCATCGTTGTAGTCAAAAGTTGCATAAACCTTTGTAAGCGACTTCCAGTCATCGTTTGAAACATAAACTGTTTTATATGTTGCTTTCGACTGTTTGTCGGGAGCTTGAACAGAAAGGTATTTACTTTCTTTGAACGAGCCGTCGGTAGAAAGATAAAATTCTGTGTCACCCGTAGCACCCGAAATGTCGATGGTCTTGATGAACGGGTTAGTCCACTGACTTTTTGAAGCATCATAAAGAGCATTATCGGCACTGTATGAGTCGTTAATACCGAGGTCGCTTGTTTGTGTTTCGCCCTTGTTGCTGAAGATTACATTTTTATGGGATGACTTAACATCTACATAGTAGTAATTGCTGTCTGAAGATGTCTTAGTCATTGCAGCACCCGGCCACTCTGCGTTGAAGTCAGTATCGTTTACCCAAGAATATGCATAAGCTTCATTATAGGTATTATTGCTGTTATAAAGATAGATACGGCGAAAATCTTTTGCAACAGTCGTTTTGGGAAGAGTAAAATTAACCCCGGAAGAAAGCTCAATTTTTGTTGCACCGGATGGTGCAGTGGCTTCAAAAACTCCTGAAGAATTTTTGCTTACAGTACCCGTATCGAGAACCGTGCCGTCATCATCAGCAAAACGATATGTAACAGAAGAAAAATCTTTCCATTCCTTATTCTTGGTCAGGTTAATATAAATCTTCTGTCCCGAAGATGTTGCCGCAAATACATTAAGCAACGTACCCGACACGGCACATACCGAAAGCATGATGGTAAGTGCAAGCACAAGGGAAAAGCTTTTCTTTACGGTTCTGCAAAGCTTTTTACCTAATTTCATAATTTTTTCTTCTCCTTCATTGCCGATTACTTTGTTTTGGCAGTCAAAGTACAATTAAACAGAACTGCATAGGACAGTCCGATATATCTGCCAACTAATTATGAAACGCAATTTTTTGAATTTGTTCTTCTTTTTTACTTGTATACAATTATATAATATTTTATTGCATATTTGTAGAGGCAATACAGCCAAACTTTTGGTAATATTTTTGGCTATTTTGCATATCTGCAAGCACGATTTAATATTTTTGACCATAATGTGATTTTATTACTTATTTATCGCCATTTTTTGTGTTTAAGATAAATTATACCCATTACACAACCTTAACAGGCAGTTAAAAAGTCAATTTCAGCACTAAATTTGTTGATTTTTAATTCTTTTTCAAAAATATCAAAAATTTTTATGCAGGTTTACTCCAAGCTGTGCGTGCGAAAATATGTATTATTTTGCGATTGCTGCTTTTAAAATGCCCCAAAACCAGCATTTTGCAGAATTTTTCAGATATATTTTTATAATCAATATCTATATCTCATCAAATTAATCACCGAATACCTTGAAAATTCGGCACAAATAAAGGGCAGAGTATTGCTCTCTGCCCCTCAAAATGTAATTCACTTAAATCGCAATTATACAAACCGCTTTATGCAAACATATTAAAGATCTCTGCCGCAGCACTTCTTGTACTTTTTACCGCTGCCACACGGACAGGGATCGTTTCTGCCGATTTTCTTGCCCTTACGGATAGTCTTGTTGACAGAATCCGTACCGTCTGCAGAAGTTTCTGTAGGCTGAGCAACCTGCTCACGGTGAAGCGCCTGCTTTACGGCGTCCGACTGTTCAACAGTTTCTTCATCATCGGATGCAGACTTTGCCGCTGCGGCAGCCCTCTGAGCTGCTCTCTTTGCCGCTGCAATTGCATCCTGTCTTTTCTGAATCTCATAAACACGCTTTGGCATAATGAGCATCATCTTGACAGTATCTTCACGAATGCTTTCAATCATCTCATCAAACATATCGAAGCCTTCAACTCTGTACTCAACAACAGGATCGTGCTGACCGTATGAACGAAGTCGGATACCGCTCTTGAGCTGATCCATATTGTCGATGTGATCCATCCAATGTGTATCAACATTCTTGAGGAGGTAAACACGCTCCATCTCACGGATTGTTTCCTCGGGAAGAAGTTCTTCGTTTTCCTTGTAGATTTCAAGAGCATCGTCAACGAGCATCTTCTGGATCTCTTCGGGTTCCATATTTTCAAGATCCTCAAGGCTGAAATCGTACTTAGAATCATCTCTTATAAGCCAGCCTGCGTAGTAATCCTTAAGGCTCTGGAAGTTCCAATGCTCTGCAGGACCTTCGGGGAGGTACTGCTTGATTGAAGTTGCGATTGTATCCTCAACCATTTTGAGGATTGTTTCGTGGAGATCCTCACCGTTAAGAACCTGATCACGCTGACCGTAGATGATTTCACGCTGTTTGTTCATAACATCGTCGTACTGGAGGACATCCTTACGAATGCCGAAGTTACGAAGCTCAACCTTTTCCTGTGAGCCTTCGATAATACTTGTGAGCATTTTGTTCTCAATAGGCATATCCTCGGCAACATTCATACGCTCCATCATCATTTTCATTCTGTCACCGCCGAACAGACGCATAAGGTCATCCTCGGTTGAGAGGAAGAAACGGCTGACACCCGGATCGCCCTGACGGCCTGCACGACCACGGAGCTGGTTATCAATACGGCGTGACTCGTGTCTTTCCGTACCCATAATATAAAGACCGCCGGCCTCTCTTACCTTTTCAGCCTCGCCTTTAATTTCTTCCTTATACTTGTCATTCAGTTCTCTGAATGTATTTCTTGCATTGATGATTTCTTCATCATCGGTTTCCGCATAACCTGTAGCTTCTTCAATAAGCTCCTCTGTAAAGCCCTGCTTACGCATTGCGGCTTTTGCCATATACTCTGCGTTACCGCCGAGGATGATATCGGTACCACGACCTGCCATGTTGGTTGCGATTGTTACCGCACCGAGTTTACCTGCCTGAGCAACAATTTCAGCCTCTTTTTCATGCTGTTTTGCATTGAGGACATTGTGCTTGATGCCTCTCTTTTTGAGCATTTTTGAAAGAAGCTCCGACTTCTCAATTGAAATTGTACCGACAAGGACAGGCTGTCCCTTTTCGTGAGCCTCAACAATTGCATCAATAACAGCGTGGAACTTGCCGTTTTCTGTCTTATAAACCGAATCGGGGAGGTCTTTTCTTAAAACAGGCTTGTTTGTAGGAATTTCAACAACATCAAGCTTGTAGATTTCCTGGAATTCTTCCGACTCTGTCTGAGCAGTACCTGTCATACCCGAAAGCTTTTTGTAAAGACGGAAGTAGTTCTGGAATGTGATTGTAGCAAGAGTCTTGCTTTCACTCTGAACCTTTACACCCTCTTTAGCCTCAATAGCCTGGTGAAGACCTTCGTTAAAACGACGGCCGTACATAAGACGACCTGTAAATTCGTCAACGATGATAACCTCGCCGTCCTTAACAACATAGTCAACATCAAGCTTCATAACGCCGTTGGCCTTGATAGCCTGATTTACATGGTGCTGAATTGTAAGGTTATCGGGATCGGTAAGGTTTTCAATACCGAAAAATTCTTCGGCTTTCTTAACACCGCTCTGTGTGAGGGTTGCTGTTTTCTGCTTTTCATCAACAACATAATCAATGTCGTTTTCCTTGTAATATTCCTCCATATCCTCTTTTGCGTCAAGTTCTGCAAAACGCTGAACTTTAAGAGTTTTTGCAAAAGCGTCAGCCTTTGCGTAAAGGTCTGTTGACTTGTCGCCCTTACCCGAAATAATAAGAGGAGTTCTCGCCTCATCAATAAGGATTGAGTCAACCTCATCGACAATTGCAAATGCGTGCGGACGCTGAACCTTGTTTTCCTTGTAAACTACCATGTTGTCACGGAGGTAGTCAAAACCGAGTTCGTTGTTTGTTCCGTATGTAATGTCTGCGGCATAAGCCTTTTTTCTGCCGTCATTGTCAAGGTCATGGCAGATAAGACCAACCGAAAGACCGAGGTATCTGTAAAGCTTGCCCATCCACTCTGAGTCACGGCGGGCAAGGTAATCATTGACTGTTACAATGTGAACACCTTCGCCTGTAAGAGCGTTGAGGTATGCAGGGAGGGTAGCAACCAAGGTTTTACCTTCACCGGTTTTCATCTCGGCGATTCTGCCCTGGTGAAGAACGAT